>Ga0100392_1001787_pt1 | contig 19963 bp, 13 predicted proteins | sample CryGeymeta201516_FD_81548 | JGI IMG/M metagenome (GOLD analysis project Ga0100392, IMG submission 81548) | Groundwater microbial communities from Crystal Geyser aquifers in Utah, USA - Crystal Geyser metaG 2015-16 | ecosystem: Environmental > Aquatic > Deep subsurface > Groundwater | place: USA... | reverse complement strand
CCATTATCATCGAAAGAAGGAAAGACAACAGCAGTGGCAGCACTAGAGAATCCTTCAAATCGAAAACCACCAGCAGCGGCGTCTCTTCCATTTCGTCCTTCCTCCACCACTTCGACTCCAACGAACAGCACTCACAAAAAATCGTCTTCCCCTACAGCTACGACGACGACGACGACGCCATCGAACAGTCGATACAAGACCGCCTCTGCTACTTGTCCTCCCGCTATGAATACCATTCATTCCGTAGCTTCACAGGATGACTCGCTTCCCTTACCACCACCCCATCCCATGTTTCAGAAATTGCACGAGGATTCTGACGGAAGTGATGGAAGGTGTGTGTGTTCGCTTTCTCTGTCGTTGTTGTTGTTGTCGTTGTCAATTGCCGTTGCTGATTGCCCACTGTGTCTTTTTCTTCGTCTTCTATTACTTAACAATGTTTTTTTCTTCTTTCACATCATTTCGTACAACAAAAGTATTGTATTTGCTAATCGACAAAAGAACACTACGGAAAGAGATAGATTTCCAAGTTTTGATAGCATGGCCAGTTCGGGTTCTGTGGTACGAAAGGGAAGCAATAACAGCAACAACAATGTACCGTCTCCCCCAGTACCGAAAACTTCCAGTCCACAAACTGCTGTGAAGTCAAATACGCCACAACTACTTCCGTACGCGGAGCGACGGAAATTAAAGAAACTCAAGCAACAGAAGGAACAGGCACAACGACAACCCCAGCAGAAGCAGCAGCAACAACAACGACCTCGGAGATCATCGCCGCCACCACCAGATGGACGTTTTGTGCCCTACATGATGCCTCCTGATTTTCCACAGCAACAACAGCATCCCTACATGATGAATGGAATGCCCATGCCCGGACCACCTTCTTCTCGTCAGTATATGCCGTTTCCCATGCAACAGCACGTACCACCTCATCACAATAATATGCAACATTTGCCGCCACATGTACAAGTGCCCTTTGTGCCGTATCCGCCACCACCCAATGCTAGATTGAGTCCGTACCGTGCACCACCGCAACAACAACAACAACAACAACGAATGAATCCCAGGTTGCAACAAAAACAGCAATATCAAGAGCAACATCACGGGAAAAATCGACCATATCTTCCCCAGCAGCAGCAACAACAACAACAAATTACTCGTCCCTTGTCATCGTCTCGTCAATCTACGGGTGATAGCAGCAGCAGCAAAAATATCAAAAACAACAACAATCGGTACATGCAGCCGGACTTTTCCGATCCAGAAGTAGGCAACGCTCTTCCTCCCCCTCCCCTTCTCACACGCAAAAACAATATTGCAACCGAAAGTGCCGCCAGTGGACAACCACCACCTCCTCCTCCACCACCACCCCATCACGTGCGAGCCGAATCAACTGGCAGCGTATCTTCCTTGGGAAGTCAATCGAGTAACTTTGGGTACTATGCCAGCAATGGCGCTAACTCTGACGTTGATAGGCAACCCAAGAGCAGCTCATTCCTACAACGACTCAATCCCTTTTCTCCCAAAATACCAAAGTCACCCCAGCAATCCCGATCGGACTTTCATACCCAAAATCAAGCCTTTTTAAATAAAATGACGGGAGAAAAAGCCACTAGACAAGCGTCCCCCGTACAAGGACGCCACCAACGGTACGTCGCTGTTTAGCAAATGCAGTAATTCATTTTTTGTTGTTGCTCTACTCAATTATTTTTCCGTTGCATTGTTTTCAATCCCAGTGTTGCATCTGAGGGCCGACCACCAGCCAGTCGCTGGACCCACGAGCGACTGGATTCGATTGGTGACGATGATTGGGAAGAGGAACGAGGCGCACATCGCGATTATGGCGGTATCGAGCGTGTAAGCTCTTCGGACCATTCGTCGTCACGAAGATCAGGAGGACGCGAGAGTCCTAGTAGTCATTTTTCGACCAGTGAAGGAACGGATGATGACGAAGCCTTTCGACTTCGTAGCAGCAACAACAATGATAACATCGAGGAGGCCCACGAACAAACGTCCCTGTTGCCTCCTCCTGGTCAAGGCTCGAGTGAGTATCCCGAGAACAATCGAGGAAGTCGATACAGCGAAAGCCATCCATCAAATCGTCGGCGACAGAAGGAAAGATCCTCTAGAAGAAGCAAACGGAGCCCAAAGGACAGCCGTCAACGAAGCCCGAAAGAGAGCCGTGGTCAGCGTGACAGAGATGTTCAGTGGAGCGCTAATCCTGGGGTGCCGGGTCTAGTGGACGACACCTATCAGAGTAAACCACGCGGCTCGCGACGAAAGGCGAAAAAGGAGCACAAAAAACGTCGGCGAAGGCGACGAAATCAACAGAATACATTGTCAGGCGCCTCTGATTCCGACGACAAAGGTGGCGGCCACTCATCTTCTTCGTCCTCCTACGACTATCGGCGATGGACACGTCGGCGTGCACAAATGCTCGAGAATGAACGAGCACGACTTATAGCTCATTGGAAAGCTGAAGCTCGAGCCGAGACCTCGACCTCGCGAGCGAGCACAAGGGAACACAGTTCATGGCCCGGGCGTATCAGGCGCATTTTGGATGACGAATTCGGAGGGATTGCGACCAAGACTGTCAATTTCCTCATCTCTCTGGAAGCCTTTATTTGCAATCTACCTCTTACTGTTGGGGCCATTGCCATGGCTATTGTCACTCTTGGAGTAGTGTGGTTCAAGTTTGTGGAAGAGTATCTGGATTCGTGTGAACCTGTACAATTTCACTCGTCCCAATGCACTTTCCCCGAGTTTCCTGGTTGTTTTTACTGTGACACTACGGCCCCCATGTACAAGGTTGCAGTCACCTTTCATTTTGCTTGTTCTGCCCTTGCTGGCGTATTGGCGTTGAGTTTTGTATTGAAGTTGCTGTTGGCTACCCAAGTTGTGCTGGACGAAATGTCTAGTCCGACAACAGCAAGTCCCGCCGGTCTAATTTGCATGACTATTGCTTGTGTCTTTGCCGGCCGTGGCATTCTTGGCCAAATTTTGGTCTCTCTTGCTTCTTGTGTTCACCTTTGCCTAGTCATTTGGTTTATTTACATGGCCCTGGCATACCATATCATGCCGGATCCAAGTTGGTTTCCGAATACTGTTGGTATTGGCATGAGTGCCGTCAAGACTTGGCTTTATTACCCTATGTCGGGACACTTTTTGATGGCAATTTCGCTGTCTTTGAGCTTTTTCTTTTTCCCTATCAGTTTGATTCGGGTAGTGATGAACGAAAAAATTTCGGCGACCGTTGCATACATGCAAATGAGCGCACCTGCAATCTCGCTCTATGCCCTGACCATAATGGCCCAGCCTTCGTTTGAGGAAGAAAAACCGGATATCAACAGGTGCGTACAGGCACATAGACGATTATTGTTACGGTTGTGCATTCTGCGCAGTGGCGCTTCTCACCTCCTTTCTTCTTTAGGTTTCAACGCGCTCATCGCCAGATCTACTTGCCCGGTATGCATTTTCTGTTCGCTATGTCAGTCATTGGAATGTTAGCAAGCGTCCAGTCCCTCTTTGTCCGCTGGAATGGTTTTAAGAAACGCGAATTCTCCCCTGCACACGCCGCCTTTTGCTTCCCAACGCTTTTGCACGCTAACTCCATCCAAGCATACAGAGACGCAATTAATTCATTCTCCAAAATTCCAGCAGGAAGTCCTTGGAGGACCGCCCTGGACGTCTACTGGTTGTTTGTGCTCGCGGGTGGAACGCTGGTGACTCTTTGGGTCGCAGCGAAATTCGTTTGTAACCTACCGAGTTGGACCGATATCTCAGTTGAAGGAGAAGAAGAACCGCCAGCACCGTATGAAACTACAATGACACTTCAAAATATGATTGCCACTGGAGAATCACTTGTGCAACCCTTCGTCAGCCCTGCAGTGCTTCAAGCCAATGAAACCGGAGCTCTTGTGATGGTCCGGCGTGGTCGAGATGGTGCTCGTAATAGATTTGTGAGGACAAGGAAGTTTGCTTCGCTAGGGTTTGAGCCTATTATGACCTGGAGCGAAATGGAGCATGAACGCGAACTCCTGTTGGAATATGTGGGGAAGAATCCTCCCCGGCAACGCGACCGAAACCAGAGTGTACCAGGGATAGACTTTTCTTCTGGTCCCGACATAGGAGTGGGCAATACAGGAATCTACGGCGTGGAATACGGTCCAGAGCAAGAGCATGGATTCACTCCTGGTCGCGGAGGCGGAAAAGCTGAGTTGAAATCTCTCTTTTAAGGTGCAAGATCTTTCTTTTCGTTATGGAATTAGTTGTCCTGATCTACCGCGAATGATCGTATTAGATTATTAAAAGTTGTAACGCCTTTCCCAAAGCCTATTTTTTTTTTAACCAACAGCCAAAGCCAATGTTTTGACGAATACGCAGCTAATACGAATGCGCCCGAGTAGAGCTCTTAGAGAAAAAGCATTACGAGAAAACCATTGCTTAATAATATTATTTGTTTTTGAAACGTGTCAAACAAATGGACCTCATTGTTTAATGCTCTTGGGATACTTCTCGATGAAGTGCCAGGGCTGTTTCGTACGCTTGCTGCAGTTCGTCAGTCCAGACAAAATTGAGATCTGGTTCTTCGCCTTCTTCGCAAAATCTCCCTCTCCTGTAGCACCACACACGGTTGTCATTGAAAGCACGACCGCCGCTTGGATCAGCGGGAACAACAAATCTTCGTCCAGTCGTAGAGTCGGCCAGCAAAAAGGTTTGAACGGTCTTGAGTCCTCCCGATTCAATGCCATCTTGATGCACAAATGGACTCGCGATGGCGTGCTGTCCATCTCCATGTGCCAGAGAAGTGGATAGAACTTGCAGTAAACCATTTCCGATTCCTGGAATCGTCTCGAATCCACAGCAACCACCGGCAACAGATGTCACATCCGTAACTCCCATGTCTACCTCTCCTTCTCGAATGGATGCATGATCAACAATTTGAGGGAGACCAGTCTTTCTCCCACCCTGGATACGAATCTTGGCATCTGTTGCCAAATTACGAGTGGAGTCTTTGATCTCGGGGTGGATGCACTTTTCGAAGGAAATCAGGGCCGTCAAAAGACATTCTTCCATGGACTGACCAAAAGGTAGAGAGCTACTTCCAGCGATAGGGATGAGGTGGCCTGTCAATGACTGAAGAGCGCGGATCGCTAGAGTTGCACTCAAAGCATCGTCGCGCCCCCCTCCGACAATGGCACCAGGAGTTCCGCCATCGACGCAAAAGTCTGTTACAACGCGCAGCAAGCTCTCATAGACTGGCCCGGTGGCAATACGTTCCTTCATAAAGTCAGGTCCAGATGCCAAGGCTGAAATGCACCCGACCGAAGATCGCAGAGTGAAGACACCGTACTTGTAGCCATTGCCTCCTCGTCCCGATAAGGTGTTGTGCAAGAGACTAATGATTTTTGGAATCACGTTTTCTGTCTTTCGAAGCAAGTCGTAACACTCGTCCCCTTCATCGTACCTGCACACAAAGGTCACAGCCATGGCTGCCTTGAGGCTTTGGTAATGATCGAGTGTCAACAAAGGAGCCAACAATTCTACAACGCCGGCCTCCCGTAGAGCTGGAACAGCTTCATCACTTTGGGCAATGTTCATGAGGAATCCCACACACCACGAAGCTGTTTGACCTTTCCATTGAGTAGGATCCGGTCCAGCTTCGTGAAGGATATCCATGAGCGGCGCCAGAGCTCCCGACTCAAGCAAAGAAATAGCATTCTCAAGCGACTCGGCCAAGAGTGTCAAAGCAGCCACACATTTGAATCGGGCCTCGGTCGTTCCATCTTCTTCGGCAACTTGTACCAGTACGGGCAGAATATCTCCTCGTTCCACAACTGGTACTTGATTCCTCATTTCTGCAGCAAAACTCCACAAGATAGAGCACGCCTTAGTTCTTGCTTCTCCGGTGTCGGTCTGAATAACATTGAGAATGGCATCAACGAATCCTGGATAGGCAAACATAGGAATTTTATTGTCGTATCCAATGGCCAAGTTTGAGAGGGCCGAACACGCCTTGATGCGTGCCTCGGTAGATGATCCTTGCGCTGTCGTTCTTTCTAGGACAGTCATGAGGGCATCCATGACACCAGGGGTTCGAAAAACGCGGTGCTTGTTGGCCTTGGATATGGACAAGTTCATCAGGGCCAAACACGCGTTCGTGGTGCAGGGAGTCGCTCCTGTTTCAGGCGAACAAGTGGCTGCTGCAACATGTCCCAGAGCTTCGACAAGGCCTGGCGTTCCCAAAAGAGCCGCATCGTTTGCATCCGCGTTGCTAAGGTTCTTGACACAGGTCGTGGCCTTGAGTCGAGCTTCGTCCAATGAGTTGACCATGACATCTCGCATGGCCTCAAGTACATCGGGAATCTTGGCAATCTCAATCTTGTTGGCCTTGCCGCAACTGAGATTCATAATGGCAATGCAAGCGTGCAAGCGCGCTTTTTCGGAAGCCAATGGCACCGTGCATCGGACGCCACCGTCCTGTACGTGTGTTACAAAGGGCCCCCCTCGAGCAACGAGTGCTAGTGTCGTTAAGAGACCATGTGTTTGCATCAAATACCGATCGGATTCCTCCGTGGCAGTCAAGCTACGAATCGTCTCGACAGCATATTCCCGTCCCAGCCAATCGGCATGTTCCGTGACTTGGAGCATCGTCCGTTGAACAAACTCGAGAATGCGTCGATTGGATGCAACGGCAACGCGACGTTGGGACAGTTTGGCATAATCGGCCAACATTCGTGTGCCAAGTGTGACCAATCGTGGTGTCGTCAGCGCTTGCAAAAGTGCCACGATGCATCCTCGTTCTGCAAAGTACTTGAGGTCACTCACAGTCGTGTTGGGACCAAAGGACAGCATGATCGAGTTGGGCGAAGTAGGAGTTCCACCAGGAGCGTGAGATGCCGACGTCACCACCATGCTCTGTGGAGGCGACAAGGGTTCGGCACTCATGCTCGCATTTGGAGACATGTCAAAGGCACCATTTCGATAAATCATGCGCATGGATTCAGCCGAGAAGGACGATGCGGCACTGGCGTTGCTCGACATTTGACTGTCGGGACAGGCTTCCGAATTGTCATCGTCGTAATTGTCATTCTCCTCTTTCGAGTTCACAGAGACATCGTCATCGTCATCCTGTTTCGTCAGGGCTGCATTGGAAGTCTGCTGTTGGTAAGCAGTCCAATTCGCCTCCAGCTGTTGAACAGAAGAAGATAAACTGTCAAAGGTCCGATCCAGACCGGGAAGTCCATCGTCATCGTCGCTCTCAATAGACGTAGTACTGTCCAATACTGACTGACCTTGCAGGGTAGTGTTGTTCGTTTGGCTCGTCATCATCTGATTTCGTCGTCTCGCAGCAGCGGTACTGATCCCATTGTTGCTGGAAGCACTGAAAGCAGCTGTGCGGGCCACTCGGACTCGGAATCGAACGGGTGTCGGTACTCCCGTGTCATTTTGGTTGGGAGAGTTGGGTGCTGTCGTGGTGGAGTGAAAGACACTCGATCCCGTCGACAGGGGAGACGCCAACAGCAGCTGATCATGATCATGACCGTCATTATTATTATTATTATCCTCCTCGCTCGCGGCAGCTGATGGACTGTGATGGATCAAGGTGGGCAGCAGTGGTCGCAGAGACGTTGCTGGCAAACTACCGGTAATCGAATCGCTGTGATGACTGTCCAATTGCAGAAAGTGAGGAGCACGAGAAGGTCGTGCTGTTGCTGTAGGATGACTGTGGTTGGAGCCAGAGCTACTATTCCCTGCTGCTCCAGTGGTGCCAGTTGAGTTATTGTTGTTGTTATTATTATTCGTGTTTGTGGGATCAATTGACAGAGGATCAACGTTGGCGACAGCACTGGAACTAGGCCGAATCGATTCAGAAGAGTTGTTGCTGCCGTGCGCTCCTCCCATTCCTGCTCCCCCCGTTAATGCCTCTTGAGGAAGAACTGCTGCCGGATCGTCTCCTGCAGACATGTCGGTATCGAGAGGATTCGGTAAAGGCACAGCAGGCTCTGGGTTGTGTGGAATCGGAGCACCGCCTACGCCCATGGGCATACTAGCATCGTAGTCAAAGGTTAAGAACTGATCAGGAAAGGTACCAGTTGCTTCTCTTGGCGCCATCTTGATTCAAGCAAATGTTCTACGAGTCTTTTGTGTGTTCTCTACTACTACCGTACGACGACTCTCTAGAGATATGAATGTTGTGAACCTCCTACTACTACTATTCGTAGCTTGCTGACTTTGTTATGGTTGAAAATAGACTAGACGACTTACTTGTTCGTGCACTGCTACAATCAATAACAAATAAATAAGAATACCCTTTTGGTACTACTGTTGCAAGCAAGATGAATGAATTTATTTTTGGGTTTTGTGTGTTACCACCAGTAGGCACCTTGGCGCAGCTCTACTACTACCCGCGAGGCTGCTTAAATAAGACTAATTGCTTCCGTTGGCAGAGAAATTTGACTTACTACAGTTTTCTAAAAAAAAAGTCCTGGATGCTGCTACCAATCAAAAAGCCTAGAAATGTGATAAACCCGGGCATTCAAACGAAAATGTGATTGGTACGAAGCGTTGAGAAAGACGAATGAGGGCGGGTGGGTGCGCCTCTCTTTAACCAGGTACAACATGTTGTTGCTTGTCTAGCTCTAGTAGTAGTGCTACAGTGGTGTAGTAGTACAGTACTTATGAGTACATTATTAACACTCAGTATTTAGGAAACAAACAAAATAATGGACGAATATGAATTTGATAAATTTTTCAGGCACACAACGGGTCTCGGGAGTTATAAGAGAAATGCATGATGTAATAAAGACTTGTTTGAGCGCGATCATCCAAAATACGTCTTTGTTGGCGCGCGGATACTACTACTAGTACTAATAGCTACTAGTCGTACGGTAGTAGAGTACTACTACTAGAGACTAGCTAGGAGATATAATAATAGCATTCATTGGAGACATTTTGAACGTAAAGAAAAAAATTGTCGACGAAAATTTAACAGCAGTAGTGCACAAAGCGATTGATGATTATTTCAACCACCTAAGAGCCAACGGCCCTCTTTGATATATTTTTTTTGAAAGATAATTTTTATAGCTTGCCGGCTGCTCCTGCCTACTACGTGCCTCAGTTTCCAATGTCGTCGTGGTTTTGTGCGCTGGTCATTGTTGCAAGCAAAGCCATTGAGGCGCGTCATTTCGATTCTCCAGAAGACTCTGCTGGAAGGCCACAGAGTAGTAGTAGGAGGAGGGATTTAGAAGACTCAACGACTACTACTAGGTTTGTTTGGTCCTTTTTCTACTAGTAGTCGCCAGCATCGTAATGGGTGTTGCATTACTCTTCGCCGATGGCACAGCAAACAAACATTGGTTGAGCGAATGAACGATAATGTGCGCTACCGATAGGCAAGTGCACTACTCGTTGCCAGTGCCCAAGCTCTTCTCTTCAAACTCTAGTTTGCGCAGATAAAGGTATTTCGCGACCAATTCCTGCTGTGCAGAGATATCCAAAAAGCTGAAGTTTTGGAACGTGGAAACTTCCAAAGACGTCTTATACCAAACTGCCCAACAAAGCGTTCGACGAACTCTTGACTCCCGCTTTGTGTCGCTGCTTTGCGGGAAGCTCAATCGCAAGAATCCAGTAGAATGAAGCTGTTGATCTGCTCATTTTTTTGTCGAGCCTGGACGAATTTGGACTACTAGACTAGTACAAATGCATCTACTACATCTCTTCTTCGAGTATTCTACGAGTAGCTGGTACTGAGTACGTAGCCAAGCAATATCAAGGTTGAGGATCTGAACAGGTAATGAGCTTTTCACCTGCAGGGGTGACAGCTGCAGGCCCAAGAAAGAACTCGAGTCCGACCGGACAGACCGGAGTCGTGAATTGACAGGGACCATTAAGTACCCAAAAGTCGTGGATTCTACATCCTTCAAGTACTGATGAATTGCAACACGAATGGATTCTTTGACAAAACAGTAGACTAGCTACTACTAGTAGCTAGTACTATGGCCTAGTACTGTAGCTGCTAGCCACGATACCCTTGATTACTGACAATTTCGGAGGGCCCGTCCTCTATTCTCACCAAATAAATAATATCAAATGCAAGATAACAGATTCGCATCGATAAGTTAACTCGATTCATCGATTTTAGATTACATCACACTAAAATGGACGTCTTCTTTAAGGCCGTAGACTTTCTCGAGCAGCGGGAGAAGCAGCAAGGAAGCAAGGAGGAGACGGGTAATCCTCAATCTTCCGATGCAACGCCGATCCCTCGAGGATCCAGTTTCAACAACGCGCCCAGACGAGTCTCAAGTGACTCGGTGGTGGTGGCGGAGGCAAATACTCAGCAAAATCGTGTTGCCTGTATGGACGCAGCTCAGGCGATTGCTGCTTGCCAGCAGCTACAGCCAAAACCGATGTCCCCTCCTGTGGTAAAAGCCGATCCAACGCTTGAGTTGTTTTCTACTAATAATCCGCCAACTCAAGTCGTGGAAGGAGTGCCGCCTCATTTGGTCAGCGAAATGGTGGCCAAATTGGCCGATGACAGCGATTTTGGTGGCCCACCTCCACCTCCCCCTCCATCTACCGATGAAATCGACGAGGTCGTCGAGAACGATGTGCTTTGCGGTCGAGGCGGGGAAACCAAGTAAGTTAATGAATCAGTCTTGGAGTCACTCGTGTGATGACCCGTTGCCCGACTGACCATCATTTATCTTACTTGTAATTTAACTTGTCATTTTTCTTCTCTATCGCAACAGCCACCATCACGGAAATGTCGTTTACAGGTCGCTGGTGAAGAAGTATCAGCCTTTGTACATTATGTCTAAGCGACGTGACAAGCCGTTGATCGCCTCCAAGATTGTGCGAATCGTCCGCCACTCCGGAGGCCGCTTCTTGCGCAGGGACAAGCACATCTGGAGAGATGTTGGCAATACCAAGGCACGGGAAAAGACAAGCCAAGCGTTGAGGGAAGGAGCTCCGGACCTTCGAGGCCCTGCTAAACCAAACTCCGTGTCGTCCCACGCCCAAGGAGAAATTTCAACCACAGCCACACATCCGCTGGTTCCCCTCTCTCGTGTCCTTGGTGTGCGAAAGCAACCTGGATATTCTGGTCCTCATCCACACTATGTGGAAGCTAGGCCTGGCGATTCTCCTCTAGGAAATTATCCGCTCGCTAAAAAATCGAGGGTTGATGTTCCTGTGCCAGTGCAAGTTTTGGGGGAAATGTCGCACCTCTACGGTTCCGCCGGGGCGGCACAAAACCACACACCGTATACGGGAACGAACGAATTGGCGCCAACAAAAGCTGAAAATTTAGTCGTTGGGACCCCCTTGTCGGCCACAGCGGTACCCCTTCCAGCATCTGTTTCTCCGCATTCGTTTGGCTCCAACGATGACGAAGACAGCAAAAGCTCTCGAGAAAGCTCAAACGAAAATTCCAAGCCTCGAGGACCCAGGCTCAAGCTTTTGAAGAAACGCCTGCAAGAAAGCCAAGACTAAAAACCATATTTATGATGCAGTCGCCTAGCCAAGCCATCTCGGGAACACTAATTTTTTGCAGATCCCAGCACACTTTGCACCACAGACAAAATCACTTTTTCTTCATACTCCTGCCGCTCACGCACATACTAGCAATAACGTACAAACTCCACAATATTTTTTATTCTAGTAGTTCAGATATTTCTAGTAGTAGTAGCTTAGGGAGGCGGCAAATTGGCAAGAGAGGCAAAGGTAATCGGCAGCCGAGTGACATCGTCCTCGTCGTATTCTGATTTCCTAGGCGTATAGAACAGCGTGTCGTCATCCTCAACCTCGCCAGTTTCGCTGAGCAGCCCCTGATCTTCTTCCTCGTCTCTCTCGGCATTGTAAAGTGGAGTTGCGGTAGTTCGCTGATTGGTGGTTGCGTTGAGAAACTTTTGTAGCATGATACTACCACCGACGCCTTTGTTTTTTCTTCTGTCAAGTTCGTGAATGTAGTCATCATCTTCTGGATCTGGCAACTCGTCTGCAGCCTTGTAAGCAAACCATGCAAGGATAGCTGCAAGCAGGTATGGCCATCCTGGAAGGAGCGAATGTTCACTGAGCGTCATCAGAGTTCCAAAAACGAGAGGTCCGATACCTTCGGTCAGAGCTTTGACTCCGTTGACAGCCCCCAGTGCTTCTCCCACGGCATCTGGTTCAACGCTACCACTCACCAGGGAGCTTAAGCTGGGATACACGAGATTGGCAAACAAAGAAAATACAGCACAGAGAAATAAATGCCAGCTCTCGTACGCGAATCCAAGAATCACGCACTGAAGAATAAATGCCACGAGCCCCACCTTCATTGCTTCTTTTTCTCCCAACATTGGAACCATAATTCTCACCAAAACTGCCTCTGCAACCATCGTACACAGTCCTAGAGCCGACATGAGTTCTCCCAGTCGCTCTGGACCCATGTGAAATCGTTGGACCGCATAAACCGATAGAGTTGAAATGATAGCCCATAATCCCGTGTAATACAGGAATGCCACCTGGCCGACTTTGCGCAAGAAAGGGTCCACAGCAATAACGCGAAGTGTATTCCAAGGATTCCATGCATAGGAATGATCCATTGACATGATGGATGCTGTGCTGCTCGCGATGCCAGCTGTTTCTGCTCCTTCCCTGGATTCTGGTAAAATAAAATAAATATACAACAAATCCAGAATAGTAAAGAGAAGGGAAGCAAGAAACACGTGATGCATATTGGTGCGTGCGAGATAACCTCCCACCATTGGGCCAATGGTAAAGCTCAATCCGAAGGTGGCAAGGGCAAGACCGTAGGCTGAAACTCGCTCGTCCTGTTGACGCACTGTATCTGATATATACGCAAAGACCAAAGTAAATGTCGACGAAAATATTCCTGATAACGCCAATAAGACCACAAACGTTGTAATTGCACCTTCCTGCGCCGTATGTCGACTAGCTGGTGCTGTGTTTTCTCCAAACATGTGCCAAAAGCTCCCTGTACCAGAGTCTTCTTCGGGTACGGAAGCTCCACGGGTTAGGGTGGAATTATAAGTTGTGTCTCCATCAAGATTGTCAAATATGGAATCTTCATCCGCTTCAATTTCCCATCGAAACAACGCCAGGGAGCAGACAGGAGCACAAGTTCCCAAGACGGTCACAAAGAGGCAGATTCGTCGTCCCACAACATCTGATATTTTTCCAAAGAAAGGACAAGCCACAAAGGCTAATAATCCCCGAACACAGTCGGCGCATCCCAGTACCAAATACACCTTGTTCCCGTACTGTTTGAGCAAAATTGACGGTAAAATGGCTCGCGTCAATGCCAGTGCCAAAAACTCCAATAACAGTACCGGCAAGACGTAAAGGTGCTGCCATTGTTTGTGATTCGGTTCGGTTGTCATGTTATTGTAGGAGTACAGCGGTTGTTGTTCGGCGTGACAATGACCAGCAACAACGGATTCGCCCAAGGATATTGATGGGATAATGCCTTCGGAGGATGCTCCCAATGCAGGAGATCCTCCTGGAGGTACTGCTGTCATTCGCTTCTTTTTTGACTGAAGCCTTTGTGAATGTTGTAAGGACATAATATGATGAAATAACCAAGCTCGCCAGCCGCTCAACTTCTGCTGGAATAGAAGTAGTTGAAGTAGTTTAGTTCTTGGTAAAATAGTGTAGTATCTTTCTTGATTTTCTAGCAAGTTTCATTATTGTGGCTTGCACATCAAAAGTCAAAAGTGCTGTTAATATATACTGTATTATTATTGTAGGAAGGTATTTATCACTCAAGGTTTTAAAGGCCATAATAGAGATTTTTAGTGTTAAAGGGAAATTAGGTCGCGCTCTTGAGTTCGATGATAGAGTTAACATTATTGACTCATTCAAAAAAAGATTGGACAACTTCGATGGGAAGTGCACTTGTCCCCAACAAATACGTAGTACCGTACGAAAGTAGCTTGGTGTTCATTGGGTGAACAATACAGTACTACCAGGCTTGAATAATTATTGTACTTAGTAGCTAGTAGTAGGTCTACGTAGTAGTCTACTACTAGGTCTAGCTAGTGTAAAAAATACTGTTGAGTTCATCAGTGGAAGGGCAACATCATTCATGCAGCAACTGTGAACTTGTCATAATATAAAACAAAGAAGTGGTAGAACAATAATGCACTTATTATTATTAAGCTGCACTACAACTGTAAAAGTTCGATCAAAATCAAAACAACTATTCTAATATAGCGCAAGAAAAGGAGGATTCAGGCGCTAAAGACCAGGATCCCAAGAAGATGACCACAATGCGTTTTCTTTCGCTGCTGACTGTGGGATATCTGACCTTGTCATCATGGGTTTCTGGTGAAGATGCATCATCTACCAGCAAAATAATGGAACCCAGTGATCCTTTCTATTATGACCAACTTCGCAATGTGTCTTCCAACATGCTCGAAAATGTATCCTTCACACCAGGAAGCAACATCTTTCGTATAGCAGTCAACGATGGCTCGGCTTCGGGCACCCAACAAATTCGCCTGGCCGAGTTTAAGGCCTTTCTACCGCTCTCCAATGGAACGCACATTCGATACGGGTACAAAGATGATGTAGTTGCTGCCCTACTGGCGGTATATCATTTCAATAATATAGACATATCTCCCATTTTGCAGCCGCAAGATATCGCCGGATGCGACTTGAAGTTGACTATGGAAATTGTCGATTCCAAATTTAGTCCCATTGGTAGTACCCGCACCTTCACCGAGAGTCTGCGTACTCCCAATACACTGTCTACGCCTCTTCCTACGGCCGTGATTGGAGCCTACCGATCAGCAACGACGTCGCCCTTAGCTATTTTGACGGGAGTGAATGGAATACCCCAAGCCAGCTACGCGGCGGCATCGACAGATTTCGACGTCAAGGAACAGTTTCCTTTGTTTGGACGGACCGTTGCAAGTTCTACGGGCGACGCCAACGTAATTTTGAATTACTTTCTATCTACCAATGCCACTCATGTAGGAGTCTTATTCGTATCGGTACGTGCCGCGTGCCGTATTATGTCATGCCACAGGAGCTCTTACAGTACCTAGATGACTAATGATACGTGACTCAACCTCTTCTCCTCTCACTCTGTTTTGGTGTTGGACTGCTACTACTATCGTATGAAGGATTCCTATGGATCATCTTTACAAAAAGCATTTCAAGATGCGGCTAACGATGCAGGGCTAGTCACCAGCTCTGTAGCATTCTCGTTTTCTGCCAACCAGGGAAAAAGATTCGAAATCGAAAATGCCATTGTTCAAATGAAAAAAACACAATTCCGGATCTTCTTTGTCATTTGCTTTGAAGATCACTTAGAACCCATCATCAAGACGGCTCTCGACTATGATATTATCGGGAAAAATTTTTCTTGGATTTTGACAGGCATGGAACGTTCCGCTGTGGAACCTATTTTATCTGGTCGTCCCATCATGGCCAGAGCGGCTGTTGGAATGGGTTTCGTGAACGCCGAGGGTGATGTCCGCAAGGAACCGGTTCTTCCTCAGAAAGGTCTTCAAGCTCCTTTGGAAGACTTTCCAGAGACTGGATATGAAAAGTTCCGAACCTTTTGGCGCACGTCTCGGGCAGATCCAGACTTCCTCAGGTTTGTTCAGTCCAAACTTCCAGTGTCATTGAACTCAATGGTGGACTTTGATAGAACAGTCCCCTGGAGCAAAGAACCTGGATCATTTCGGCCTATGCTTTATGACGCTGTCATAGGAATGGCGTTGGCCATGTGCCGAGCGGGATCTGTTGAGGAGTTTTGTACTGGAAGTCAAATCTTCAATGAATGGCGACAATTGATTTTCGAAGGAGCTTCTGGAAAAGTGCATATCTCTAACGAGACTGGAACACGAAACTTCGAGTCTCTTAAATATGCCATGTGGAACATTCAGCTCTATGAAAACGATAAAAAAGGAAATCCACAGATTAAAATGGTTCCCAGCCGTAAATACGATAACGGCGTCTGGGTGGATATTGAAGGAAATCCATTTATTTTTGCCGACGGAACCAGCAACCCACCCGAGTCTTTACCCCCGGTAAAGCAATCGTTGAACTTAATTGGGAATCCCGGACGGTATGCTGCATATGCATTGATGGGTATGGCAATGTTCGCTGTGATTGCTACCTGGTTGTGGATGTTTTGGTTTTGGAGAGAACGTGTGGTCAGCTCCTCGCAGCCACTCTTCTTGATTTTGGTTAGTATCGGTTGCTTTGTTATGGTTTCAGCAATCATTCCACTGAGCTTCGATGAGGAGCTTACAGAAGACGAAAGTGCTCTCGATCGCGCTTGTGTGGCTAGTCCTTGGCTGTACACTACTGGCGCTGTCATCGCTTTGAGCGCCTTGTTTGCCAAGACGCGCGGTGTCCACAAGGTATGCCAGTTCGTTGTTCTAATGGTAATGGGAGACGCGCGCCAGGGGAAAGGTTTGAAATCTCAGGCTTTTTCCATGTTTATTTATTTCAGGTGTATATGGACCCAGAGCTGGATTTTATCCACGTGACATCATTCGATATTTTCGGTACCCTCGTATCTTTTCTGACGCTCAACACTATTGTTCTCGTGACATGGACTGCCATAGATCCTAGCGAGTGGGCACGGACCAACAAGGACACTACTGACGTCTTCAACAGACCTGTTGAGTCGTATGGAAGCTGCAGTGACGAAGGATCGCTTCCGTACATCATTGTCCTATTTGTTACGAACTTTTTCTTATTGTTTATTGGTAATTGGTGGGCCTACCAGTGCCGTAACATTGAAACAGAGTACCTTGAATCAAGATATATCAGAATTAGCTTGGCAGCCGTCCTCCAAGCTTGGTGCATGGGAATTCCGATTTTAATTGTCGTCTGGGACACTCCGCAAGCCAAGTTCTTTGTCGAGACAGGAATTATTTTCGTGACTTCTTTGGCATTTTTGTTGCTCATTTTTGTGCCCAAAGTGATAGCAAGCATCTCCGATCGGAAGGAAGCGATCACCGCGAAGAAGAGGAACACATATTATGGCGTTATTGAAGGGAGAGTCAAACGCGAGAATGACTATGATTACGATGACGACGACGAGGATGACCAAGGCGATGCAGGGTTGAGCGAATCCTCTGTGGCTCGTGACAACAGGGAAAGCACACTCAAAGCCAGTCAAGAAAACACCAGCGCGCAAAGTAAAAGCTTGGAAAGAAATTCTGTCCTTAAGAGACCACAGGGAAAACTATTGCGTAGCAGTTTCAGCAGAGGTAAGGTCGATCCAGACAAAGTGATCACGAAGCAAGCCTCCGGACTGAAAATCCTTCACAATCCAAAAGTAAGTGCTGGATGTTGGCCAATCTGTTTGCGAAACCATGGTGCTGGTGCAGCAGAACCTCATTGTTTCTTTTTCTGCTCATTCCTCTAGTCGGAACGCAATTTAAACATTGCACATGGCCTCGCAGTGTCTCGGAGGCAGCTGGACCACTACTGCGAAGATCGTTCTAATTGTGACAACGGGGACGAAAAGATAAGGACCAACGAGGATATCCAGGAAGAAAAAGCAGAGACAGAATGCGTCGTCCAGAGGGAACCAGAAATGCCTGTGGTAGTCTTAGCTCCAGCTTTGGCTGAGGAGCGAAGTCCGGAACTTGAAGAAGATAAGGCACCAGAGGAAAGCACAGAAACGATCGAGTCATGAACTGAGAATAGACTGTAATATTAAATTGTAAACACATATTGATTTGTTACATGCTTCACTCATATGATTATTAGTTTGCCGTGCTTCTCCGCAGACTCTCCAACTCTTTGGCTGTTTGTCGAACTTGACATTCGCCCACGGATGATATTGCCTGTGAACAGCTAGTTGATACATGCTTCATCCACTTTACGTCATCGGCCTTCCATTCGTCGTATAACTTTCGATCTCGTTGCTGGTTTTGTGTAAAAAGTGACATCAGCAAACAGTTTTGTGAGTGTATAAATCTGGACAGATGGTGTGACTGTATACTGTATGATCTACCACGAATTTACCTTGGCTTTGGCAATGCAATCTACAAGGGCAAGATATGCTTTTTGACAGGGTTCTTTGGCTTTTTTGGTGTCATATCGAACCCTTTGAATGTCTTTATCGCTTGGAAATTTTGTCATGAGTTCCATGGTGGATTTTTTGCTTGGTTGTAGGTGTTATTAATGAGAGAGGCCGGATATGAGATAATATTATTATGTCCACTATGTTTCTTGTTTCTGCGTTATTATTTTTTATTTCGGTATTACTCTATTGTGGCTGGCATGTTTTGTTTTTCGTCCTTGCGGTCTGATTAAGTCACGCTCTTGAGGAATGGAATGTCGTCATGTTCGTGACTGATCAAGAATCCAGCAGCTGGACCCTCCTGGTTCAGGTTCATGCCATTGAGAACCAAAAGAATAAGAAGCTCACCATGTGCCTGCTGCAACAGCCAATGTTGAAGTCAGTGTTTCTTCAACGTGCTCACGAGTCACAAGCTACTACTAGTAGTAATCGTAGTACGTCCTGACCTGCGGTAGTAGCTAGCTAGCATCCGAGCAAATAGCCAGTCGGAATTCAGGTAGGTACGAGAGGAAGGTAGGCAACAGGAGGAAAGCTTGACTCATCTGTGAAATATGTAGTCTATTTTTATATTACAGGTGTGCATTTTGCTGGGATGCGTCCTTATGACGATCAGCCAACACAAACAGGACGCTAGCTAATGCGACTGCATCTTGCTAAAATTGAACCATTCCGTCTTGATGAAGGCTTCAAGGGCCGAAATATCCCACGTTTCAGCATGCTCTTTGATAAGTCCTTCGTCATCAAAAGTGTAGGTAGTCCGTCCCGTCACTTCTGGCAGTTTGGGGCGCCACGGCAGTCGTAAGACTCCATTGAACTTCCATCGGGCCACATTATCGTTCTCCCGGACCGTTAAACTCAAGAGCTCGCATTCACTTTGTTTGGGATCAAAGAGATGCAAGGCTGCATTGAGAAATTTGCGCAGTCCCTGTACGGGCATGTCGGGATCGGGACCATCAAAGATGCAATCATTCCGGTAAATGGAGGGCGTCAACCGTCCCGTTACGTAGTATCCCTTGCGGCTGTCGACCTTCCAGTCGTGTCGCAAAATATCTGCCACTTGTTCCAATGTCAAAAACTTGGTCTTGTGTCGCGTTCGCTCATCTCCTCGAAGTCCTACGGGAGGACCCAGCTGAACCAGGTTGGAAGGTCTCACAACAACTTCTCTAACGAGCATTTCCAGAGTATCCAAAAAGTCGGTAGCTCGTCGTTTCAAAAATGGACACTTGTGAGATAAAGCAATTTCGTACCACTGTTCGATCCGACCGACGCACCAAACTTCCAAAGGTGACAGTGACGGCTTTGGCAGCGCATAATCCTCGCTGGTAGTAATAGCAGTAGTAATAGTAGTAGCAGAGGTAGAAAAAGCAGTCGGATAGCGCTGTGCCGGATCATAATATGCTTGACTGGACATGGCCAAATGAGATATCCTTCTTATCCGATCTGACTTGTAGGTATCTGTTTGTGGTGATGCGACCAATGTCGATGATGATGATGAGGAGGATGATTGAGGTAGAAGACGAAGGGATTTCCTGAAAAAGGAAGGATGTTTCCTAGTGGCAGAAGAAGAGGATGTGCTACTAGTAGGAGATGTTGTCGTGTGCTGTCTGTTCCGTAAAAGGGGAGCCCAGGCATCCACTTGTCTTGTACTACTTGTGTTGATACTGCACGAAAGGGCCAACATCACGGCCCAACGACAGAGGTGAGGCATCGATGCAGAGGGAGTCATTTTATTGATGGGCTTTGTAAGGTTGGGTTGGGGGGGTTGGGTGATTGGGTTGATCAGAAAAGAAAAAAATTGGCAGAGCAACGATACTTGAAACTCTCCAACAAGTCACTGATTGGTGAGGACAGAACGAAATAATAATGTCTTGCTAGTTTTTGTAGCTGGAAGCTGTTGATGCCGCAGTT
>Ga0100392_1001780_pt1 | contig 19990 bp, 21 predicted proteins | sample CryGeymeta201516_FD_81548 | JGI IMG/M metagenome (GOLD analysis project Ga0100392, IMG submission 81548) | Groundwater microbial communities from Crystal Geyser aquifers in Utah, USA - Crystal Geyser metaG 2015-16 | ecosystem: Environmental > Aquatic > Deep subsurface > Groundwater | place: USA... | reverse complement strand
ATCAAGCGCATGGAACCTATTCATGAGCATCATCATACCATGCTCGCCCGTAACAGAGGGAAATGGTATAATCAACCTGATGCAGAAGATACTTCTTTACTACAAGTTCACCCCGATTAATGAGCCGGAAGCCATTAAGTTATGGCAAAAAACCTTGTGTGACAGCCTGAACCTACGGGGCAGAATACTTGTTAGTCCGCATGGTCTCAACGGGACAGTCGGCGGTGACATCGATGACCTGAAAGCGTATATCAAAGCGACGAAGCAGTATGCCGGCTTCCAAGACATCGTGTTTAAATGGTCGGATGGCGGACGGGAACATTTCCCCCGCATGAGCGTGAAAGCACGTAAAGAGATTGTCGGTTTCCATGCACCAGATGAGGTGAAAGTCGATGAACGGGGTGTCGTGAACGGTGGGATCCACCTGAAGCCGCAACAGGTGAACGAAATGGTCGAGCGGTACGGTGATGAGATAGTCTTCTTTGATGGTCGCAACGCGCATGAGGCCAAGGTAGGTAAGTTCAAGAACGCGGTCGTGCCAGATACGAACACAAGTCGTGATTTCATTCCCGAGCTAGAGAGCGGCAAATATGACCATCTGAAAAATAAGAAGGTGGTGACCTATTGTACTGGTGGTATCCGGTGTGAAATCCTATCCAGCCTGATGAAGAACCGTGGCTTCGAAGAAGTCTACCAGCTCGATGGGGGCATCGTGAAGTACGGCGAAGCGTATGGCGATGACGGGCTATGGGAGGGATCATTACGTGTCTTCGATGATCGGATGACGGTAGAGTTCTCTGAGCGAGCTGCGGTTATTGGTGAGTGTACCCACTGTGTCGCCAAGACCTCAAACTTCGAAAATTGCGCCCACCCCAACTGCAACGATCTTGTCCTGGTCTGTGAAAGCTGCAAAGAGGAGCCTGATTTGCTCTACCATACCGACGCATGTCGTCAGGCCGCGGCCACCTTAGCCTAAAGATGTTTGCTACCATTCCCGCTCCGTCATAATCACGAAAGGATACGCATGGAACTAATCGTCAAACTGCTCGCAACCGGTGCTATCATGGGAATCCTCGACTTTTTCTGGCTCGGGTTCATTGCGAAGAAACTGTATTATAGCGAAATAGGCACCTTGCTGCTTGAAAAACCAAATATGCCGGCAGCGCTGGCGTTTTATGCCATCTATATCGTCGGTGTCGTTATGTTCGTACTGACGCCGGCACTCGAAAGAGGCTCTTGGCAGCATGCGCTAGGGTACGGCGCACTGTTCGGATTCGTCGCCTATGCTACCTATGACCTTACGAACCTGGCGACCTTAAAGGGATTCAGCCTGAAAATCGTAGCCATCGACCTGGTATGGGGTGCTGTCTTGACGGCAACCGTCGCAACCGGTGCGTATTTCATCGTCAAGGCGCTTGCCTGACGCTATACTTAAAGGGTGAATACCTCTCTCGAACGGAAGCTGAAAGATCTGCCACGAACGCCTGGCGTCTATTTTCATAAGGATAAGTCTGGTGAGATTATCTATGTCGGTAAGGCGGCAGTGCTTAAGAACCGTGTCCGTCAGTATTTTCAGAGTGCTCGGGCGTTCGACGCTAAGACGATCGCATTAGTGAGTGAAATCGATGATACGGACTGGGTAGAGACAGAGAGCGAGATCGACGCCCTGTTCCTGGAAAGCGAAATGGTCAAGCGCTATAAGCCACGCTACAACGTGTTGCTTCGTGACGATAAGAGCCAGATGTTCGTACGTATCGACATGAAAAGCGAGTGGCCATATGTCTGCTTTACGCGCAACCCTAGCGATGACGGTGCCGAGTATTTCGGACCGTTTTACAACGGCTATGCCGTCAAGAAGGCGCTTCGGTATTTGCGCAAAGTCTACCCGCATTACACGAAGCCAACTGAAAAACGTGGATCAAAATTAGATGAGGACCTTGGGCTCAGTCCGCGCCGTAGTGACGGGCCGGAGCTCTATCGACAGAACCTGCGTAAACTAATCAGCTACATCAAAGGCAACCGGGTGGCCCTGGCGCGTGAAATGGAAACCGATATGAAAAGGGCCGCCGGGGCTCATGACTTTGAGCGAGCTGCCCTGCTACGAAATAAACTCCAGGCCATGAAGGAGCTGCAGCGTCGCGTCATGTTTGGCGATAGGGAATTCCTGGATATCAGTAAGGATAAGGCGCTGGCCGATTTGGTGGAGCTGCTAGGGCTACCTACCGTGCCGCGCCGTATAGAAGGGTTCGACATTTCGCATATGGGTGGCACCAACGTGGTTGCCAGTATGGTGGTGTTCACCAACGGTACGTCCGACCGGGCGGAGTATCGCAAATTCAAGACCAGACTCGAGCATAACGACGATTTCTTTAACATGAACGAAACAGTGCAGCGTCGCTTCAGCCCAAAGAACGTGGCCGGATGGGGTACACCGGACTTGGTGGTGATCGATGGTGGAAAGGGCCAGTTGGAGGCGGCGCTCAAAGCGCGTGATGCACACGGCGTCCGCGTACCCTTCATCGGCTTGGCCAAGAAACAGGAGCAGATCGTTATCCACCATCAATCGTCCAACGTCACACTAAATCGCCAAAAGCTCACGGAGTTAGACGGCTACCTAGACGTAACAAAAGAATTTACTCTGGTGAGCTTGCCACATTCGTCCCATATCGTGAAGCTACTACAGCGCATCCGTGACGAATCTCATCGTTTCGCGGTCAGTTACCACACCGTCCTTAAGCGTAAGAAGCAGACGGAAAACGTACTGGAAGATATGCCCGGTATCGGACCGGCCACGCGAAAGAAACTCATAAAAACGTTTGGCAGCTTACGCGGTGTTCGACAAGCATCACCAGAGGAGCTGATCGAAGCTGTCGGGCCAGCCAAGGCGGCAGTTATTCAGCGTTACTTATCGCAAACATGAGCAGTATGGTACACTTAACGTGAAACAGTCGCCTTACTATACGAAGTGTCTAGGATGAAACAAACATGAATCGGACATCACGCACCAAAGCTTTTACCATCGTCGAACTGGTGGTTATCATTGCCGTCATCGGTATTTTGGCGGCGCTGACTGTCTTTGGGTGGCGTAACTGGCAGCAGAGCGTTGCCCGCAGCGCGGTGAAGTCAGACGTCAAACAGGCGGCTCTAGCGATGGAAAACGCTCGCAATTTCGGCACGAGCGGTTATCCTCTCTCAATCCCGACGACATATAAGTCAGGTCCTAACGTGACGGTCACCTACGTATCGGGCGATGCGAGCGAGTTCTGTATCCAAGGAATCAGCACCGCGGATACCTCGATTGCGTTTCATGTTAATACTTCCGTCAGTAAGGAGCCGCAGACGGGCATCTGCTCCGGTAGCGGCCTCGGTGCGCCGTCCATCACGCTTGCAAGTCTTAGCTCTTCCACGGCCTCGATTAGCTGGAGTGCAGTTGCCGGAGCGTCTACCTATGAAGTGCAGAAAAAACTGAGTACGACCAGCTCTTGGGATACCAGCGTCAGCAAGACGACGACGAGCCATTCCTACACAGGGCTACAACTCGGCGCGACCTACAACTTTCGTGTCCGGGCGGTCGGCGCAAGTGGCGACTCAGGGTGGTCAGCGGCCGTCAATAGGATAACCCAACCGACGCCTTCGAGCCTTGATGTGACGAACCTCGTCTGCGGCAATGACGGCGGAACCGTCTCTTGGAAGAACGGCACGCTTACATGGACTTCAGCCCCGAACTCTATCACCGCTTCCTACCAAGTGACGAGTGCCCTCAACCAACCGGGCACGACGTTCACGGTCACTAATACGACATCCGACGACACGCCAATTAGTCAATCCGCCAGCAGTACAGGCTGGTCGCCAAACAGCGAGGGCTCCGGTAACTTCACGGTGCGCGGAGTCGGCCCGAACGGTGAACTATCGACGCCCTCCGTCTGGACGGCAGGCCCGTACGAACCCTACGAGTGCTAGAATAAGACGATGGAATCGGGATTCTTCTCAGCTAACCGTCGTCGCCTGATTGAAAAACTAAACGGCGGCGTGATCGTCCTCGCTGCCTATGGGCGGGTACAGCGCAGTAACGATGCGGCTCATGCCTTTGCGCAGGAGGCGAACTTCTGGTACCTGACCGGTCTCACGGACCCTGACTGGCTGCTTGTCATTGATGGTTCGCAGGCAAAGAGCGTCCTCGTCGCGCCGGATATAAGTGAGGTGCACCGTATCTTCGACGGTGGCGTTACTCATGATGAGGCCAAGCATCGCAGCGGCGTGGACCGAGTGATGGATCACGACGGGGGTATGTCGCTCCTCAGGCAACTTGCCAGGAAACATAGCCTTGTCTATACGGTGGACCAACCGCCGCACGCTGAGCACTACAACTTTGCGCTCAATCCTTCGATTGCCAAGCATCGCCTGCTGCTTGAGCGCACCTTCGCCCAAGTGCAGGACTGTCGGAAGGAACTTGCTGTTTTACGTGCGATCAAACAGGACGAGGAAGTTGTCATCATACAGAAAGCCGTTGATATTACTGTGCAGGCCTTCGAGGACGTGAAGCGTAACCTTGCCTCCTACCGGCACGAATATGAGGTTGAGGCAACGTTCGGGTATCGTATGCGCCTGAAGGGTGCCGCAGGCCATGCCTACGACCCAATTGTCGCAGCTGGGGGCAACGCCTGTACGCTCCATTACTCCCGAAACGATGCTCCGCTTCACTCACGCGAGCTACTGCTGATGGATGTCGGCGCGAGCTACGGGGGATACGCAGCAGACATTACCCGTACGTATGTGCGCGGTGCAGCCACCAAGCGTCAGGTGCAAATCCATGCAGCCGTCGAGCAGGCTCATCATGAGATCATTGCGACCATACGTCCGCATCTGGCAGTAGATGAGTACCAGCGCCAGGTCGATGCGATTATGTCAGACGCCTTACGCCGCGTCGGTCTATATGAAGATGAGGCCAGCCTGCGACGATACTTCCCTCATGCAGTCAGCCATGGACTGGGGATTGACGTTCACGACAGCTTGGGAGCCCCGCACCATCTTAGTGAGGGCATGGTGCTGACGGTTGAGCCTGGTATCTATATTCCGGAAGAATCGATTGGCGTACGAATCGAAGACGATATTCTCATCACTGCCACCGGTAATCGCAACTTGAGTCGTAAGCTGTCGACAGGACTGTAATCGACCGTGTATACTGAAACGGATTATATGAGACGACAATTAGGGGTGTTTCTGTTGCGATGGCTGCTCAACTCATTTGGGCTATGGCTGGCAGTGAGGTTGCTTGGCACCGGTTACGGACCGGAGACAATCGATGCTGGTGCCGGAGTCTTCCTGTTGGCGGGATTGATTTTCTCTATCGTCAACAGCATACTTCGACCTATCGTCATCGTCTTATCTTTACCAGCAATTCTGGTGACACTCGGACTCTTCACATTCGTCGTGAACGGCCTGATGGTCTGGATCTCGCTGTCGCTGACGCCAGGACTTCAGATGACATTTCTGCATTCGGTCATCACCGGCATTCTGTTGAGTCTGATAAACTATATAATGAGCAGCGCCCTGGAACTGCGCTATGAAACAATCCGGAAGGAGACCTAACATATCATGGAATTCGCTAATATTTTACAGTATGTCACGCTCGGCTCGGGTGTATTGATGATCCTCTGCATCCTTCTTCAGCAACGAGGCGCCAGTCTTGGTGCCGGTTTCGGAAGCTCGGGTGAGCTGTACACAACTCGTCGTGGCCTCGACAAGAGCCTATTCGATGCCACCATCGTGTTGGCGGTCGTCTTCGTGCTTTCTATCATGGCGGCACTTCTCTTACCAAGCCTGAGCGCGTAAGGCCGGCTATGGCGGATGAGAAAGGGAGTTGGAAGCGTTTTCAGCGGCTTGGCTTTGACAGCAAGACGTTTACGAAGCGTGCCCGTAAGGCTGAAACGAATACCACACGGCACGCCCACAAGTTCGTTCTTAGTAAACTCGATTCACTCCGGAGCGCCAAGCAGCATATTATTCTCTGGCTACTGCTCATCGCTGTCCTGATGGGAGCGGTCGCTCTTCAGATGTTCTGGTATCAGCAGGCATATCGAACCATGGCCTGGAAGAGTGGCGGGACGTACGCCGAAGCGACGATCGGTCCGATTAACACGCTTAACCCCCTTTACGCTACGACGCCGGCAGAACTTGCTGCGAGCAAACTCATCTTCTCTTCGCTGTATGACTATGACGACCGCGGTAGTCTGGCCGATGATCTGGCCGTTAATATGGACATAAGCAAAGATGGTAAGACTTACGTCGTGACGCTGCGTGACGACGTCGACTGGAGTGACGGTACGCGACTGACAGCACAGGACGTTACGTTCACGATTGGCCTCATGAAATCTCCTGAAGCCCGCTCAAAGATGTTCTACGACAACAGCTGGGCAAGTGTGGCGGCCGAAGCACTCGATGAGCGAACGGTAAAGTTTACGTTGGCAGATAGTTATGCGCCCTTTCCACATGCGCTTACATTCTCGGTCCTACCGAAGCATATTCTGGAAGACGTACCGGCTGGATCATTGCGGCAAAATGCGTTCAGCGTCTCACCGGTCGGGAGCGGACCATTTAGCGTACGGTTACTCGATCCGGCACCGAACCGGAAGTATAAGATTCTCAATTTGTCCGCCGCCCCGTCATACTATAAGGGAACTCCACGACTCTCACGATTCGCCCTCCACGCCTATCGTACGCACGACGATATGGTCCGGGCATTGCAGATCGGTGAAGTGAACGCGGCAGCCGGTGTGACCACGGACATGAGCGAGGTCTCGTCTTCGATTCGGACCAAACAGTTTCCGGTCGGGAGCGGGGTCTACGCACTCTTCAACGTGCAAGCTCCGACGCTTAAGAATGATAAGCTCCGGCGGGCATTGCAGGTTGGAACTGATACCGACGCCGTCCGTTCCACGATCGGCTACCCCGTACCCGCATTGCACCTTCCGTTCGTGAATGGCCAGCTTACCGGTGATGGTATACCGACCAAACCCGCTTACGATACGCAGCGTGCCAAAAAGTTATTGAATGAAGCAGGATGGAAGCTACGTGGCGATAGTAAGATTAGGACCAACAAAGGGGGTGACAAGCTACAGCTTCGGGTGGTGACGACGCAAGATGCGGCGTATGAAGACGTGATGGAAGAGCTGGCTGGCCAGTGGCGTCAACTCGGCATCGATGTGCAGACCGAAGCTCGCGACCCGAGTAGTCCGACTCAGGATTTCGTGCAGACCACATTACAACCCCGTGATTTCGACGTGCTGATACGCGAGTTGGGTATCGGAGCCGATCCCGACGTGTTTGCCTACTGGCATTCATCGCAGGCCACCACTCAAGGATATAACTTCGCCAATTACCGCAATGACATTGCTGATGACGCGTTGGTCAGTGCCCGAGGTCGCAGCGAATCGGCTCTTCGGAATGAAAAGTATAAGGCGTTTGCCCAGCAGTGGCTGAAGGACGCACCGGCTCTCGGGCTGTACCAGTCGGTCATGCGTTATTCATATCGCGCCAGCGTTCAGCCGTATATCAGTGAGCGTAGCCTGCCTTCGGAAGCCGATCGTTATACCGATGTCATCTACTGGTCAGCACAACAGGCGCCGGTTTACAAAACACCCTGAATCAGGCTATAATTCGTAGGCCCATGCGCGAGTGGCGGAATTGGTAGACGCGTCAGCTTGAGGGGCTGGTGAGCATTATGCTCGTGGAGGTTCAAGTCCTCTCTCGCGCACCAACAGAAGAGGCCGGTCTAATGACCGGCTTTTCTGTTGGCCTTTTCTATGTCGGTATGTATCGTACCTCTGGTATAATCGTTCAAGGACGGCGCGTTGGCGGAGCGGTTACGCAGAGGTCTGCAAAACCTTTTAGACGGGTTCGACTCCCGTACGTGCCTCCAAAATGATATGCGCGGATGGCGGAACTGGTAGACGCGAGGGACTTAAAATCCCTTGGCCGAAAGGTCGTGCGGGTTCGATTCCCGCTCTGCGCACCACGGTGAAACAAGGCAGCGACACTCTTTGGGAGCGTCGATTTTTTTACCCCAAAGTAGTATAATGGTGACATAAAATAATGTACGGACAAGGGGATGAAATAATGATGTGGATGTGGATACTGATAGCAATCGTCGTCGTGATTGCGCTGTTCGTATGGATGACGTACAACGGCTTGGTAAAGCTGAACGTCCGTGTGCAGGAAGCGTGGAGCGATATCACCGTGCAGCTGAAGCGCCGTGCCGACCTTATCCCAAATCTCGTCGAAGCCGTTAAGGGGTATGCTGCCCACGAGAAACAGGTATTCCAGGATGTCACCGAAGCGCGTGCTAACGTGCTGAACGCGACCCAGAAAGGTCCGGCTGAGACTGCCAAGGCTGAGAATATGTTCGAGCAGGCGCTGAAAAGTCTGTTCGCGGTCGCCGAAGCCTATCCGCAGCTACGTGCAACCGAGAACTTCCAGAAGCTACAGGATGAGCTGGTCGATACTGAAGACAAGATTCAAGCGGCCCGGCGATTTTATAACGGCGGTGTTCGTAATCTCAACACCAAGATCCAGCAGTTTCCTGCGAATATCGTGGCTAAGATGTTCTCCTTCACTAACAAGGAATTTTTCGAAGTCGAGGACATGGCGACTATCGAACAGCCTGTCAGCGTCAAATTCTAGCCGTACCGACCAAAGGAGCTACCCGACATGTACAGCGCCATCGCTTCCAATAAACGCAATACTTTCCTGATAATGGGTGTATTCATAGTGCTTATCGCCGTTATCGGGTATCTTTTTTCGATATACTACGGCAGCACCGGTATATTCTGGGGTACTCTGGTGGGGGCGACAGTATATACTCTGATTCAGTATTTCATCGCCGCACGCTTGGCGTTGGCGATGAACGGGGCGCACCAGATACAGAAGAAAGACGACCCTCGTCTGTATCGGATCGTCGAGAACTTATCGATTACCGAAGGCATGCCGATGCCAAAGGTGTATGTGGTCGACGACCCGGCACCCAATGCCTTCGCCACCGGCCGTGACCCGGAGCATGCGCATGTGGCTGCAACTACCGGCTTACTCCAGCTCATGAACGACCGGGAGCTGGAGGCTGTAATGGCACATGAGCTCGGCCATGTGCGTAACTATGATATACGTGTCATGATGATCGTTTTCGGACTCGTCAGTGCCATCGGCCTGCTGGCGGATATATTCCTCCGAATGATGTGGTTCGGTGGTGACAATGATCATCCGCCACATCCTATCTTCCTCGTACTAGGGATTGTTGCGGCTGTGTTAGCACCGATCGTCGCTATCATGGTTCAGGCCGCCATATCGCGTCAACGCGAATATCTGGCGGATGCCAGTGGTGCGATGACGACGCGTGACCCGGAAGGTCTGGCTAGCGCGCTGGAAAAATTAGGGAATGCCGGCACGGCGCTACGTCGCCAAAACAGCAGCACCGCCCATCTCTTTTTTGCCAATCCACTGAGGGGGGCTAGCTTTGCCAAACTCTTCAGTACTCATCCACCTATCGAACGTCGTGTCGAACGGTTACGTAACATGGGTGGATCGTTCTAGAGGCGACCCATGCCGAGATCGTCAGCCGCACGTAACCGTCCAGCGAATACCTTTCGACAACGCCTTGTTACTTCGTGCCAGGAATTTCTTGCCCGACGTCCACACCGCAGCTTTCGCCTGACACGGCGGCGTGACTATGCGCGGTCTCTCCGGTTGCCAGGGTATCTACGGTTCACAGCCGAAGTACTAAGCCTCCTCTGGGCGCACCGGAGCTTATTTGGAGGGCTGGCACTTACCTACGCCCTCCTTACTGTTATATTCGTCGGCTTGTCTTCTCAGGACGCTTACAACGAATTGGCGGGTCTGCTCGACGAGTCAAAAGGTGAACTACTACGCGGGGCGTGGGGGGCGGTCGGCGGTGCAGGGTTGCTGCTATTGTCGGGTATCGGCGGTAGCTTTGCCCCGCAACTGACGAGCGTCCAACAGGTATATGCCATGCTGGCGGTACTGTTGACCTGGTTATCAACGGTCTGGTTGCTTCGCGCAATCTTGTCTGGAAACCGACCGGCGCTGCGGGATGCCCTCTATGGTTCCGGTGGTCCGCTCGTCGCAAGCGGACTGGTATTCTTGGCAATCTTCGTACAGTTATTGCCAATCGCGCTGGCGGCTATTGTCGTGAATACGGCTATCTCAACTGGTTTTGTCGACGGCGGCCTATTGGCTATGCTACTGTGGCTCATCGTCGGACTGCTGGCCGTGCTGTCGCTCTACTGGATTACCAGTACTATCATGGCGCTGGTTATCGTGACCTTACCGGGGATGTATCCCTGGCACGCCATCAGGGCTGCGGGCGACCTGGTGATCGGTCGGCGGTTGCGTATTCTCATACGGCTACTCTGGTTGATTATCATGATCGGCCTCTTTTGGGTGGCCATCGTGCTTCCGACCATTCTCATCGACGGATGGTTGCGTACGCTGATTCCCTGGTTCGACAATATTCCCTTAGTGCCTATCGTCATCCTGCTCGTTACCTCACTCACGACCGTCGTGTCGTCCGCGTATCTGTATCTGTTGTATCGAAAGGTGGTCGATGATGACGCAGATCCCGCCTGATGAACGCATCTCTCAGCTACGTGAGCTGATTAACGACTACCGCTATCACTACCATGTGTTGAATGAATCAATTATGAGTGAAGCAGCCGCCGACAGTCTTAAGCATGAGCTCGCCCAATTAGAGGATGCCCACCCGCACCTCGTCACGCCGGACAGCCCCACTCAGCGCGTGGCTGGCGTGGCTCTTGATAAGTTTGGTAAGGTGACGCACCGTGTGCCAATGATCTCGTTGAATGATGTGTTCAACCGACAGGAAGTCGAGGCCTGGGTGGCACGGATGGATAAGTTATTGCCGGGCACGAAGCACGAATTCATCTGTGATATCAAAATGGATGGACTCGCGGGCGCCCTTATTTACGAAGACGGCGTCTTGGTGCAGGCGGTCACAAGAGGCGACAGCCGAGTCGGTGAGGATGTCACCATGAACGTACGGACGATTGAAAACGTCCCGCTGCGACTACGCGACAATCAGAAGTACGCCTACCTACTGCGGGGCCGTACCGAAATACGGGGTGAGATCGTGATGTACAAGGACGATTTCAACCATCTCAATGAAGAAAGAGAGAAGTCCGGCCAGCCGTTATTCAAAAATCCGCGTAACCTAGCGGCCGGTACTATCCGGCAGCTCGACCCGAAGTTGGTTGCCGAGCGCCCGTTGCATTTCGTCGGCTACGAAGTGCTTCGTGATAAAGTTGATGACGTTCCATCCAATGCGATAGGGTACGATATGATGAACCAGCTTGGAGTCACCACCAGCGGCTACACCAGGGTAATGACGACGATCGACGAAGTGATGGCGTACGTGGATGAACTCGCCACGAAACGCCTCTCCTTCAAGTTCAATACGGATGGTCTGGTAATTAAGGTAAATGACAGGGCGCAGTTCGTACGCCTTGGCACTGTCGGAAAGAGTCCCCGCGCCGCCGTAGCTTATAAGTATGCTGCCGAAGAAGCGACTACCGTTGTGAAAGACATCGTCATATCAATCGGCCGGACGGGGGCAGCAACACCGGTCGCGGTGTTCAGTCCTGTCGACGTCGCAGGTACGACAGTGCAGCACGCCAGCTTGCACAATGCTGATGAGATTGCCCGGAAAGATGTTCGTGTCGGTGATACCGTCATCATATTCAAAGCAGGCGACATCATACCGCAGGTCGAACGGGTACTGACTGAACTGCGTCCATCTCGAACGATGCCGTTCGATTTTCCGTCGGAGCTGAAGCGACAGTATCCCGAGCTCGAATTCGAACGACCGGCTGGTGAGGCGGTATATCGCGTCAAGGGGGCAACCGGGCCACTACTCCTTCAGCGCGCCTTGCAACATTTCGCTTCCAAATCGGCACTCGATATCGATACCTTGGGTGAAAAAAACGTCGTAGCGTTGGTAGAGGCCGGTTTGGTGCAGGATTTCGCCGACATCTATACGCTTACGAAGGATGACCTTCTACGACTTGATCGTTTCGCGGATATATCCGCCAGCAAGCTGATCGAGGCGATACAGGCAAAGAAGACGCCGCCGCTTGAACGCTTCATTTATGCACTCGGTATACGGCACGTCGGCACCCAGACAGCCATCGATCTGGCTGATAGTTTTCAATCGCTTGAGGCGTTGGCAGCGGCTGATATCGAGGAACTACAGCAGGTAGATGGTGTCGGGAAAGTTGTAGCCGAGAGTATTGTTGCCTGGTTTGCCGACGAGGACAACCACACTCTCTTGAGGAAATTAGAGCAGAGAGGAGTGAGGCCGCAACATCGGCAGAAATCCGGTCACCTGAAGGGGCTTCGTTTTGTCGTTACGGGTACGCTGGAGCGTATGGGCCGAGATGAGATCGCCGAGCGGATCCGTCAGGCGGGTGGCACGTTCCAGTCCAGCGTCGGGAAAGATACAGATTACTTAGTCGCGGGTGGAAAGACAGGCGCCAGTAAATTGGCAAAAGCGAGACACTTCGGCACCGAGGTTATTAGCGAAGCTACGCTCATCGCGCTACTCGAGGATGAGAATGGCTGACCAGGAGCCAAGCCTCCCGATGCTTATTCCGGGCACATACCGGCATGCAAAGACCGGACGGTCATATGAAGTGATTGGGGTGGCGTTTCATACGGAAGAGGAAGTGCCGATGGTACTCTACCGTCCGTTATATGATTCGGCAGTGGAATACTTTGTCCGACCATATGAAAACTTCATCGAAGCGGTAGAAATTAACGGACAAAACGTACCGCGCTTTGAGAGACTGACTCGTTAGCTTTCGACATGCATATGGCCACGCTCGGCGAGCCATTCGATCAGTCTTTCGTAATAAGGCGCTACGAATTCTGATACTCGGATTGTAACTTTGTTTGCTTGTTCCATCTCAAGGGTGATTTTATGCCGTCGCCAGAAGTCGGACTGTTCGCCGAGCTCCACCATAATGACGGGAAGGAGTTTGTCGACCGCTTTGACGAACCGGGCCTCCTGCGAGGTCTTATCCATATAACCCTCAGCGTAATCGCTCATAGCCGGAAAGTCCGGCCAATCCTTACGAAGACTCACTAATGCCGCCCGCTCACGCTCTTCTTTCGACTCCCAATTTTCCTGGTCGAAGATGAACGTATCGCCGGCATGCAGCTCGACAATGTCGTGGGCCAGGGAGTATTTCAATATTTCGCCCAGATCAAGCTCGGGTGCGATTTTTGGCTGCAGATACCAGCAGGTAAGCGCCAGCCCGAAACTATGCTCGGCATCGTTTTCCGGCTGACCGTTGTCGGCCAAATGAGGCACGCGGGTCACCTTGGCGAAATCGGCAACCAGTTGCTGCAGCTCAGCGATACGGTCGAGTGAGGGATAATCCATACTACGTAGTATACTAAACGCATGATGGACGGAGCCGACGTAGTAGGAGACGCATCACCAGCGGAATATCTCGCTTCTATTATCGACGTGACCTCGCTGGAGAAAGCCGGACATGGAGCCTGAAACTCAGCAGCAAAGAGCTTCGCGCCTGAAGCGTGCTTCGCGCACCTTTCTCGGCGCGCTCGTGCTGCTCATCGGTCTGATAGCGATTCCGTACCCCGGTCCCGGCTGGCTGATCGTATTTACCGGTTTGGCTATCCTGGCACGCGACTACCCGTGGGCGGGGCGTCTCCTCGACTACGCGAGACAAAAATATGACGAGTGGACCGACTGGGTGAAAGCTCAGAACTTACTCGTGCGGAGCGCTACGCTACTACTTACTACAATCGTGGTGGTGATTACTATTTACCTCGTGAACGGGTACGGCTTGCTGAACGCTTGGTTCGGCCTTGGGCTTGATTGGCTGAACTCACCGTTGCCACTCTTCAACTAAAAACTCCCCGTCTAAGACGGGGAGCTGTAGAGTCAGGTGCTGTTACCAGCTGCGCTGACGGAATGAACCGCCACCGTTTGACTGAGGACGATCTTCTTTCGGGCGGGCTAGGCTGACGTTAATAGTACGTCCGTCTAGTTCCTTACCGTTCAGCTGATCGACGGCCTTCTGGTTGTCGCTGTCGTTTTCAAACTCGACGAAACCGAAGCCTTTTGAACGGCCGGTATCACGGTCTGTGATAACGCGGGCGCTCGAGACCGGTCCGATTTGCTCGAAATGGGCCTTGAGGGTGTCGTCGGTAGTGGCGTATGCCAGGCTGCCAACGAACAAGTTTTGCTGTGCCATAATGTTTCCTACTTATTTACCTATACTCAGATCGACCTGCGGTAACTTTATGCGAAACATATTGTCACAACGTTCTGAACCCTTACATTTAAGCACATTTTTGCCATTATGCGAAGATGGTAAGGCGAACGATGGCAATAATCGCGAGTACGGTAAAGAACACATTCACCGTCACCGACTGAAATGCACGGTGACGATACGTTACCACTGCCAACCCGGCTCCACCGACTAAAAGCATGCCGTGATAAAGCAAAGATGTACTGTCAACGATGCCAAAACTCAGCAGCGCATAGCCACCGAGAAGCATGAAAGAGCCTACCCAGCCGAATACTTCAGCGATCTGGTTCTTCGGCAGATGCCTGGTGTGTTTCTGTTTCAATTTCACTAACGGCCATTGTATCATGCTTGCGTTTTTTTATTGGCCGGCGCATACTGGTGGCATGCTGGTACGCATCGGGGTACCGTTGCGAAATAACAAACATTGCCGAAAAACAAAACCGTGCCCCAGGGTGGGCGCGTAGCAGCAACCAAAACATCGCCTCTGGTCATAGGGGCGATTTTTTGCTAGAATCTGTGGAGGAATACGGGGCATTGGCGCAGTTGGCTAGCGCGCTTCCATGGCATGGAAGAGGTCATCGGTTCGAATCCGATATGCTCCACCACACGAAATCATTGTCCCTGCATGGCGGGGACTTTTTATATCAAGACGGCAAGATGGTATGATGACAACGTACTTATGGTTAGAATTTCGCGAACCGGTTTCACCATCGTCGAGTTGCTCATCGTCATCGTCGTGATTGGCATTCTGGCTTCTATCACCGTTGTAGCGTTCAATGGGGTGCAGGCAAGGGCGAGCGACGCTCGTATACGCGCGCAGGCAAAGGACGTAGTAAAAGCGCTGCATTCGTGGTCGATTACTCGTGGAGGTGCACTCCCGACCGGCAGCGGCTACAACAGTACGGCCACATCGGGTACCGGGGAGTGCACCGGTGGAGTTGGCGGCCATGCGGGGCAGGGCGATTACGTCTGTTCGCTTGAACAGATGCTGGTGGACAGTAAGCTGCTGCCCGCCGACTTCATCACGAATTTACCTCCCAATAAGGACCATGTCAGTGGTCCTGCGACGTTTCGCACCCTGTTCTTCTATCCCTGCAGTTCTGATTCACGTCGTTTCGTTCTGTTCTATTATTTAGAGCGACCGACGGCCGAGGACACGGCATCACTAAATGAAGTGATACCGACGTGTGTCGGCACACATGTGCGCGACAACTATGGCATGAAGGGGGCTACATCCATTCACTTCTAGGCGAGGTAGTTTTCGCTTGAAGATGATTCCTGTGCGTTTTGCAGAGCTCGGGTTGATTTGTGTCAGCTGACAGATGCGGGTACAATGAAAATGCTTATGCTAAAGAAACCCTCCGGCTTCACTATCGTTGAACTGCTCGTGATCATCGCGGTCATCGGCATCTTAGCTTCGATTGCCGTGGTCGCCTACAACGGCATGCAAGCCAGGGGACGTGACGCTGCACGGCGCAGCGACCTGGCGCGTGCCGCCGATGCCTTGGGGGTGCACTTTGCCGATACCGGCAACTTCGTGGAAAGTGGCAGTGGCTGTGGATCGGGTGGCAACGGCGCTGGCTGGTTCAGTTTCTCGAACGGGTCCACGTATCCGCGCTCAGTCGTAGACTGCCTGAAAGACAGCGGTCATCTGACCGAAGAAACAAAAGACCCGCTTGGGCCTGATGTCAGCAGTACGCCGACCAACAATAACTACGCCTACATGAAGTACCACTGTGGTTCCGGGACAAGCAAGCGGGCTTTTGTGTATGCAAAACTCGAGACGTTGCCGCAAAGCGCTACGGCAACGGATGGGACATGTGCTGCGTCGGCAGACACCAGCCAAGGAATGAACTACTACGTCGAAGTGAAATAGCGGTAGACGACTACTGTAAATTGTGCTATAATGATAACTAAGGAAGCCCCATTATGCGGGCATATTTTTATGATTGAACCACACAAAATCCGTAACATCGCTATCATCGCACACGTCGACCACGGCAAGACGACCATGCTCGATGGGCTGCTGAAACAAAGCAACACCTTCCGAACCAACCAAGCCGAGATGAGCCAGGAACTCATCATGGACAGCGGGGATCAGGAACATGAACGGGGCATTACTATCACTGCCAAGCAGACGTCGATTTATTACGATGACTACAAAATCAACGTCATCGACACGCCAGGACACGCCGATTTCTCCGGCGAGGTGGAGCGGACGCTGAACATGGCCGACGGCGTACTACTGGTCGTTGATGCCCAAGAGGGCCCAATGCCACAGACAAAATTCGTACTGTCGAAAGCACTCGAAATGGGGCTGAAGCCGGTGGTCGTTATCAACAAGATCGACAAACCGTCGCGTCGCATTGAAGCGGTGAATGATGAAGTCGCCGACCTGTTCCTGGAGCTAGCGACTTCTGACGACCAGCTGCAATACCCCACGTACTACGCTATCGCCCGTGAAGGGAAGGCCTGGCACCAGATGCCACACGATCCTGAAGAACTCGCCGATCTGGCGCCGATTTTTACCGCCATCATCGAACAGATTCCGGCACCATCGGTCGACACCAAGGGCACCTTGCAACTACTGGTCACCTCGCTGCAGTACGATTCATTCCTTGGAAAGTATTCAATCGGTCGTATTTCTCGTGGCACCGTCCGTAAAGGTCAGCCGGTTTCCTTGATGCAGCGCGACGGTCGCCTGCCGGGTAAGATAGAGAAATTATTTAGCTACCGTGGCCTGACGAAGGAAGAGACTGACATCGCTGGCGCCGGTGACATCGTAGCGGTAACCGGCATCGAAGGCACCCGCATCGGTGATACCATCGCCGACGCCGAGGCGCCTGAGGCCCTCCCGGTCATCGATGTCGAAGCACCAACGCTAAGCATGTACCTTGGCCCAAACACTAGCCCGATGAAAGGTCGCGAAGGAGACTTCACGACCTCGCGACAGATTGGCGACCGCCTGAAAAAGGAACTTGAAACGAACGTATCGCTACGGGTCGAAGAAAACGGTATCGGCTTCATCGTGTCGGGTCGCGGTGAGCTGCATCTCTCCGTCCTCATTGAGACGCTTCGTCGTGAAGGGTTCGAGTTTGAGGTCGGCCGACCCCAGGTGGTGACCATTGAAGAAGATGGAGTTACTAAGGAGCCCGTGGAGGAGCTGATTATCGAGGTCGGACCAGAATTTGTCGGCACTGTCAGCCAGGAGTTGGGCATACGACGGGCTGAGCTGACCCACCAGGATAGTACGAGCACAGGCGCCGCCAGACAGACCTACCTTATCTCGACCAGAGGACTCATCGGGCTACGTAACCAGCTGCTAACCGCGACGAAGGGGACGGTCATTATGAACAGCATCCCGCATGGCTACCAGCCTGTCGGGCCGAAACTGCAGAGTACCCGCGGCGGCGCGTTAATCGCGTTCGAAGCCGGTACGACCACGCCCTATGCCTTGCAAAACGCCGAAGCTCGCGGTGAAATGTATATCGGCTCAGGCGTGGAAGTCTATGCCGGTATGATCGTCGGGCTCAATCGTCGCCAGGAAGATATGGAAATCAACGTCTGTAAAGCAAAGCATCTCACGAATATGCGATCGAGTAGCAGCGACGGCGTCGTGCAGCTCACGCCATTTACCGACCTTAGCCTCGAGCAATCAATCGACTTCCTGAACGACGACGAACTGCTTGAAGTCACCCCAAAGAATCTTCGACTCCGTAAGCGCTTCCTCGAAGCCAACGAACGTAAACGCGCCGCCAAAGCCTAAGGCCATCGTCGATCGTATGGTATACTATACCTACACTTACCTTTGACTATTCAATTTTGATATCTAAAACCGGCACCTGGTGCCACACCACATAAGGAGAATAAAACCATATGAGCGATTGGCTTATATTACTTGCTGCCGTAACCCTCGGCAGTCTTATTTCGCTGCTTGGCGGCATCTATTTACTCTATGGCAAGCGCGGAACACGAACGCTACAAATGCTTGCCGTGCCGCTTGCGGCTGGGGCATTATTGGCCGCGGCCTTCCTCGACCTACTGCCTGAAGCGATTGAGCTGGGAGACGCGAGGGATGTGTTTACCTACGCACTTGTCGGATTAATCGTATTCTTCGTGTTAGAGCGTAGCCTCAGCTGGTTTCACCATCATCATGAAGAAGAACACACGCCGGGCGGTCATCGCCGTAACTCGGCCTTGATTATCATCGGTGACACGCTCCATAATTTCATCGATGGCCTGGCTATCGGTGCCGCGTTCCTCGTGAGCCCGGCAGTCGGTGTCGTGACGACTGTCGCGATCGCAGCCCATGAGATTCCGCAGGAGCTTGGTGATTTCGGATTGCTGCTTTCGAAAGGAATGGCTCGACGTAAAGTATTGCTGGTCAACCTATTGAGCGCGGTGGCCACACTGATCGGTGCAGCGTTGGTGTTCGGGCTCGGAGATGCACTTTCCTTAAGTGAGCACATCCTGCTAGCAATCACGGCTGGGTTCTTCATCTATATCGCTACCAGCGATATCATTCCGACTATCCATGCCGAACCGCGCCGTCGGTGGGCTAACGTACAGACGGCGATTCTCATCGGGGCGGTCGTTGTAGTTGGGCTAGTTTCACAACTGGTTCATGGCTATATCGAGCACGACGCACATGGAGACGAGCAGGCTGAATCGCATCATGATGAAGCGATTCATGACGAGCACGACGCCGATCACCACGAATAGGAGTTTACTCAGCGTAAGCGGTATAGCTATACTAGTAGTATATGCCGCGTAAGATACCATTCAAGTTGCCGCGCGACCAGAAGCTGAAATCGGCTCTGGTCGCGACGACCGGCACGTTGGTCCGTACCAGCAAGAGTCCAGACGAAGGTCTGGGCGACTTGTTTGCTGCCGTGCAAAAGAATCGTATATACGATGATGGCAAGACGTTCGTCGACCTGGTACCGCGAGCTCGAATGCATTCGATTCAACAGGAGTACGTGTTAGCTAAGGACGATCCGAACTTCGATTTACGTGAGTTCGTCAGTCGCCACTTCTATGAGTTCGCGCCGCACAAGGCGAAAGAAGCATTCGTGACCGACCCCCATCGTACCATTAGCGAACATATCCACCTGCTATGGGACGTGCTCGAGCGTCGCAACCGGCTGAACCGCGGTTCACTCATCGCGTTGCCACACCCGTATATCGTGCCGGGCGGCCGCTTCTCGGAACAGTTTTATTGGGACTCCTATTTCATCATGCTCGGCTTAGCGGCCGATGAGCGCTGGAAGATGATCGAAGGTATGATGAAAAATTACGCGTTTATGATTCGTAAGTTCGGCTTTATTCCGACTGCCAACCGGACCTACTTCTTGAGCCGCTCACAGCCGCCATTCTTCTCACACATGGTAAGATTATTGGCTTCGCACCGAGGGCGTACCCGCACCTTTGCCGAATATCTTCCGTATATGCTGGCAGAGTATCGGTTTTGGATGAAGGGCCGGCTGAAGCTTGCCAAGCAGGAACACAAGGCCTATGCCCGTGTCGTTGAGATGCCAAACGGCATGTATCTGAACCGCTACTACGATAACAAGACGACTCCACGTCCTGAGTCATTGCACGAGGACGTCGAGACGGCCATGCAGGCCAGT
>Ga0100392_1001768_pt1 | contig 20048 bp, 20 predicted proteins | sample CryGeymeta201516_FD_81548 | JGI IMG/M metagenome (GOLD analysis project Ga0100392, IMG submission 81548) | Groundwater microbial communities from Crystal Geyser aquifers in Utah, USA - Crystal Geyser metaG 2015-16 | ecosystem: Environmental > Aquatic > Deep subsurface > Groundwater | place: USA... | reverse complement strand
TCTGGGCTTTGTTGAAGGACTCAATAACAAAATCCGGGTGTTTCAGCGCAGAGCATACGGGATCAAAGATCAAGAGTATTTACGGCTCAAAGTACTTACGTGCATGCTTCCAAAACTATCAAATTCATCCACTTAAAAAGGAGAAGAGCCATATTTCTAATTAGTCTCATATAATTCTTATCTTACTCCTAAAATAAATTCAAGATTTCAGTTGAGACCTTGAGAAATTAAACAAAACCCAAAACTATTGACTTGTTGAAAAAATCATTGTCACTTTTCAAAGACGATAAAATATTAAAATGGTCGCTGTTCCTATTTTTTACCATTTTATAATTTCCCAGTGTCCGCCTTTATCGGGTCCGATACGATGTATAGCACCTTCTTTTTTCAATTTTTTAAGATTCCACTCAATTCCTCTCCTTGTTAATCCAGTTTTAGCCACAAGTTCTTGCTGAGTAATTGATGGGGTTTCTATTATTAAGCTTAATATTTTCTCCACAGTTTTCTCCACAGTTTTCTCCACAGTTTTCTCCACAGTTTTCTTGTTTTTTGATTTTACCGAAACTTTTCTTTTATCTCCAAACCTGAATACAATTTTATAATAATCAAAATCACCTGTTATATCCGGAGTATTCTTATAATATGATTTCCAGCCGTCAATCATTTTATGAAACCCCGAACCAATGCTTTCACAGAGTTTTATTACTCTGAATGTTTTCGCTATCACAGGATTTCTCGGTAATGAAAAATCCTCTTTTAAGATGTATTTGAGGTCTTTCGGCAAAGAACCGGGATTAAAAAACTCTATTCTATCCGAAAAAACTCTTATTCTCGGTTTCGCTTTGCTGAAATAATCTATATGCATTAAAAGATTTACCAGTGCTTCACGAATAGCAACAACTTGCGGCTGGTTTTCGTCCCTGAAGGCACCTTTTAATTTGAAAGGAATGTCGATTTTTTTTATAAGACGTTCGTTAATACCGAAGTAATAATTGAATATATTGATTTCTTGGGGAAGACGATATTGGTATCTATTCGGCGCATCCTCGTAAGATGTGCCGTGTATTTCAAGATATTCAATCCTAAAATCACCTATAACCTCATTTATATTTTCCTCTCTCCCGAACACAAGCAACCCGCCGACAGTCACTTTTCCGTTGATGATAACTCTCAACTTTTCAAGCAATTGTTCCGCAGTTAATCTGTTGTATCTGTGGTCAGGACTGACATTTTTTAAATATGTCTGATAACTTTTTACCGTATCCCAATCCAGATTCTTAAATTTAAATTTCGTAACTTCTTCGTCCTTATTGCCAAACGAAGAATTCCTATAGAAAGCATCTATTTCCTCTTTTGTCGCTTTTTGATCACCGCTACCCGTTCGTATAAAAGTATTTGATTGAGAATTGAAATAAACCGGTTTATCTTTTGAAGAAACGGCGGGAATGTAAAGACCCAACAACGCTTTGCCGTCTATATTGTATTTTTTACACTTAGCAGTTATTTTTTTGTTAAACTTTTCGTTTCGCAAAACAGTTGTAAAATTCTGCTCAATCTTTTCTGGATTATCAATTCCTAAAACAGCATATTCTTTTCCCGACTTTCTTACTCCAAGTATTATCCATCCGCCGGCAGTGTTTGAGAAAGCGCTTACCGTTTCCCATATATTTTTGGGAAGTTCTGATTTGGATTCTTTTACCTCAAAATCCTCCCATTCAATATCCTGTAGTTTCTTTATAAGTTCTTGTTTAGTCATAATTAATTATTAAAATTGGCAATAAGCGCCTGGCCGAGTGATATATTGGCATCCGTGCAGGGCAGTTGAGTATTGGTGTAAACATTAAACCCTGCAGAGGACAGAAGTTTTTCTGTATGTTTCATTAAAATTTTATTCTGGAATACTCCGCCGGTCAGGATAACGGTTTTTATACCAGTTCTGTTTGAAATTTTTTTACATACGTCCCTGACAAGTTTTGCGAGGGAGATATGAAATCCCAATGAAATATTGTTGATTGAAATATTATTTTGTAAATCTTCAACAATGGCTTTAATTACAGGTTGAGGTTTAATAATGTAACCCCTCTCCTTAATCCTCTCCCCTTGGGGGAGAGGCGACCGAAGGTCGGGTGAGGGGTGTATTTCAAAATTGTACTGAGGGATATGTCTGGAACCGTTTGTTCCTATGGCAGATTCCAGTTCTATTGCTGCCTGTGCTTCATAATCAACTTTGTGCCGGATATTAAGAATGGCACTTACTGCATCAAATAATCTGCCGACACTTGATGTCATGGGTGAGTTAATATTTTTTATTGTCATTTCTTTCAGTATTTCCCACTTATGTTTATTTATGCCATTTATAAATTTTATTTTAAGTTTGATGAAGTTATCATTGAAGGTTTTCCATAGATACATACAGCCCATTCTCCAGGGTTCTTTCGTAGCACTGTCACCGCCGGGTAAGGGGACATATTCAAAATGAGCGACTCTGCGATAACCCTTTAAATTGCAGACCAGGAATTCCCCACCCCAGAAATTCGTATCGTCGCCGTAGCCAAGTCCGTCAAACACTACGCTTATGATTTTCTCGTCGGAGAGAGGGTCGTATTTTTTTGAAGAAATCAGTTCTGCTAAACAGCTTGCCGAATGTGCATGGTGGTGCTGGACAGGGAAAGTCGCTCCCTTTTTCTGCAGAGCATATTTAGAAGAAGTATATTCGGGATGAAAATCGTGTGCAATAATTTCAGGTTTTATGTTCAACTGTTTTTTAGAATCTTCTATTGACTGTTCATAGTTAACGAACGATTCATAGTTTTGCAAGTTATCTAAGGGTTTGCTGAGATATGCATAATTCCCGTTCGTGAAACAAAAAGTATTTTTTGATTCTGCACCACAGGCAAGGATTTGTTTCTTGAATTTAAACGGAAATTTTATTTTTGTTAGTTTTATAAGCATAATAGATTCTTCTCCGAAGGACTCAGAATGACCCTAAAGGGTCTACTCCTGGAGTAGAGGCTTTAGCCTCGTTATCTTGTTTCTATTTTTCCTCTATGCTTTCAACGAAGACATCTTTACCGGAAACTATATCAAATTGTTCCTTGCCGCAGTTTGGACATTTTGAAGATGTTTCATCAGTGATAGTCTGACCGCAGTTTCTGCATTTAAGTATTATGCCCTCGGGAATAAATACCAGTTCCGCATTTTCGGCAATTGTTCCGGGAAATATATGCTCAACTAAACTGTGTCTCAAAAAATCCTTTTCAATTCCGCTTGCCTTACCCAGTTTTATGGTAATTTTAGAAATCTTCGTCAAGCCGTTCTTCTCTGCATTTTGTGTAATTACTTCAAACAATTCGTGTGCCATGCTTAATTCATGCATAGTTTTAATAACTCACTTTCTACTAATTTCATGCTTTCTTTTACGGGTTCGGAAATCCCCTCCCCGAATTCTGTCGTTTCAGGTTCTATGCCGATTAAGAAAATTTTTGCAGCAGTCCGGGAGGATAAATATTCTACGAAAAGTTTAATTGAGATATTATGTGTTGAACTAGTAGTATCCTTTACCTGGTTCGGGCCAAAAACCTCAATGGTTCCTGCAGGTTTGTTCATTCTCACAATATCCAGCAGAATTATAACCCCGCTGTTTGAATCTACGATTTTTCGGGTGTGGTTTTCCGGAGACATACCGGCATTAATAAACTGTATCCCGGGATTATTTTTTATTTTAGATTTTAGTTCATTTACCAGCAGAACGCCGGCAGAATCATCTTTATGCAGTGTGTTCCCGATTCCCACAATTAGTACCTTACTGCCGGTCATATATTCTTTTAGTTGTTTAAGACTATCTTTGTTGAGAGACATTATTTAATAATTATATCAAAATAAGATAGAATAAAACAAATGGGGACGCTACTTGAATTTTGCTACTATAAAGTCTAATGTCCCGCCTGAGGACGGGCAGGCAAGACCTGACACCGTGACAATAAGGATGGTAATGGAATGTTTTTTAAGAAATGGAAAAAAACTGAAAAGAAAAAAGAAAACGGCGAATATGAAATATTAATCAAAGAAACAATGCCCCAATCTATCACTGATTTTCTTATGAAGAAAAAAGTTTCTATGGATAAAATTGATGTTTCTATATCTTCTGATATTGATGAAAACAGGTATTTTGGCAAACAATGGCTGATAGTTGACCGCGCACATCTTTATATTTTATCTGATACCCACAATGGTTATCCACAGGAACTTTTTACTTTTAACCTATCAGAAGTAAAAGAGGTGAAATCTTACAGTGTAATCAGCGGTCAAATAATGGAAGTAAATGTCAACGGGAACTACTTTGAGGTTTTACGTTATTCCAATGCGGTTACTGACAAGTTTGCTCTCGCAATTAAAATCATTAATGATAAAATTCGTCATCCGGACTTGAGCTCCGAAATGTTAAAGGAATTCATAAAAGTTGAGGAAGAGAGAATAAAAGAATCAAGACGTCTGGATTTACCTTTACAGGAGACGAGGAAAGCTGCCTCGCGTCTTTTCCAGATGTCAAAACCCTATTCCGGTTCTTGTATTGTTATGTTCATACTTTTACTGATAGGTGTAACCATTGATTTAACCCCACCGTATTTAATCCGGACCCTGGTGGACGATGTCCTTGGTCCCAAGGCAATGCATCCTGAGTGGCTTCTGATACTGGTTTTAGGATTACTGGGAATACAGGTTGCCAGAATATTCATTACCGTAATCAATAACAGAATTAATGCAGTTGTCGGGAACCGCTTTGTATTTGATTTACGGGCACGCCTGTTTGAAAAGTTACAGGAATTGTCGGTTGATTTTTTTGACCGAAAACAGGTAGGCGGTTTAATGAGCCGTATTTCAAATGATACGGAAGTCCTGCAGAGTTTTATTTCCAACATTTCACAGGGATTTTTATTGAATATTGTTATGATTTTAGGGATTGGGGCGGTCCTTTTTTCTATGAACTGGCGTTTAGGTCTTTTTGTAATCATACCCGGACCATTAGTTATGATAGCCACTCAGAGATACTGGAAATACATTATGCGTTTTTACAATCGCTACTGGATTTCCCGCTGGAGAATAAACAGTTTCTTAAATACTTCCCTGGCGGGAGTCCGCGTGGTTAAAGCTTTTGCCCAGGAACAGAAGGAAATTGACAAATTTGAAGAACGCAACATACAATTAATGGGAGACGGACTGGCAATAAACCGTTCCTGGATGACCTTTTTCCCGATTATTTCTTTCCTGTTTGGCGTCGGGAGCCTGATGGTCTGGTATATTGGAGGACGGTTTGTTCTCTCCAATGACCCGCAGTACCATATCAGTTTAGGGACTTTGATTGCTTTCTTAAGTTATTTGGGGATGTTTTATGGACCTCTTACTGCTTTGACACAGATCAGCCAGTGGGCAACACAACTCCTGACTGCCACACACCGTATTTTTGAAATTTTTGAAGAAAAAGAAGAGACTGTCCAGGTAAAAGATGTAGTCTCCCTGGATGAAGTAAAAGGTAAAATAGAATTTCGCAATGTATTTTTTGGATACATCAGGTATTTACCCGTGTTACGGGACATTTCTTTTACGATTGAACCCGGAGAAATAGTAGGGATAATAGGTCCCAGTGGTTCAGGGAAAACAACCATTGTCAATCTCCTGTGCAGGTTCTACGAGGCGAGTGATGGACAGGTTTTAATTGATGATATTGATATCCGCCTGCTGGATAAAATTATGCTTAGAAAACAAATCGGGTTAGTCCTCCAGGAACCATATCTTTTCCGCGGCAGCATTACTGAAAACATTGCCTATGCCAAGCCCGATGCCGGTATGGAAGAAATTATTTATTCAGCCAAGATGTCTAATGCCCATGATTTTATAGTGCGTCTCCCCGACGGTTATGAGACCAGGATAGGAGAAAGAGGAGTGGGATTGAGCGGTGGTGAGCGGCAGAGAATTTCTATTGCCAGGGCAATATTACGGAATCCCAAAATTTTAATAATGGATGAGGCAACAACATCCGTGGATGCCGAAGCCGAAAACCTGATTCAGCAGGCTTTAAATACTTTAATAAAAAACCGGACCACTTTTATTATTGCTCATCGTTTAAGTACTCTACAGCAGACAGATAAAGTAATAGTTATCAGGAACGGTATTTTAAAGGAGTTTGGCAGGAGACAGGACTTGATAAAACAGAATGGATATTATCGGAAATTTGTAAAGATGCAATCCAGCACCTTCGGCAAATTAAGGTCAGAGTATGAATAAAACGAGCGGCTTTTCTACTATTTTTCTTACATCTTCTTCAGTTAAATTCTCCAAAGGTCCCGGCAACATATTGCAGTTAATGACTGCTGATAAAGTCTTTTTTTCACGGGTCCGTGTTTTCCTCTCCTATCCCCTGAATGCCCCTTCCGGTTTAATTTCAGTAAGAAACGCTGACGATGAAGACCTGCCCGAGATAGGGTTGATAAAGAATATAGATGAATTCCCGGTTGAAACGCAGGGACTTATCAAAGAGAAATTAGAAGAAAGATATTTCAGACCGGTTATCACCAATGTCCTATCTTTGAGGGAAGAAGGTGACCGGTTATACTGGGAAGTAGAAACTGACAGGGGTAAACGGGACTTTGTCGTTCATGACCCTTATGAGCATATCCGTTTGGTTAAAGATGGAAAGTTACTGATTACTGACATTCATGACTGTCGTTATGAGATTAAAAAATATGAAGTCCTCAGTAAGAAAGTGAAGGATATTCTTTCCCGCCACATTTACTTCTAAACGCCAGCCAAGTAGGTCTGCGACGAAGCGTGTGTGCGGGAGTCCCAGAGTATTGATTCCGTAGAATTTATAACGGAATCATCGTGGGAGCGTTTACCCCAGCGTATTGTTTTATTCCATGTGTTGGGAATAAAACAGCGAGGGGTCTATCCGAATTTTTCAACAATTTCATTGTTAATTAGAAGAGTCCGGTTAGAAAAATACTTGCACTGATTATCCGTATATTGTCTTTAATATTATTTATTCCTTCTTCCTTAATTACCTGATAAGCATAAGGGATTTTCATTTTAGTGGTAAAATATTTCAATGCCGGGGATATATTGTCTTTGGATAACTTGGATTCAACACAAAACCACGGCTTCCCGTCAACAGCAACCAAGAAGTCAACCTCACGTTTTTCAATATCGCGGAGATAATGCAAAGTTGCCTTATACCCCTCGGAATTCCTTAAATAATCACAAAATTTAAGAAGGTGTGAAGCAATCATATTTTCAAAACGCTCGCCGTCTCCCTGTACCTGAGACCAGTCCCATAAATACAGTTTAGGCTCTTTTCTTAATGATTTGATTTTTGAATATTGAAACGGATATATTCTAAAATGATAATAGAACTTTTCCAGCACGTCAGCCCAGAGAGATATAGTTTTATGAGTTACCCGCAGGTCTTCACGCAAAGAATTCAAAGAGAATATGCCGCCGGCTTTTTCTGGAAGTATATCTACCAGTAAATGTAAAGCGGAGAAATCCTTCAAACTCTCTACATCCCGTATGTCTTCCCTCACAAGACGGTCAACCCTGTCGTTGTGCCAGCGACGCAGTTCCTTATCGCTCTGTTTAACAACCATCTCCGGAAAACCGCCAAAATGAAATAGAACGTTAAGTGCTTCGGCCGCTTCTTTAGGTCTATTGCTGAATTTCAATTCCTTAAAAGGCTCCAAAACCGAATTATTTCCGGTAATTTCATTAACTGACAATGGATGAAGGATATAATGATAATACCGTCCCTGTAAAGAATCGCCACCTTTCATGTAAATATCCATACGGGCGCTTCCCGTAATCAACATCTTAAACCGATGCTTGTATTTATCGTATTCGCCTTTCAGATAATTTTTCCAGTGCTTGTATTTGTGAATTTCATCAAATATAAGCAATGTATTATCTGCCCTGAACTCCCCGGTTAATATTATTCTGCGATCTTCCCGGTTGTCCCAGTTAAGATGGGAATATTTCTCTGCAAAATGGTCTTTCCCGATTGCCAAAGCCAGAGTCGTCTTGCCAACCTGACGTGGGCCGGAAATGAACACCATTTTTTCAATTAGGTCTTTGTAGATAACATTACTTAGGGCACGTTTTAGCATAACACCTATATTTTACACTAAAGTATAATAAAATGTCAAGTTTTTTCTACTTCGGGCTAATTTTTAGGTTCTTCAGGTTTTATAACCGAACGGGGTCAGGTCTCCCACGGGGTCAGGTCTCAACATTCAACAATTTCATTTTATACTTTTTCTTGCTTTCAGGAAGAACTGTTTTGCTGTGTCGGTCTTATAATCAGGGTAGGTCCAGGGAAGTGTTTTAAAATCCCCGTGTTCATAAATCAGGGTAACTTCAGCATAAATTCCCTTATCAAGGTATATCCGGTGAGAATAATTTTTCGTGGAAGTTAGAACAATCGTGGAACTCGAAATATAGCCGGGGTCAATGTTAATTTTTCTTTTACCGTTTATGCTGCCGAAGGTGTCTTCAATTTCATTTGTTTTAACCTTGATTTCCGATATATCACCCGGAAGAATCTGTCTTTCAAAACCCAGCCAGTATCTTAATAAATTCCCCCCCATTTCTTCAGAATAATAGTCAGTAAAATCAAACGGCATAACTTCACTCTTCAAATCTATTCTACCATACAAATCCACCAGGGCAGCCTCAACTGCACCTGTGTCTTCCTGACCCGGAAATAATATTCCTATAATTAATTTTACTTTATCCGGAGGTTTTATTTTTCCCATTGAGGATACTTCTTTTTAATTTGACATTAAAAACCTTGTCCGACGAAAAGTTGTTTTTCCACCTGTGTATAAAGGAATAGCCGAATAAATATACATGATTGGACAGCATGTCAAGAAATAAGTGCAATATAAAACTTATAATCACACCCAGCAAAAGAATATTACCTGATAACAGGTAAATCAGGAGCATTATCGGTATTAATTCCACTGAATGAAATAGTAAATATGACTTCTTAATTTTAAACTCGTAACATTTTTGAAAAAGGTCTTTTATGTCAAACCTTATTTTTTCAACGGCTACGCAATAGTCAAGAAAATGGTCTATGTCCATAAATATACCCGTGACTAACATACCTAAGGAAAATGCAATAGAGTTAGTACAGGCATATCCAATCGCGCTTGTTCCCAGAGAGATCGCGACATGTGATTTAAATCTCATTAAATCCCCCCAATCCCCCTTTTACAAAGGGGGAAAACCCGGTGACAGCCTTTACTTATTTAAAATCCCCCCAATCCCCCTTTTATTCCTACGGAACCTACTTCGGCAAAGGGAGATGGTTTAGGGGGATTTGATAATGTCATCATAATTCCCCTTGCCTTATATAGTGTCTCATTATATTCATCTTCCGGGTCAGAATCAGAAACAATACCGCCTCCAACCTGAAAATATGCTTTATTATTTTTTACGACTATTGTCCTTATGACCATTGACAAATCCATACTACCGTTAAAGCCAATATAGCCGAATGCTCCCGTATAAATGCCACGTTTTGTCGGTTCAAGTTCGTCAATGATTTCCATTGAACGCACCTTGGGAGCGCCTGTTATTGAACCGCCCGGAAAACAGGCTTTGAGCAAATCAACAGAACCCTTGCCATTTGAGAGTCTGCCGGTGACAGTTGATGTTGTTTGAAAAACCGTCGGATATGTCTCAAGTGTCCTGAGATGTTTGATTTGGACAGAACCATACTCGCACACTTTACCTAAATCATTACGCAGTAAGTCCACTATCATTATCAATTCTGCTTTATCTTTTTTACTATTTATTAATTCGGTCATCAATTTATGATTTTCCGCAAGTCCTGCAAGTCCCCTCGGACGAGTGCCTTTCATAGGTCTTGTTTCAACTATGTTGCCGTTTAATTTGAGAAATCTTTCAGGAGAAGAGCTCAGGACAGTTATCCCGTTAAAATTCAAATAGCCGGCAAACGGGGCAGGGCTTACCTTACGGAGTTTCTTGTAGATTTCAATTGTATCACAGTGTTCCTGTGATACACAGGAACATTCCAGGCAGAATCTCTGTGAAATATTTGCCTGGAAAATGTCGCCTGCCGATATATAATCTTTTGTTTTTTTTATTGCCGTAATATACTTTTCCTTTGTAAAATTACAGGTGAGTTTATTATTTAAATTTACCGGAATACATTTATTTTGACTCCTAAGCGCAGTGTCCCGGAGAATATTTTTTATTTTTTTAATTTTGTCTTTATAGTCATTCCCGATTTTATAAGTTGAAAGATAGCATTTTTTGTTCTTATTATCATAAATTATAACCCTGTCATAGAAACCTAAATAACAGTCAGGCAATCCGATGTCGTCAACTGCATTAGACGGCAGTTTTTCAATAAAGTTACATAAATCATAACCAAAATAACCAACAATCCCGCCCGTGAAAGGCAAATCAGACTGTTTTGTAGATTTATATTCGTCAAGGAGTTTTTTTAAAAGAGTAAAAGGGTCGGAGTTATGTATTTCTTCTTTACCGTCCAGAACTATTGTTATTTTACGGTCCTTTGATTTAAATGTCAGGAAAGGTTCTAAACCGATGAATGAATATCGTCCCAGTTCGTCCGTCTGTGGAGGATTATAGGCACTGTCCAGGAAAAAAGAGTGACGGCAGTCCTTAAACTTTTCAAATATCTCTATTGGCGGGAGAGAAGTGCTGATATGCTCAATGTTGTTTTGTAAATTCATTTATCTTGTCTTAATTTCTCTCAGGTATTTAGCATTTTCTTCAGGTATGGATGAATTTATATACATACCGGAACCAATTTCAAATCCTGCTGTGCGCAGTAATCTAAGCGTAATCGTTATATACCAGTGGTAATGTTCCACCTCCTTGTCTGCAATCGGTCCGGTGCGGACGGCAAAGTTGAAATCAGGATTATCCAGTCCATAATATATCTTTGCAAGAGTTGTTTTTAAATTTCTGGCAAGGTCATTTAATTCGTTATCGTTGATTTCGGCAAAAGTTGACATATGTCTCTTGGGTAGCAGCCACATATGGAAAGGTGACAGGGCTGCATACGGCACAATAGATAAAAAAGAACCTGTCTCAACGACGACTCTTTTTTTTTCATTCAGTTCATCTTTTGTAATTTTACAAAACACGCATTCGCCTGTTTCATCGTGGTATCTCATCGCTTCTTCCAGTCGTGTCCTGATGTGAAAAGGTATTACCGGAGTTGCAAAAATCTGTGAATGGGGATGCTCAATGGACGCACCTGCATTTAAGCCGTGGTTTCTGAAAATCACTATAAGTTTCATTCTCGGGTCACTTGACATACACAAATAACGGTTTTTATATGCAAGAAGTATATCCCTGACATCGTTTTCCGGCATAAGTGCCATTGTGGTATTATGGATAGGTGATTCTACGATTACTTCGCAGTTACCAACTCCTGAGATAGACCTTTTTATACCTTCATTTTTTCTTTCCAACGTTAAGTCGCTGATAAGGGCAGGAAATTTGTTTGGTACCGACCTTAATTTCCATTTGCCGTTTGGTCCGTTGACGACGTAGGTTTCGTAAGGTGTTTTCTCTTCGTTACCCGGACAAAAAGGACATTTTTCCGAAAATTCCGGGAGAGGCTCTTTTTGTTTTGATGTTTTAAAATCTTCAGGCCGTTTTGCACGTTCGGTAGAAATTATAACCCATTCTTTTGTTGCTATGTTCTGTCTTATTTCAGGCATTGTTAAATACCCCCTGTCCCCATGGTTATATCAAATATAGGTTTTTATAATTTCAATAACTGTTTCAGGATTAACCTGTACCGGATTTTTCTTAGCAGAACCTGTATTTAAGGATTCTTCCGCTATTTCCTTTAAATCGTTACCTGTTAAATGGTGAAAGTTTTCTAATCCGGTCAGTCTGGTAGGCAGATTTACTCCTGACATAAATTGCTGAATTTTCGTTGCTGGATTTTTACCAAATAGTTCTTTAAGAATTGCTATTTTATCTTCGGGTATATTACCCTTAGAGTGTGACAGATTGTATTCCAGAACCCCTGGCAGGACAATTCCACAGGCTAATCCATGAGGAATTGAAAACTTCGGTCCTATAACAGAACCCAGTCCATGTGCAAGCGTGAGGCCCGAGTTTGCAATCATAATACCGCCGTAAAGACTTGCCAGTGCAATATCTGTCCTTGCAGAGATATTATTCCTGTCCTTAATTAGTTCCGGTAATGAATTTAGAACCAGTTCCATTCCCCTGATAGATAGTGCATCACAGACAATGTTTGATTCTTTTGAAATATAGCCTTCAATCAAATGGCACAGAGCATCTATTCCTGCTATGGCGGTAATATCGGCAGGAAGTGTTAATGTCAACTCAGGGTCAACCAGGGCTAATCCGGCAAATAAACAAGGGTTGCGCAAACTACGTTTCTTGCCTGTCTTTGAATTTATTAACACTGCATTCATAGTTACTTCTGCTCCCGAACCAGAAATAGTGGGAACTGCAACAAAACATGCCGTGCCAACAGCAGATATTTCTTCAGATAAATTCTTGGTTCCGTCAATTTCCAGGTAATCTGACACAGAACTTATATTTTTTATTTTTGTAAGACCGGAAATTGCTTTGGCAGTATCAAGGACACTCCCCCCGCCTATTCCAATAATAAGATTACAATCGTTCTCCCGGGCGACAGATATGCCTTCTTCAACAATTTTTGTGTCAGGTTCTGAAAAAACCCGGTCAAAAACAGTTGTTTTTATATTTTCAGAATTTAACATTTCTACAACTCTCTTCAGCAGACCGGATTCCTTTATTGATTGTTTACCACAGACGATAAGCGAGGTTTTGCCGAGGTGTTTTACATTTTTTGCGAGTGTATTAATAGCGTTCCTTCCAAATATAACTCTGGTAGGCAGGTAAAATTGATACATTTTATTCAGGTAACCTTATATACTATGTCGTCTTTACGGGCACGTTCATTAATCTTTATTCCAATACTGTCACCTTTTTTTGCAGACTGGACAGACTGGTGTTCAACCTGCATTGAATCAACGGCGAGTGTAATGTCTGTCGTATGACCTTTTATGTGGATAGTATCACCGACCGAAATATCGCCTTCAAGTTTTATTGCAACAACATTTATTTTTGCAAAAAAATCGTCAATAACGCCTATTTTTGTTTCCATAATATTTTTTCACCTCCCGGCCATAAACTTTCTTTCTTCATTTCTTCAATCTCGCAGCGTAATTAAACGCATAAAAATAATTTTGCCACGATTTATCAGATGAAGAAAATTGATTATCAAAGTAAAAGTAATCAACCAATGTTTCACGCAAGCGCATTAGTTCCTTCAGTCGTAACCTGTTTTTAATATCAGAAATAGTTAAATCCAATAGTTCTAAAGCACGTTCAATGGCTTTAATACTGTATTCTTTATTTTTGTTTTCCCAAATAATTGTTCTCTCAACTTCACTTCCAACATTAGCCATTTGTTCAAAAAATGTTAATTTAAACCAGTTCCCACCAGCCAGTTGTTTATGTTGATAATTCATTTTTTACGGTATAGGAAATTATAGAATGCTAAAGCATTAAATCCTAAAAGGAGTTAATCCTTCAGGATTTTACTTGAAGCTTAGGAAATTATAAAAATTTGATAATCGTCCGAATTCGGACGCTACTGCCTGCCCCCGTGTATTGTTTTACCCGGTAAAACATCGTGGGGTAGCGTCCAGTTTTAACTGGACGATTTCTTAACTAAACTATTAACAATTTCAATTATACTTTTTCTAATTTCTGGATTATCAATACCACGAGTACGGTTTCCCTGTGATGGACGCAGATTTATCATTGAGTCAAATTCTATCCAGTTTTCGTCTTTAATTTCAGGATACAGATTGATCCCCCAGAGGTTTTGTTGTTTTGAACCGTTTTCAATTAATATAGTTTCTTCATCTGAATGAAGTTCACCGCCAATGACCATAATTTTCTTTTCAACATCAACCACTGCTTTAACAAAATTACCGAACATCTCCTGGGCTGTTTTATTTAATTCTGCTATAGAAATTTTATCTTTTACAATTTTCATATTTACCCGTTCTCACGGAATCCATTGGAATCCCGAACTTAAGTTGGAATCCCGAACTTAAGTTGGAATCCCGAACTTGTTCGGGTAATAGTTGACACAAAATGCCAGAAGTTGTCAATTTTTGCCACTCCCTGCCCCCCAAATTGCCCCCCAACTTTTTTGCATAAAAAGCGAGGGTTTTGGAAGCGATTATTTTCTTTTCACAGCTATCTGACTTCCAATTGATTATACAAAAAAATAACTTAACTTCAAACTCAATTGTTAAGGTCGTTAGTTTTAATTCAGGTCATACATTGCTGATTTATAATAAAAACTGGAGAAGTTAAAAAGAATCAGAACCGTCCCCATACTTTTTACGGAGAGGTCGGGATTCGAACCCGAGAAACCGGTTTCCCGGTTTAAACGCTTAGCAGGCGTCTGCCTTCAGCCAGCTCGGCCACCTCTCCATTATCGTCAATGCTTCATTTTTAAGCCCGTTTATCGTCGTAAAACTACGTAGTTTATATGCTGTCTATGGCTGTCAGATGTTGCCAATTTATGCCAATTTTTTCCAAATCCTGCTAACAAATAGCTAACAAACTCTCGTTCGCGTTCTGAGAAACAACCATTTTGCCAGGTCTCTAAACGGCAGCCCGAATTCGGGCATGTGTGACGTTTACCCCAGTGTTTAGTTTTCGAGCTTGTTTTGCTCAAAAACTACGAGGGGTTACACCCGGGGCCTGGCATTTTGGTTGAAATGAAGATTTTAAAGAACCGTTTTACCCTTCTGCAACTATCCTGACTTCCAACTGATTATACAAAAAGATTACCTGAAAATCAATTTGATTTTTGATAATAAAAGAAGTAAAATATAGTAAGGAGTTATTATTAGAAAAAGGAGTAAATCACAAGAGACAGAATTTTCTGATATAGAAATGCGAATAAAACTCTTAAAGATGGATGCCGGTGTGAAAACATTGCACTCTACTATATAGTAACGAAGGATAGGAAGAGCAATGACCAGTACCTTTTTCTTAATGAAATCATTAATCGTGCTAGAAACGACCAAGGAGCTACGCTACTCATTCCAGATTTACAAAGACCATATATATGGAATCCCAATCAAGTGGTATTGCTTATTGATTCACTCGTAAGAAGTTGGCCATTTGGCACATTCCTAACCTGGTGTTCTGGCAAGTTAAGGCAAATGACCCGGCACGTGAGTTAGAGCGGCCATTCTGGAAAGTTATTGACCGAGTAGATGGAACTAAAAGTGAAAAGATAAGCACTAAAAATCCACCCAGTAATTTTCAAATGGTCCTCGATGGTCAGTAGAGAATTCAGAGCTTGTTGTTGGCTGTAGCCGGTGATTCTTGGGGTTTCAGAATGAGCGATCGCGACTGGCGCAGTATCGTTTCTAATGAAAAACCTAAATCTCGTCAGGAATTAAGAAATTGGTCTACTGGATGTTTATGCATAGATGTTGATGCATTGCAGAAGGAATACGAACAAAAAAAGCAAATTAAGAATCTTGATTACACAATTATTCTAAAATGGGTTGTAACCGGTGGTAAAAATGCACGGTCGGAAAAACAAAGAAAAAAAGGATACGAGCCACCATTATCAGATACAGAGAAAATGTCAGAATGTGAGCGATGTCCCGGACTGGGACCATCGCAGATAAAGAATCAATTAAGACGGCGAGGGCTGGTAGTGAGTATAAAAAGTGTCAGGAGAGTAATGATAGAAAAAAACGGATATAAAACAGCGCCAATGAAAAAAGCGCAAGAACCGGCAATCCGGCGATTTGAAGCTGACAGACCGCGTGAGTTGGTTCAGCTGGACATCCTTGAATTTTACGTCCACAAGGTGAAGGTTTTTTTACTTTTATGTCTGTAATGTGGAGCTCCACATTGCGCGAAAATATGGATTAAGCCGTGGATTTGGCAAGAACATCATCCCTTCACGAGGGTAACATTATAGGGCAACAGATAGGAAAGTCAACTTTCAAAGATATTTCAAAATCAATCAGTGATCATGAGAGTCTTTATTCCGCATTTGGCCGTTTTTATCTGCGAAGCAGAGAAGAAGACAAAAAACTTTCCACTAAAGAAGTCGAACGTTTGGTAGAGAAAAAGAAAAATTATGTTTATTCATGGGGTTCCAAGGTTTCAGAAATACCAATTTCTGCTGCTAATGTACCCTCCTTGCGTTCATTTATAAAAAAGGGTAAAGAAGCAGGAAGAATTGATTTCGCATATGATACAGCAAAAAATGTATTAAACAAATTGAATTTGATAAAAGGGAATAACTTGCTTAATGCTGGCAGATCACTTTTTGTCAAAAATAATGGGCTTGAAGTAAGGGCAGCTGTTTTTGCAACCAATGAGAAAGTAACATTTTTAGATATACAATCATTCAAAGGAACATTATTTGACCTTATTAATCAGTGTGAGGCGTATGTTAAAGAGCATATCAACTGGCGAGCTGATATCATTGAATTCAAACGAGTTGAAACTCCAGAAGTTCCTATAAAAGCGGTTCGTGAAGCTATAGTAAATTCGCTGTGCCATCGGGATTTTGATAATCCTGCTGGTAATGAGCTTGCAATTTATAAAAACAGAATAGAAATTTATAATCCCGGGCAGTTCCCTTTTGATTATTCCCCGGATGATTTCATAAAAGGCAGGGAAAAAAGTATCCCTCGAAATCCATTAATAGCGGATACTTTTTATATAACTAAGGACATTGAGCGATGGGGTTCAGGGCTAAAGCGTATAACTGATGAATGTAAAGAAAGAGGAATAAAAGTAACCTTTGAAAAAATTAAAAGTTGGTTCCTTGTTACTTTCTATCGCCCTGAAACAGTTATTCCGGGAATGCTCGGAAAAGGCGAGCAGAAGAGCTGGGTAAAAAGTTCACAGAAAAGTTCACAGAAAAGTTCACAGAAAATATTTGAGTTGATCCAGCAGAATAATTACATTACTATACGCGAATTAAGTAAAATTCTGGAAATAAGCGGTAGGGCAATTATAAAAAATATTAATATTCTCAAAAAAAGTGGTAAATTAAAACGTATTGGGCCTGACAAAGGCGGCCACTGGGAAATCATTATTAGGTAAGGAATATGGTCTTAAACTGGATTATTTTGGAACGACCGGTGAAAAAACGGTGAAAATCTCATCAATCCCAGGGTAAAGTATAAGTGAACTATTATAGATTTTCATTTAAATAAATTAATGGGGGTATCCGCTTGACTGAAGTAACCCAAATATGTAAAATATTGTGGTATGGAGAATTACCCCCAAACATTGATGCAGTTTGAACAACGATTTGCCCCTGAAGAGGCATGCTATGATTATGTATTTCAACTGCGATGGCCTGATGGATTTCAATGTTCTCGATGTAGAGGCAAAAAGTATTGGTTGACAAGTCATAAATTGTATTATTGCGTACACTATTGTCGCCATACCCCCTGCCCAGGGACATTTTTTAAGATAAAATTGCCCAATTTGTCCGCCGGAACCGTATCTTGAGATATATCAGATAACATCTTTGGCAGTTTGGGTATTCCCAAAACCCTCAGGATTTGTTCCAATTCTTTTGACGGTAGCGTTACATATTTCAAATATAGATGTTTTACCTGATTAATTACTACATGAATTGTCTTTAGTTTTTCTAAAACTCTCTCTGAACTGACTAAACGTAGTTTGAGTTTTTTTGCTTTCAGGTTTTCTTTAATATCAATTAGTTTATCAACCACACCAGAAGCGTAATATCTCTCGTGACAATTTGTACATACATCTGTTTCTACTTTTAGAACCACATGTTCATTTCCCTCAATAACTTCTTCTGTGACTTGTTTCTTTAACAATTCACCGCCACACAATGCACATTTCATTTGCTTATCCTCCATTTATAGTCGATCCAAAGAGATGGTTTTGGTTGGTACTTGAGAGTCCCGAGTTCTTAGCGTAATTTTACTTCTTTTTAATAGCAAAGTCAATCTTGATTTTTGAATGCCGGATAGCCAAATCGACCCACCTGTTGATCAGATTCTTAAACTTCTTATAATTTTTAATCTGCCGATTCAAGTCGTTTAGAAATTCCTTGTGTACATAGTCAGTACGGCTATGCATGTGGCGGGTATAGCTTAACTGGTAGTACCCTCCCTTCTTGTTTTTTGGAAAATGGTATTGACGGGTTAGTGAACCCGGTCTTATCTCACCTATAGTCTGCAATTCTTTTTTTATCCTGTTAATCTGCATTTGGATGCCGACAAGACTGTTTTTCATGGTACCTCCATTTTACCATATTGCGACACATTTGACTATTATAGCATATATATGCTATAATATCAAGTATCTTACGATAAAAGGAGGCTCTATGAAACTATGGCTGTACTGGTGGCAGCTGGTAGAACAACTGCGGCCCGCCTGTGCCCGCTTCCGGACATTCCTGTGGCTTGCTGTGTGCATGGCAGGGCTGACTGTCCGGGGAGACCAGTGCCTTTCCTTGTCCTTTCCCAAACTTGTCTGGAACTCTTTTGGCTCATGGATTCGTACTCCAAGGATGGATTTATGCCCTTCTGAACAGGTTACCGCCATTGCTTTGAGAAATGTGTTCCCTGAATTTCTTGAAGCATAGGAAATTATAAAAGGGTAAACCCTTAATTCCTGGATAACCCCAATAAATTGGGGGATCCCTGGATTGCCCGATTCATCGGGCTTTCTTGCAGATTCCGTAAAACACTCAATCTTGAAGAAATTACCGAAAAAGTCGGGACTCTCAAGTATTATAATTGCTCGCCTGGTATTATAAAATCAAACCCGTTTTCCCCAAGGCGTTCTTTAAGCAGATTAACAATTTTCCTATAATCATTATCAGGACCTGCAATATATAGTGGTTTTCCATTAGGCCCTCCGAATTTGATATTACGTTGATGTGTCGCCTCTTCGGCTCCCAAGACATACTTTGATAACTTAAAATCTTCCTGAGGCTCAAATCCAATGTTTCTGGCATATTCTAATGCTCCGAATATAATTTCCTTAGCATAGTTGATACCAATTGATACTGGTTTCTGGTCACGATAACTTCTTTTTAAAATTTCATTTTCAAACTGTTCAACAGGTATGACTGCATTACAAAATGTATTTTTGACTCCTAAACAGAAAATGTCTACTATAAATACGCCCAGAATCAACTTATCATTCCCCTGATTTCTGGCAACTACAATATTGGCTATCCCTAACTCCTGCCAATTTGAATTGATTAAACACTGTTCTACAGGAAAATCATCTGAAGATTCGATAATTTTTTTTCTTCTTATATAATCCCATGCTATCCCAACTGTAGGATTTTTTTCTTCATCTTTAGGTAGACAACACCTTTTGTATTTCTTACCGCTCCCACATGGACAGGGGGCATTTCGGCTGACTTTTGTAGATTTTTCCGCTGGTACTGATTCTGTTTTCTCATCTTCCCATTCATCGGCTCTTTTTTCCTTATTATCATCTGTATCGCGGCTAAAACTTATATTATAACCCTTCTTCCTATATTCAATAAAAAAATAAGGAGCATACTTTCTCATTATTTGCTCCCATGTCATTTCACTTTTCTTTTTTTCATAAATGTAAGTAAAATTCTCTATCAACCGTTTTTTATCTTCTTGCTGGAACGGTATAGCAATACCTGATGTGTAATTCAATCCTTTCAGGGTAATGATTCGGGTTGCTAATAACATATCATTATGAGCTGTTTTCCCGAAATTTATGTCCATTAAAAATAATTGCTGATTATTAAACAAATCCTGCAGGTATACGCCTCTTCCAAGGTCTAATCCCAGCACTTCGTATAATGAGATGTAAGGTTGTAGGTACGCTTTAAGAAAAGTTTGTTGTTCAGGAGTATAATCCTGAATTCTGTTTTTGCAGATTTGTTCAAT
>Ga0100392_1001758_pt1 | contig 20104 bp, 8 predicted proteins | sample CryGeymeta201516_FD_81548 | JGI IMG/M metagenome (GOLD analysis project Ga0100392, IMG submission 81548) | Groundwater microbial communities from Crystal Geyser aquifers in Utah, USA - Crystal Geyser metaG 2015-16 | ecosystem: Environmental > Aquatic > Deep subsurface > Groundwater | place: USA... | reverse complement strand
GTAGGTGCTGTGGTACTATTGCTTATCTGGAGTGGTTCCATTGCACTGGCCATGGTTTCATCTATAGGAGTGCGCGTTTCGGGGTTCTTGGGAGTTGGACCAGGAAGTACTGTTAAGGCAGGGTGAATAGTAGTAGAGGCACAAGTTGTGCTTTTTTCCATGATCGTAGTAGTGGGAAGAGGGGAGGTGCGGGTAGTACCTTTGTTGGTATCTGTGCTCGACTGGGGCACCTGAGTGTAGGTACTGGAATGATCCTTGGTCGTATATCCTCCATTCGGTTGTAGTCCGTGCTCCACGGTCTCGATATTTATGGCGGCGGTCTTGGTGTTCCCTTTGATGGGGTGGGTGTTGGCGTCGAACTTTGTGTGCGGGGTGTTCTTGTGCTGGGGGTGTCCGTCGTGTTGCTGCTGTGAACATGTGCTCCTCGTGGGTGCATCTTTGTGCTGTGTCGTCGTCTCGGTGCTTGCTTTCTGTCGCTGGCTGGGTTTATCCGCATCATCCATGGTGGTATCCGTCGTATTTGTCGCATCAACATGGTGTGGGCCGTGAGGAGGAGGTGTTGCCTTCGTCGGCTGTTCCAGTGTAGTGCCCTCTACTACCACTTCGGGTTCCTCGTCGTCTCCTTCTTCCGACATCACACTTAATCCGTGGGCCTCCTTTGCTTGTCCGCTCGCGGCGATTGTTTCCGGCCTTGTCATGATATTCTTGGTTTGGTTGCGCCTCTTCGTGTTGCTCGTCTTGGTCATGAGTCTCTGCGCTCCTCCGCCCCGTAGTAGTGGGGGTAGTGGGCTCGTGCTACTGATGGTTGTCGTTCGGGTTATGAGCTTAGTCTTGCGTTGTTTTCTTATTGTCTTAACAGGGCGGTGGCCTAGTCTACTTGCAGTTAACTTGTTATTGTTTAGTTGGTTTGTTATTGTTATTTTGTGTAGTTAACTAGGGTGTTAATGGTTTGGTTATAGTCGAGATACTATATTACTAGTAGTAATACAGCCAATTCCTTTTTCACTCGAGTTTTTCTAGAATTGTACTAGGTAATCTACTAGCTAGTGTTGTCGTAGTAGTTTGTAGTTGTGCCTACGATCGTGTAGTACCAGTACTAGTTATCCTGCAAAACCGTTCACTCGAGCCTTAAAATGCGTTTTGGTCGGGCTCGCTTGCATGCAATTTTTTACGGTGATTTTGAATGAATGGTGAGACCGAGGCGTCGTGTCTGGTGTCCTCTTTCAACAAACTAGACTAGCTGCTCGGAGTAGTATGTAGACTAGACTACTATCACAGTAGTAGTAAAAATCTGGTAGACTAGTAACTATTGATCAACATTCCTTTTCATAATTCTTTTTTTCTCGCTCTTGCGTAAAGATTACTCTACTACATACCCGAATAACACACATCGTCCACTGTACAGTTACACATTACCTAGCACTATAGCACTACAGCATTGTAGCACATCATAACCCAAGCAGCTTGATAGAAAGAACGAGGGACAGGGACTGACGAAGAAAAAAAACTTACTGTACAGTACGAAACACCACCAATCAGAGCTACTGCACTGTACTGTATACTGTACTATACTACTCGTCTTTCTTTCAATTCCAACTCAGAAGCCTCTTTATCATGAGCACCACAATGAAATCTCTTCCTTGGACTCCTGTGCCTGCAACTAGCGCACCCTCCACTTCCATTCCTACAAGTCGAATCATGGCCAAGGCTTTTGAAAACAATTCGAATCATCACTCCTGGAATCACAGCGGCAACAATAGTAGCAACAACGGTACTACCGACAAGTTCAACTCCAACTCTTACAATAACGATGATGACGACGACAATAATAGTATGAATACTCCTCGCCATCGTAACTCCACGCATTCACAAAAGAGAGGAATTTCCGAGATGATGACGGTTCCGCCACCGACTCCGGCGGGACATCAACAATCGCCGTCATCGTCGTCATCGTATCTCGACTGTCAATCGTTGCAATCGTCTCTCAAGCGAGTACGATTGTCGTCGAGTCCAGGAGAATTGCGTTTGCAGCGAGATCTTCATCACATGGTTTCGGCCGGTACGTGGGTTCCGAAACAACATCATCGACCACAACCACAGCACTGTAGTGGCAAACCATCGACGGCTGGTTCTGGTTCTGCTACCACCATCACTACTACTACTGCTAACAACAACAACAACAACCAAAATGATGCTTGGATTTGGCATCCACCGGCTCGACCTGTTACGGTGCGATACGAATCCGAGCCATCCTATCCGTACATTTGTTTGGAACAAATTGAACGACTGCGTCTCAAGCTGACTTTTGACAACACCATTGTGGCATGGATTCAGATCCCACGATTGTACCCGCATCGTCCACCATTGATATCAAGAATCATCTATCAACACCAAGAATTACACCAGCAACAGCAACAGCAACTGCAATTTTGTATACAACAGCAACAACCCATTCAAAGCATTTTGGTACAAGAGGCATTGCCAGTGCGAGATGACAATCATAAATTACAGGAAGAACAGCAATATCCTAGGGATCAAGAACAGGAGAATACTCATCAGTCATCACATTTATCGCTTGTTAGTACCCACCATAACAATAACAACAACAACAACACCAGCAGCAACAAAAGCACAAGTCCCAGTAAAACCACTGTCGTCTACAATGATTGGTCTCCTGTCCAACGATTGGGAGATGTGTTGGAATTCGTCATTGCGGTATTTCAACAACAACAACAACAACAGCAGCAGCAGCAGCGTCCTATTGATGTTTCTTTGACGTATTCCTCGTCGAGTTTGTCGTCCAATATTTCTTCCTCCGCCACCACCACGGGTCGACGATCATCCAGTAGCAGTTTGGAAAGCAGTAATTTTGTCAACACTTCTTCTTATCATCATTTTCAGCATCAACATCATCAGCATCATCATCCTACCATGCTGGCGACCACTGCTGGTATTCCCACTGCGTCATCGTCCACATCGTCCTTGTTTCCAGAATGGTCACGAGATAGCTGCAGCAGTACTCCAGTAAGTCATGGTGGCGGGTTCATTCATTCGAATAGTCATACAATGATGGACAGTTATGACGATGACGGTAGTTATAATGAGGATGATAATAACGACGACAACGAGAACAACAACAACAACAATAAGGAGAAAAAGGCGGCCAATTTGGCTTTCTTTTTAACACCCAATCGATTCGATGTGGGATATGATCGCATGATCCATTTGCCAGGTATGGATGTAGATACCACGACGACAATTACAACTGGTGAGCCAGAGCAGCAGCAGCAGCAGCAAGATGCTATGATGGATTTGTAAGAGGAAAATTGGTCATCGTGTACAAAACATTGTATAGTTAATTGAATAATGAAAAAAACATCGTATCTCGCTGCAACGTCGGGAGTGTATTCTTGTACTGTACACTGTGTACTGCCTGTTAAACGAAGACAGTAGATCAGACACAATAATTCAAAGTCACTACTATAACATGAAACCACCAGGACAATAGAAAAATACGACACAGAAAAGTAGCTTTAATTAGTCTAGTCTTGTAATTTAGTCCGTCTTGGACGAAGACGTAAGATTCTGTGAGGTGACCGTAACAGGAGTCGAAGAAAGGAGAGACTGTGCTACTTTGAGGAGCTTTCGGGTTCGGTGTATATCGTCTTGCAAGCTAATGTTTTGCGATTGCTCCTTAGCAAGCGCCGGTTCCATTAGGTTCCCTCCACTGTCCATCGATGCATCCTGTGCTTCGGTGGCATTTTCATCATCAACCTTGAGCTTGATCGGTACCTTTTTGGCAGCAGTGGCACCCAGAGACGGCGATGACGATGGCGGCAGCGGCGGCGGTGCCTTATATTGAGACAGAGCTTCGTGGATCGCATCAAATTGCTTGACAATGCCACTGCATTGCATATCATGATCCGTTCCATTTCCTGTTGATGGTTGCATATCGTAAACAAAAAGCTTGGCTAGCAAGGGACATGCCACCAAAGAGTCAATGAGGCGGTGAAAATTTCGTAGAATCAACTGGTGCTCCTTCAACTGCAAGGTTTTTGTTGTTCGAAAAGTTTCATTTTTTCCATTGTCATTGTCTACATTTTCTTTCTTATTCTCCGCTTCCGCCGCAAGTTTCAGAACAAACACAACATTTTGACAAAGCTTCCGAAACGCCTCCCAGCTGACTTGCTGGCTTTGGTCACGAGTCGGCAAGGGTTGACCAGTCGGTGCCTTTTTGGCGCTGCTTTTCCACTGAATAGTTGGCGTTGTTGAGCTCGAATTACCTGCCAATTCCACGGCCAGTAAATTCCAAAGGACATCATCAACAATATTTTCAAAAATGAGCTCTGATGATTGCTGCTTTTTATTGCCGTCGGCTTCTTCCCCCCGTGACGGCCCAATATCTGCAATGGTCGCAAACCCGGGAAATCGCCAAGCGTACTTTCCGAGCGCAGACGTTGCCGGCATGGACTGCGCAATAACGTTCATCAGTGATCTTCGCACTAGCCGCCACAATACTCTTGCAGTTTGGTTTGATTCAGATGATCCCTGTTGAAGATCCTGCAGCCTCAATAGCCATTGCTTAAAAAAGCCAGATTGCAGCAGACCAGACCACTGTTGACTAATTTGTTGTTGGTGATGCCGTTGAGCCATGGACTCGGCGTTTGGCATGATAGAGTTGCCAGTCAGCAAACGTTGATTGCTCATAATTTCCAACATGGGGAGTATTGTCCACACAATCCAGTCCGATCCAGTGATGTTTTCTTTCCCAGCATCACTAGATTTTGCTTCCATGTCTTTTGTTGTTGTTGCCTTTCGTATTGCGTCTTCTCGCTCCAAAGCGTGTGACAAATCATCAGCAATTTCCCAAACTGCCAATCGCAGAGCTCGGTATCGCTCAACGGCTTCGTGGTTACTGATGTTGGTACTGGTGGATTTTTCCTCGGCCGAAATAACTTGTTGACACAAGGCGGATAGCGAGGCCAATCCAACATATGTGGCTGGTGCCATTGACATTGCCTCTTTCTTTCCGGTGACAGCTGTTGTAGAGATGGCGCTGGCTGCATCGACAGCGATTAATGTTTGCAGCAAAGTAAGATATTTTGAGTAATGATTTAAGGACGGAAGATTCACCGCGGCATCCCTCAAGACCCACAATGGATACCATGCCATGGCCTGCAATTGCCGTTGCGGTTGTAACACATGTTCTTCGTCATCTGGCGAGTCAAATATCGATGGTCGGCTTGATTTGGTCTGGGGTGCTGGCGGTGCTGGTGGTGGCATTAATAACGTCATGGTAAAATGTGCCAGCAAATCGGACGGTCCCCGACCAGATAAGGTACCTCCAACTAAAGCATTCGCTTGCGCATCATTTCCCAGCCCCGATGTCCACAAGGATTGAACTTTTCGATAGGTCAGCTGTGATGTTAAATCCATTACAGCGTGTCTAACTTGCTTCCAGTTGGTGACATCGGGAGGTTTCGACAATTTCTCAGGATCGCTCCGATCAGACATCCATTCTGCAAGCGAATCTTGGAGATCATTCACTTGTTGCTCGTAGGAAAATCCCGAATCAAATTCAAAATCAGATGGATCTGATTCAGCTGCCCAAATTTCTTCCTCCAAGGCACCATCCGTATCTTTGATACTGTCCATTTTTTTTGTAGATTCCTCTGCTTGAGTCAGCATGGCCGCCAATCGATCTGCCTCATCATTCTTTTCCAGTGATTCCAATATTTGCTGCTCATTTCGTTGCCCACTGAGAACTGGATCAGGTGGAGGTGGTGGTGGTCGATACGACCCTAAATAGGAATGGATTTCTGACAGACTGGAAGCTTGGCAGCACAGCAGAGGTATCCGAGCATAAACCGCCCAAGCCAAAATAGCAGATCCCTTGGGTGACGATGAGGTAGATATTGCGGCTAAATTTACGTTATTACTTGTGCCACTTTCTTCGTCGTTTTTGCTAGCTGCTATTGTTGGCGGTGCAGATTGTTGGTCTTCTTCTCGAGAACACAATTGACGTATGCCTTCCACCAAAGGTCCAGATAAGGCGTAGGGTGCTTTCGGATCCAGTAGAGCCGCAGCAAGACAGTGGCAGGCAAAATCCGACTCGACTAGAGGATCATCGTGGCACAAGGCAATATACGTGTCGCGTATTAATCGTTCTCGTTGTAACTTAGAGGCATCACCCGAAGCATAAGCCTGTTCGGCAGCTTCTTGTTGTTGCAGTGCTTCCGCAATGGCTCTGGCATGGAACTTGAGAAAATTCTCGTCTTCAGCCACTAACGAAGAACTACTACTAGACATTCTTTGGAGAACTGTCTGAATATAATTATTTCTTTACATTCAATTGGACGTTGCTTGCTGGCCACTATATGTTTATACTGTCTAACTTTAGCCAGATTGCTATTATTTATTTATTATTGGCGAATTTAATACAACTGTAGTCTTTGAGGACATACTATCATTATTCATTACTTTTTGTTGTTGGTTGTTATTATTAGACCACTAGCTACTAGACTACCAGTAGTGAATTGCTTGTTCAGAGCGGAAGATCGATGCTCCAACCGCGCGATGATGCATCGTGGCTTACCGGTAGAAAGTTTAAGATAACCATAAACCTTAAAAACAGGTTCTATCATCGGAAGGAGGCAGCAAGGAAGAGTCATTCATCACCATCAAAAGAGGAGGACTCCAGCTGGCTGTTGCCCGGTACAAACGATACCGGAAAAACTTTAAAACGAGTGAAATTACAAAAATATTACTTGTGCTGTACTACTAGCTACTAGCTAGCTACTAGCTAGGTACTGTAGTTGTATCAGTAGGAGAATAGACTACCACCAGCAGTACCACTACTACTCGCAGGTTTAGTAATAATTACTCCGAATGTCTTGGCTGTTGCGACAATAACATTACTGGTACGTACCAGGTACCAGGTACCTGGTACCTACTGTACCGTACCTGGTATCTGGTACCTACCTGGTACCTGGTACCAGGTACCATAATAATATTATGCTTGGAGATTCTGTTGATGAATGTGGAGGAGTCGTAGTCTAGTACCAGTACTGGTACCTGGTACCTGGTACTACTACTGCCCTCAGGGCAGAACTTTGCCACCAAAAATCGAACCACGTGCGAACAGAGTTCTCAATACGACTACGACAACTACCATGTATGGTAGTAGTACGGCTGAAAAAAAGGATTGGTCCTGGTACTACTAGGGTACCAGGTACCAGGTATCAATACCGGTACCAGTGAACATTTTGGGTTGTTTAAGAAATTAGTGAGGATTGATTGTTAATACCATTGAGCATAAATCCATGTTTCTTTTCACTCTGCCTCTTCCTGTATGAAGGATTGGGAGATTAAGCTCAAGTATGAGGTAATGTAAGGTTATTAGAACGTATTTGTTATTCAACTGTATTCCGCATATCCCACAAGATTTGTTGATATACATCAATCTTAACTTACATCTCCAGACGGTAGGGGATATTCTGCACTTTCATCACTGCTATGATATTTGCCTTCCCATTTCCTTCCCGGCAGAAAACTGGTGAAATCTAAATAATTGATTTTACATCACTCGATTTTTCCATTCGAGTCATTTTTGGTCGTCTAACTCTGTTTTTCTACCGGTACATCCAGCATCCAGGAGAAAAATATGTTCGATGTGAGCTCACAAAAATACACCTTCACAAACTCGAATAAAATGCGTAAAATGATCGACAAGTTTGAGTCCGCTTACCAAGCATTCCCCTTGCCGACAATGTTGGAGGCCGGTCAATTGGTCTTGGCCTCTTCCCCTGCAGTGAATAAGCCGCCAACCAACATCAAAGAGCGAGCGTCAAGAAAGAGACGGTCTAGGAAAATTATGTCATTGTCGCCTCCTCGACCGAAAACTTTGCTGCTGAACCACCTCGTGCATATAGCAGGTGCTCTACCTATCATTGAGGAAGAGGATGCCCGGTCACGCTGGGAAAATTGTGACCGAAGCAGCCGCTCCCTTCCCAGACCATCTCGCACTACCGACTTTGATCTCCAAACTTCTGACGACGATGCCAAAGAACACAGTCGTCGGCAACACGATCTCAGATCGCAAACTGTGGGTCAAAAATGTTCTCGTCCTACCCTACCCCAAAGGCAGAATAGTCTCGAATGTTTGGTTCTTCAAAACGATCGATAACCTATAGTAGTGCGTGAATTATTTAAGTCGTGGAATACACGAAGATACGTCTTGGGGAATGCACTTTCCGAAAAATACAAAAGAAACTTTTTCTATAAAGTGTAAAATAATTGATACTGTTGTATCTTTTATCAAGTTCTTGTCAATGTAGCTACTGCACAAGTTGTTCTCGCCTAAGTACGAATCTCTGGGAAATCTGGCTTCACGGAGAGAAAAGACAAAGGTATTGCCAGTTTCTGTGAATTAGAATTATCTGGCAGCTACACTAGCTTGCTTGTGGTAGATAAGTCAAGTAGTGTCGTTTGGAGCATTACGCTACCATTAAGACAGGACCCAACAGAGCAAAGATTAGAATTCCTCACTCAACCGGTGGGCTGGACCAACATTACTAATACAATGCTACTAGTAGTAAAAATAGCAATTAGCCTAAAGGAGACTAAGTACGTAGAAGTCCTAAGAAGACCTACAGGATATACTTACTAGGGTACCAATGGGGGAAAACCCAAGTCCTGTGCACTGAAACCACACGGGAGCTTTTAGCTTGCATTTAACTAGTGCATCCCGCTTGAATTTAGTGCACACCCTTATACTAGTATCCTGTTCATGCAAACACAATATTTGTATTTGTATCATCTTGTGGATGCACTAAGATCACAACAAGGCAGGGAGCGTTTAAGCCTGCTTTCTACTAGTAACAAGCAACTCCCCTGTGAATTTAGTGCGTCCAATATTCTTATTGGTTTTTACTGATGGACCAACAGTAAAAAGTGCCGAATCTGAAAACCAGCCATCGCTTCGGATGCCCTCCCTGATAACGGACTATGGACAGACGGTGCCCATAAAGCGATTACTACTACTACTACTACTAGCTAGCGTGACAATTAGAGCACAAGCTCATTACTCGTACCTGGTATTGAAATTATTGAGTAAAAACTGCAAAAGCTGCAATAGCAGACTAGTACTTTTGTATTCAGGACTGCAGTAGCTATTTGTGAGCTCTCACAGGTGTTGAAGCCAACACTTGCTCTGAAAATTGGAGCGACTATCTAGTAGTAGTAGGAGTAGCTTAAGCAAAGAGTCGAATATTTTGGGCGATTTCGAAGTGATCGGCATCTTTACTCTCTATTACCTATGGCAGCCAAAGTATGAAGCTAAAGACTAAAGACCCTAGCTGCATTACTACTACAATTTATAAAACATATGATAACATATAATAACATAAATTCGCGTCCATACATCAGCATTACAGAAAAAGTTACAGATGTCGATGACCCTTTTGACTTGACCAATTGTTTAATCTTGGAGGTGCTATCGGTTGCGATGCGTTGTGCTCGTGGAGGATATCCAGTGCTTGCTCATACGATTCCTCTGTGAGTGTCGACGTTCGTTGTATGGCGCTTGATTCTTATAAATTATCTTTGCTGCGTTGACGCTTTGGTAGGGTTGGGCGACCACTTCCCCGTTTAGATGAGACTGGAATTCGATGAACTTTACTTGACGATAATGGCAGACTCAGCCAACGTGAGTGGGACGCGCCTGGTGGGATTTGCTCTTGCTTTAGATTCTTTGTATATTTTAAGGGCAGACTTTGCTTCTCCGGTACGCTAGAACGGAAGGAAGAGGATGTTGGAATTGCAGATGTTATGTGCCGTCTCTTTAAACCATCCATTCGACAGCTATGAGCCCAAAATCTTCGGTTATTCATGCTGGCGCCGTTTAGCAAAATCTGAGAGTCAAACGATTTGGCTCTGGGATGGAGATAAACGCCAATGGTGAATGTGGGAGAATTGGCCACCATAGTGTTTTGGCTTACTTTTGGGGAGGGCATTTCGCTTACTTTTATGGGTGAGGTATTTAAAGAAAATAATATGAAATCCGGGACGAGTTTTTGTCAAGATATTTTTCAAGAACATACCCTTCTCAAGCAATCCGACCACGTCTCTGATCAAAACACGCTGCCACGAAAACACAATACGTCAAAATACCAGTTATCGACTTCCTGACAAAAATATTGTTATAATATTCATTCTACAACTGCTACCATACTACTACTAAAACTATTTAACAAATACGAGCAGCAGCAGTAGTAGTAGCAGGCGGGAGTAGATAGGATACACCCTTCTCGATACCAACCACGTTGCTTATGAAAAACACGCTGCAACTTAAGCCAAAAATTTATGACAACAATAATTGAAGCAACTGGTCAATGACTACTACAAATACAGTAGTGTTAAGATTACTTCACAGTACTGTTCCATACGGCCACAGAAATAAATCTAAATAGCGTTGGATTTTTGAGAATTCCACACATACCAGTATCCAATAGATTGGCAAGAATAGAATCCAATTGGAAAAATAAATAATTACCTCTCCGCGCAACTCTGCAATTTACTTGTTCATTTTCTCCGTCTTTGAGATTTGAAAGATATTTGTCGACAATTTCACGCGCTTCACTCAAGAGAACAGTGCAGATCCAAGGCCCGTGCTTTTGCTGCTCAAACTGACACTCTTTGAGCTATCACTGCTGTGGCTGACACTACTGCTTGGGTCTCCTTTGTCCATGTCAATAACGTGATCAAGGGCTTGTCCAAGATTCCAAGATATGCCATCGCGCGAATACTGTTTCCATCAGGTCGACAAAAAAATACCGAGGACGGGAACAACAACGCACTGCCGGCTGAGTTTCACGACATTTCAGTTTGATGATGCGTTCAGACATGTTGTCTAGCTAGCTAGCATCATCGTCTCTTCTGTACAATTCAAACTTCATTTGCTGGTAATTTTAGGTGTATCACATTTAGGAGAGCGGCTTAAAAATGTCTAATATTCGCAACTTTATTCGATATCATTATTTTCATTCCAAGACTTCTTAGTGTATTCAGAATTCAGAACCGCATCAATCTGTAGAAGAAAGGGAGAAATTATAAGGACAGAGTTATAATTTCCAGTGCCTGGCTGCGGTGGTACTAGAAACCTGTCGTCGGATGAGCGAGTTGTGGAGATGATTGGATTTTTTCATTTCCTGGCTACTCGGGGGCCATTGTTGCTGTGGAACGCGAACTCAGCTTCGAAGCTAGATGTCCAAGTGAATAGTACTGCTGCAGCAAAAAATGCCCAGTGATTCATCATCCGATGGTCATATCAATGATGACATTATTTATTTGCGAGGATGATTTCATGCAAAACCTAAATGGCGGCTTTAATTTTCTACCATCTTCGATACTATCTGCTTATTTCGTGAATAATAAAAATTAAAAATAATGATGTGATTAAAAGTTATTTGTTTGTCTACGACACTGTACACATCATATCAATGGTAATAATATTATTTCTATCATCTACGAATGGACTAATAATTATTTAGGTCTGCTTGGTGGTCTACTCTTATCGCTCTGAGTCACTAATCTAAAAGGGACTGAGTCACTGACTCGAACAACAGACAACAGACAACCTGAGTGTGTAGTGCTAAAAATAAAAGAGTGCAAGATAGATGATGATCTTACCAACATTCTTCACAATAACGAAAGTGGTATCATGATACGTCGAACAATAGCCCTGTGCGCTAAAAACATAACCATCCCGCGGCTCTCTCCCACCCACACGCAAGCAAAAGTTACGCAATTCTTGGTCAAAAAAGGCGACTCTGTTGAACCTTACGATACCGTTTTTGTGGTGAAGTGCTCGCCGGATTTTATTACGGAAGGATTTCGCGAAACTCCCGATGAACAAGTCTCCATGATCATTGAAAACCAAGAAGAAGGTTTTATAAAAGAATTAGATGAAACTTGTTTGGGGAAATGGCTAGACGTTGACACGCCCATTGGAATCATCGACGATGACGAAGGGGAAGAAATTGACGGTGACTGGACTTGGCAGGCTTACACACACGATGATAAAAAATAAATCGATAATCACTGAATAATCATTGTTTATAGGTTAAACATTTATAATTCTTCCTTTGTCATCCTCTTCTCCATGAGCGTAACAAATCGAACTGGCTCGTTGATCACTCTCAGTCGGAACTTCTCAAAATATCCCACACTCTCACCAGAATGTTGTACAGGAAATCCCTTCACTAGCTCCTTCGTGTCGGTATCCCTTCTGGAACTAGTCACATGCACGTCAAAGTCCCCACCAATAAAATCCATGCACCCAAAAGATGACAATCTCTTGTCGCGAAAGGATCCTCTAAAAATTCGAGGAATGTTAAAGAAACCACGAAGTGGATGAATGCGTCCCAGTCGCAAATGCATCTTATCTGTGGTCACGCGCGCAAAGGGAAACAACCGCAGTCCTCCACCGTAAAATGGAGAAGTTCCAGCCGCGATAATTCCTGTGACTCCTTCGTACAAAAGTGCCCCTTCCTCGTCGCATTCTATATCCTCCACAATATCGTTGTCTCTTTTCTTCTTCTTTGGGCCAACCTTTTGGACGACATCCCCTCTTCGGTGATCTACCCATAGAGTATCGGGATCGCGAGTTGTTACCTTGACTCGGATATTGTGTTCATTTCGTGCCACACATTTGGGCAGAGTTTTAAGTACCAAGGCAACACAATACCCAGAAACGGAAGAAAGGGTTTTGGTAAACATTTTTGTTCGTATGGCCCACTTTTTGATGCTTTGAAAATCTTGCAGCATCAAGGAATCAAATCCGGCGCCAGCGAAGAAGCAAAGAGTATTTTCTTCTTCGTCTGATTCGGGATAAGATACCTCCATCATCGGGATCTCAATCACGTCAGGAGCTTCATCTGACTCCAAATAATCCTCGCATTTTCTCATTTTTTGTCCAATTTTGTAAAACGATTGTAACATATGCTTCACTTGACGAAGCCGACGTTTTTTCTGTCCGAAAATCTTCCAATTTTGTGGTTTTGCCATCATTTCACTACCCACTACCGATCCGACTCCATTTCCTGTGCCGAGAGGTACGTAACCAACAACTGGAAGTTCCTTCATGGCCTCTTCTCTGGTTAAGAAAGGAAATTGCTCTTGTACAGATTCGACCAAGAAATTGATCATGCTACTCAGGGTTCCATCGCCTCCCACGGGGATGACCATGCTGGTATTCTGGAGCATCAAATCAAACGCTGCTTTCCTGCCTTCTTCCTCTGTTGTGGTTAAATAAACGTGCTCTTTGCCAAAAATAGATACTGCAATAGGCAATAGGTCTTCGCTCACACCACGGGCGTTAGTGTTGAGAATAATGGCAACATTATCGTTGCTGCTGTCATCATCGATAGATGGGACAGAGGAGAGGGGATCGTGAAATTCGTCGGCATCCAGATTAACTCTATTTTTGGGAAGTGATACGGCACTAAATCCACTACTCTGTGCTATGTTGTGCGAGAAAGATAGTGATATACTTAATATCAGGGAGAAGCAGTGAATTGTTTGCGTCATGGTCTTGTTGCTTTATCTCTTGTAATTACAGGATAATTATTTCACTTCGGGCAGCTCTCATAACGTCGGTCGTATTTTGGCTGAAAACAGGTGGAGGCGAGACAACTCAGAGACTACTAGTAGTAGACTACTAAGCTAGTAGTAGTAGCAGTAGACTACTAGCTAGTACTAGAGACTAGTTAGTCTACTGACTGCGGAGTGTCGATGCCATTATTTATTTTGCGATTCGCAAGACGAAGCATGACTGACTGTCGTGCACAGACCTCTCGACTCACCTCTTCAATCAGGCTTGCCTAGTATGCTATGAACATAGTACCTGGTACTCGAGTAGAAATAAATTAAAAATAGAGTAAATAATATTAATTTGGAGTATTGAAGAAATTGTGCGCATGTTTTTTGCTGAAATTGAACTTTGTGTCGTTGCTGGGAACGCAATTCAATCGTGCAGTTTAGCAAGAATAACTGACTTCAACAAGGAGGGTGTACTCGCACAGTGCTTGAGACCTGCATTACAAAACGAAAGAAGCTGCTGGTTCAAAGAGTGGCGCACAGCTACCATTGTTCTTGTCAACGACACTCATTTCCTTAACCACTTCGGCGAGAATAGTCTTCTTCTTGGCAGCTTCTTTTGCCAGTGAGTCCACAGTATCCAAATGTGTTCGCAGTATCTTCAAGACAGCCTCAACCGCATCAGTCTTAGGAGCAACGTTTACCATATCGGCAGCAGTCGTCGACATGATCCAATCCGCCCATACTGGATGCGATTCCTTTAAATATGGAGCTAGACGAGGTAACCACTGCATGTGCAGTCGCCAAAATTCCTTTGGAGTCAACATCGCTATCTTTTTCTCGGCTTTGCCATTCGCCTTGTCGTCCGTCTTGTTAGCGCAAACGTCCGCGTTGACATCTTCCATCGCCTTGCGAAGAGTATTTGCAGGAATCTTGAGATGACGATTGGCTGCCTCAATTTGGTACTCTGAGACCGTTGTTAGTCGTCGATGCTCGTTCTGCACATGGCCAACGACAGCTTTCAAATCAGAGCCAGCCTCTAGGGATATAGGTTCGCCAAATTGAATTCGAACATCTCCGAAGGACTGTTGCGACTTGTCACTAACACAAATCTGCCAGTACAGCTTGACCAGATCCAGAAGACCTAAATCATTCGAATTTTTTGTGGCCTCTTTCATAACTGTGTTGTCGTTGTCGACACGATCATAGTCGATACAAAGAGGAATCAAGGTATAATCGTGATCACCAGGGCTTTCAACGAGAGCCTTCAGGAATCGCGTTTTGGGTTCCTGCAAACGGCCGTCCGGACTGGGCGAGCCTTCAAGGAACGCGGCAAGTGTGGCATGCCGATCAAACTTTTGCTTAATTTTGCCAATTGTTCGCCTGATATCAGGCTCGTCGAATTCTGCATCCGCGAAAACAGTAGGCACATCAATGCCCAAACCAACCATGGAAAATGCAATGTATTTGGCTAGGATGTAATCCATCAAAGATCGATGTGTCGGCGCCAACACAACACAATGTTTTTGCTCTGCCATTGTGTTCTCCAACTTCATCAATGTACGTCCGGTGTGATAGAGAGTTTCAAAATTGACCTCCGAGCTTCCATATGTTGCCCGAATGATCTTGCACGTCACGTAACCAATCAAACGGTTGGTAAATGTTCCACATGGAAGCGTTAGTGCCCACCAAAGATCAAATCGTCCCTTGGGCATAAGCACAAGCTCGTGAATATTTTCAATTGTACCAGGGAACAGTTTGGTCCAAAAATCATGAGTGGCTGTGAACAAACTGATACAGTACTGATTGCTGTTGAGAGACGGTGGGACATCGATCGAGGACTCGAAAAAGTATGGACGAGCAAGATAGGGCCTATACAATGTCAACATATCACTGAAATTGAGTAATTTGGTGACAGGTAACTGATCCAGAATCGATTTGATTCCAGATATTCTGGCCAGCCAACAAACAAATTGTAGGAGCTTGAGAGGACCCAGGTTGAAGACACGATGAAGAGGGTTGAAGAGGATTGGATAATTCGAAGCCAAATCAGTGAGCGCAAAGGATACTGCTGCTTCGGTGGCTGTAAAGTGGTGTTTCAATACGCCGACTGGGATAGACTGTTTCGCCATGCTGATTCCGTCAACAAATTTAATGGGTGAATTGTGTGACCACGTGAGGTTACGAACGCTCAGCTTTTCTCCGGTTGTTTTTGATGGCGCAATCATGGCCTCAAGAATGCATACAGCAACGACGTCCACTGGAATCATGGCAGTTGGCTTCGTATTGAGCGGAGCAAATCGGATGACGCGAGTTCCCCACAACAAAAATAATGCCGTAATGGTAGAAGGTTTGTCGCCATTCCAACCAGGCTCGGGAAGTACCCATGCAGGACCAACAATAGCTGGTCTGACAATTTTCAATTCGTCAACTTTGCTTTTCCTAGTCACCAAGTGTTCCGCGACGCACTTCGTAAAGACATAGTTATTGGGAAACTGGAGCTCAGCCTTGGCCTCCAGCGCCAACTTCTGATCTCCTCGCATCGAGTCGTAAAGCTCGTGGGGATCGTACTTTCCGAGAGGGAACAGAGCCTCTCTCATGGGATTATCGGGTGCTCCACAACCAGGATTCACAAACGCCGTACTGCAGTGCACGAACCTCTTGCATGTGGGCCACTTACTAGCGAGAGCTTGAAGTTGCAGCGCTGGCGAAATGTTGATTCCTGCAGAATCTGCGAGGGGTCGGTTAAAGTTGACATCTGCAGCGCAATGAACGACGTGAGTTAAGTTGGCATCGTTCAACATTTGTAAAGTCTCATCCGACATTCCGCATTTATCCTCTTGGAGGTCTCCCGACTCGGCAGCCACCACAACCCTGCTGTATTGTTCCTGCACTTTGGAAAAGATGGGCTCTGACCTCATTTTATTTAATCTTTGTTCTGCTGTTAAATTCTTTCTAGCCTTTGGGCGAGCCATGACGTAAACCTTGTGATCCACGACTTTACCGTCCTTCTCGGCTTGCGCAATCTCTCGTAGTAGCTGAAAGAGAAAGGCTCGTCCGACATATCCGGTCACTCCGGTCAGTAAAATTTTGCAGGGTACGTTTTTATCTTGAATCAGCTCTTTCCACATTTTGCTGATCCCTTCCGGATTGGCCACTTTGTCAAGATCCTTGATGCACTGAGAGGATTGGGTTTCTTCGTTGACGTATGCAAGATTCTCCATAAGGGGAGAACATTTGCGCAAATCCTTGCCAATGTAATAATTAACAAAACCTACCACCAGGGCCAGAAATGCCATGGTGTAAGCTGCAACGCGTCCCAGTTGATTCCACGAGGGCAGAACAGAGGATAGAAACGCATTCTGATACGCTACCGCCACAACCAGGGTCAGAATCACCCCTTTGACCATGGATTTGCTCATAGGTGCAGTACCGCCGAGTGACGATGTTGTTTCCTCGTTGTTGACAATGCTCAGGGTCATTCCGTCTGTCGAAGCAGCAGTAGAACGTTGACTAAGCACGTCAATTAATTGCCCTCCAATTCGATATTTTCGAATGATACTCGAGAAATAATAAGGAAAAGCAAATGAAAGTGAAAGTGAAAGCCAAAGCCAAAGCAGCCTTTTAAGCTTGTTGACTTTCGTGGCTTTGCTCTGTCTGCAGTATTGTATTTCAACAAGATGCCCTGAACGAACTACCACTTGTACTACAGTGCGGTACGAGAGCAGGCAGTAAGTCTACTGTACTCTCAGAAGAGGGCGATAACTATTATTATTTCAGCTGTCGGGTGCGTGGCCCAATCAGAAAGCTCTGACGGCGGATAAATTCGCCCTTGTTGTTTAGAACGAATGTGTTTACTAAGGTCCCTGGTACCGGTACTGGTTCGGCTGACGAGAAGCGAGGATGGTGGGCACAACATAGACATAAATTTTTCTTGAAGATTCCTTTTCATGAGCCATTATCGTTGCTGAAACCCGACTCTTGAAATGTTAAAAATTCAATTATTTAGTGTATTAATTGGTTTTAAAGTAAGTGACAGCTTATTATGCCTCAAGTAATAAAACAGCTACGCTCAAGGGCGTGAGTGACAGATAGTAAATAGCGTTCTTTGCGAGAATTTTAGTTTCGAGTGGATAGGCGCCGGAGCTCGGCATGCAAATGGTTGGCAGCCTTGTTCAAATCATTGGTACCAGACCCGAAGGACGAAGGAACCCCAAAAGAAATGCGGACATCACCCAAAGATGCAGCTTTCACCTGCTGCAGAACACAGATTTGCCAGTATAGCGAAAACATACCACTGAGGCCGAGATCACTACGACTCTTGGTGGCTTGCAGCAGGATCTCGCTATCACTAATGGCATTGTAGTCCATGCACAGCGGAATGACTGTGAAATCATCAACACCTTCCGTCGCAACAATCTTTTGCAGCGCTTCCACCGGAGATTGTTCTGTGCGTGCATTCACACTGGGGGAGCCCTCCAAAAAGGCAGCCAGCGATACATGACGATCATATTTGGTCGCTCGTTCTTCCAGCTTTTGTGTGCACTTGTCGTCTTCTAATTCGGGTTTTGCCAATACCAATGGGACGTCCATTCCCGTCGAAACCATCGTAAACGTTATGTACTTGACCAAGATATAGTCCATAACGGAACGGTGAGTAGGCGCTAGTACAACGCAGTGCTTTTGTTTCTTCATTGTCGTTTCTAACTCCACCATTTTGTGAAAGAGTGTGTTGACCGTGAGCAGATCTACTTCCATGGTCTTGCAACTAGCCCGCAAAATTTTACAAGCAAAAAATGCAACCATACGAGTTTTGAAATTGCGGCAAGGTTGAGTCAGAGACCACCAAAGGTCCAGTCGTCCTTCAGGCAATATATCCAAATCTTCGAGGCCTTGTATGGTTCCAGGAAACATCTTCGTCCAGAACTCGTGTGTTGCCTTTACTAGGCTTGCATTGTACCGGCTAGTATTGAAAGAATTGGGAATATCAATGGAACTTTCAAACTTGAAGTCGCGTCCCATGTACGGCTTGTAGAGTGTCAACATATCCGAAAACTTGAACAATTTGACAACTGGGACTTTATCAAGGACAGTCTTGATGCCCATCGTTTTGACTGACCAACACACAAACTGAAGAACGTACAGGGGCCCAAGATTATAGAATTGGTGAAGCACATCAAAAAATACAGGGAAGGTGCCCACGATGTCCAACAAAAAGAAAGAAATGGCAGCTTCGATAGCAGAAAAATGACGCATTGTCATGGCAGTTTGAATGCTTTCCTTGGCCATGGCAATTCCTTCTGCAAATTTTTTGGGTGACTTGTGGGACCAAATCAAATTGCGGAAACTTTTAGGGAACTTGTTGTCGCTGGCATGCTTCGTGGCAGCCGGGGCAATCATGGCGTGAATGATACCTGCCGCTACCACATCCACGGGAACCACAGGCATAGGACGGTGGATGAGCGGAGCAAACCGAATAACACGGGTCCCCCATAGCAAAAAGACACCTGAGATTGTGGATGGCTTATCACCGTTCCATCCCTGGTAGGGCAGTACCCAGGAAGGTCCTACGATCGCGGGGCGGACCACGCGGAGTTCCATTTTGGAGAAGTCGTTGTGTCGATTGACGAGATGTTCGGCCACACATTTGGTGAGTACATAGTTGTTAGAAAAACCAAATTCTTTCTTGGCCTTGAGGGCGAGCGTTTGATCTCCTTCTCTCATGGAATCATACAAATCTTGTGGATCGTAGGGTCCCAAGTCAAACAACCCCTCGGGCATTGGATTTTCGTCGGTTCCATTGCCTGGATTGACAAAGGCTGTCGAGCAATGGACAAATCGTGTACATGTTGGCCATTTTTTGGCAAGCACTTGTAATTGAAGGGCAGGAGAAATGTTAATACCAGATGACTCGGGCAAAGGACGATTAAAGTTCACATCGGCGGCACAATGGACGACGTGTGTAAGTTGTGCCTCTCCCAACATGGCGACGGTTTCCTCGGACATTCCGCACCTTGGGTCTTGTAAATCTCCCGATTCTGCTGCCATAATGACACGATCCCACTGTGGCTGAAATGGCGCAAACATGGGTTCATTACGAATGCTTTCTAGACGATCGGCGGCGGACTGGCCTTTGCGTGCTTTGCCCCGCGCCATGACATAGACTTTGTGTGGCAATATTTTTGCTCCTTCCTCTTCTGCTTTACGAATTTCCCTTAGGAGTTGAAAGAGAACGGCACGGCCAACATAGCCGGTGACGCCCGTCAACAAAATCTTGAATGTTTTTTCGTTCTCCTGGATTTCGTCCTTCCATAGTTGGCTCAAACCTTCTTTGTTTAACATTTTGTCCAAATCTTCGAGAGCTCCCTCGGGTGCCTTTTTGGCATCCTTGACCAACTCAGAGAGATGACCAACGGCCGTGGAAGCTTTTCGCAGCGCTCCTCTTCCATTGTAATAGTGAACAAAGAGGACAATGCTGGCGGCCAATCCAGTCACAAACAAGGCCAGT
>Ga0100392_1001757_pt1 | contig 20111 bp, 15 predicted proteins | sample CryGeymeta201516_FD_81548 | JGI IMG/M metagenome (GOLD analysis project Ga0100392, IMG submission 81548) | Groundwater microbial communities from Crystal Geyser aquifers in Utah, USA - Crystal Geyser metaG 2015-16 | ecosystem: Environmental > Aquatic > Deep subsurface > Groundwater | place: USA... | reverse complement strand
GACGAATGGTCTTGCAGACGTAGCAGTTGATGAAATTGCAAAACCAACGAAACCAGTGTGCGCCTGTGATGATGAAGCAACTGTTTTAGTCCAAACCTTAAAAATGAAACCTTACCAACGATCTTTGCCCGAACCTTCCAGAATGAAGTTCGATCATTATTCACAGTAAAAGCCTACTCTGCTGCTGTAGCAGGTACTGTAGCAGCTACCGATCGATAAAAAATATGGCAGCAGCCAGACCTCATAATATCGTTGGCTTCAAGAAGTGTGTTAAATTCTAGTATCGCAGGGCCTCTATCTAAACATCTAGGACTACTTCATGAATCCAGGGTTGAGGCTCTAGACTAATTACACTTAACAATTCCTTTTTCACAATATCAGGCCATGCTTCGCACTGTATCATCGCCCTTTAGGATCACAAGACTTTATCGACGGAGGAATGGTTTGCCACGTCCCACCAAAAGATGTACTTCATCGTCTAAAATGAATAATAAAAAGAATGACTCTATCATTTCAGCTTGTGTGCATTGGTACTCGACAAAGCTAGACACACATCCGATCATCACAAAATCATTGACCAGTGGACTCATTTCGGGTGGAGGTGATTTTGTTTGTCAGGCGCTTACCCAAAGTGGCAAGGAAACAGTGGGGTCAGACAAAGAAGAATTCGATATCCAACGCACGGGTCGATTTGCTGCCCTCGGAGCTTTTTGGGTAGGTCCGGCGCTCCACTACTGGTACAACATCCTCTTTCGAGCGCTTCCTAATCACGTTGTGGCCCGAGTTGTGCTCGATCAGTCTGTGTTTGCTCCCATTTCCTGTACAACTTTCTTGTCCATCTTGTGGACATGGGAAGGAGAAAAGCTGTCGACTTTGGGCACGCGACTGCAAAACAATATTCCGTCGATTGTTGTGGCAAATTGGGTCCTATGGATACCGGCCCAAATGATCAATTTCAAGTTTGTGCGCGTAGAGTACCAGGTGCTGTTCAGTAATGCAGTAGCGTTGATCTGGAATGCCTACTTGAGCTACAGTTCAAAGAGAACCAATTCACAAAAATTAGAAAACGACAAAGAATCACCAGGGTTGTTATAAACTAGAGACACGTAAAAATAGAAAATCCATATGATTGAAGAAAAAAACTGGTAAATTAATATGGCACTACTGTACAGATGTCAGAATTGCAGTAGATTCACGGCTTCGTCAATCGCATCTGTAAGATTTGCAGCCTGAGCATATTTCAAAGATCTTGCTGTTCTTTTAGGATTGTTGCTTCGCTCCTTTTCTCGGCAACCATCCCAGGAATCAAAGGCCAATTTTAGACTTTTAGAGATCTTACCAGTTATTTGGTCCAAATACACGAATGACAGTCCTGTCAGAAATGCCAAGATTGCGGCATGAAGTCGATCGCAAATCACAACCCGTCCCAGTGACAAGAGTTGAATGGAAGTGTCGGAAAAGTACGGGTCGTCACTGTCAAACATGTCCCACCGGTCCGGCCAGTCCACGATCCGATAGGAATATGTTTTCCCATGCGTTCTGGCAACTTTCATTGCAGATGATACAGCATCCTCGAGTAACCGTGGGATGGTGTTTGGATCCGTTGGAAAAACTCGTCCATCTTCATCGTCATCATTCTTTGTGTCGTCCATGTTGGAAAATACGTCCAATAAGAGGGTTGATTCGTGGTCTCGGCGCAATAGGAACAAAAAATCATGTTCATGTGTTGCTGCAGGCCGTATGGGTTTGTAGGGTCCCAGTTGGAAGGCAATGTCAGGAACCACAACATTGGTAAGATATGGATATAGTCGTTTGGCCTTGTGGTAGCTATCGTATTCTCGCCACGAAAGAACAACTTTGGAAGTAAAATTGAAGGATCCTTCTCTTGCCGTGACGCCCAGCCGTAGTGCACGTTTCAATAAGCGAGCATCCGCGATTTCCGATTCCGGATGCTGATAGTAGAGACTTTGCGGCATTCCCACCACCGACGAATAGTTCGACTGAAGAAGGGCACGGAATGACTGTTCCAATCGTATCTTTTGCATTTGTGGCCAAAGATCTCCCCAATTGCCCCCGCCATGCCACACGGCGACTTTTCCTTGCCCGTGAAGAGGATTTTGCGAATGAAGAAGAGTGTCGCAGTGTGGAACAAACTCATTCGCTTGAAGATAATGACACTCTTGAAATTCAGCATTCGGATTGATGTTCTTATTATTTTTTCCGGCATTCGTATCTGCGTCCCATCCCAGCCGACGGAGGAATATGTGTTCCGCCGCGGTAATCATGTGGTCTCCCACATTTGCGTGGTAGGCAGGATCTACTAGCAGTATCATTGACCTAAACGGCGAAGAGCGTTTACCAAGTAGTGACGTATATGTTGCAAACTGTCTTTCTCGGATGTGGAAAATGCATTCATGTCTCCGCATCAAAGCCTCGGTAGCAATAGGAAAACTGGCGGTGGCTTCTTGTTGCACGAAAGGTTCTTGATGCAAGAGAGGGACAGGATCCGGCAGTTTAGAATCCCCTGGACTTTTCTTCTTTTTTAGATTCCAGGTGTTCGATTGTATGAATTTCTTTGTATACAAATCCTCCCTGAGAGTTTCAGTCAGAATCCAAGGCCGAAAATCACAGCTAATGGCTAGTAGTAACAGTAATAGTACTGCGATACCTCGACAGCAACGAGGAAACGAATGCTTCCTGACGAGCTTGTCATGATGTTCTCGTTCCTTGCCTTTGGTCTGCCAACGAAGACCGAAACGACTGTCATTCGGGGTTTGGTGACGCCTCTGTTTGATCATGAGTCTTTCATTTTTTTATTGCGATAATAGTAGGTGGTAGTATGGAGCGAGCTTGGTTTTACTTTGTATTATTATTTACTATCTTCTGTTGACAAATTAAATAATAATGCGCAGCAAAATAAATTGCTCCTGGATGACAAAAAAATCTTTCGCGATACGGGCAGTAGGGTTAGCGTTTTCAGGATCTGGTCTTTCTATCAAAGTTGCTTCTAAACATCCCCGCTTTAATTTTGCTTACGAAGCTTTCCTCTGGTACAGTAATTGTTGAAAGTTTTTCTACTTACTGGACTTGATTTTGAGTGCCGTACTGTCTGCAGTCTTTTGATGTTGGATATGGACCGTGCCAAGCTTCTCCTTTGCAAAAATCCCCAAGAAGCTTTGGGGGGAGGGTTCGCCCACATGCATGCTTGCCCCACAATTGCCCACCTTTCATGCTCTACATCCTTTGTATTAAAAACGGAAGAATTTGGAGCGTTGTGGGACCTCGAATGCCTCGCCAAGGAGACCGTGCTTCGTCGCCGCCAGTCCTGGGACTCACGAGGGAGCCAGTAGTGAGACGTCTCATACTAGTGATTGTCACGGACCATTATAGAGGTATGGGAAGTGAATCCGAGCAATGACAGTGTATCCATGCGAAGTACTGTATGCTCCATCGCTTTCTGCATGCTTGCTCCGAAAACTAACGAGGCTCAAAAACGATGCTACGAGTACTTGGTATTAATAGGGTTAGGGCTCGTCTGCCTGTCGCTGCCAGAGCAATACAATAATATCATGGTACGCAACATTCTGTTCACACCATCCTCAACCTATGTCAGCCTCCATCCTCCATCATTGTTTATCTTTCGTTGACTTTATCTCCCATATAACTGCCACATACAATACAATATGTCAACAGCACTTTTATTAGACTCGGACATTCGAGATTGGGTGGTCTTGCCACTCTTTATAATAATGGTCTGTGCTGGATTGCTTCGAGCAAACGTGGGGATTTTGTTAAAGTCAGATCCTCAAAAGACCAATCTCATTCAACAGCGGGCCCAAGCCACTGGCCGGCATACCGCCAAACTAAAGTCAGGAGCCTCGCATTACATTAGTTCCTGGCAGTGGAATGTTCGTCGACTCCATTACGCGAAATTGCTCCAAGAAACTGCCGACTGGTGCGAAAGTGACGAAGCACAGGCGGCCAGCAAACCCAAAAAGTTGGTCCAACAAGAGGATGGGACCATGGTAGAAGCCGAAGAGGGTGATGGCAGCTCGGATGATCCCATGGGTGCCATGATGAACCCTCTTTCCATGATGAAGGGAAACATGGTCTTTATGGTTCAAAACATGGTCATGATGCAGGGTATTCAACACTTTTTCAGTGGCTTTATTTTGCTCAAGGTTCCCTTTCCTCTCACGTTGGGATTTAAACAAATGTTTCAGAAAGGTTTGTACGAGCTTTCCACACTCGATACGTCCTACACGAGTTCGGTGTCTTTTTACTTTTTGACCATGTTTGGGCTCCGATCCTTCTTCAAACTGGCCATGGGAGATCCCTCCATGGAAGTCCGAGAGCAGCAGGTCATGATGTCCAAATTGGGATTTTCACCGGCCAATCCTACGGCCGGTAACGACGACGGTAGTGCGCATGCCAAGATGCTGAGGGCCGAAGCGGACAATTTTGAAATGTTTTTGCAAAAGGACCACAAGTCCAAATTGGAAAGTGTCGAAAAGAGATTGCTGGGTAGTCGGTATCCCAAAAAGGCCGCCGCCTACGGTGGAGCAGCTTCGGCTGCCAATGATTTCCTGTTGGGAGCTGCAGGAGTTAGTCGAGGTAAAGGTGGAGGTAAAAAGAGCAAGAAACAGTAGATATGATAATTTATTTTTAAAAAATACGTATTTACTTTGTTTTATTTTATATAACTACCACTGAGTATCTTTGACAGCTACACCAGCTGCCGCGCCCATGGAATGCTGCAATGGAGGAACCACGTGAAATCGTGTCTGTCGCTCCGCTTTCGGTACAGCGGCATCCAAAGCCTCCTGATTTATAGCAAGGGTCCATGCCGTCATGTCGATCGTAGGCGACAAAGGAGCTGAAAAGAGGCCCCGGGTCAAGGCCACACGTTCTCGTGTTTGGGACGGAGTTTCTCTGTCAGCGACGCGCAGTTGTCCCCCTCCATTCAAACAACCAGAAGGACAGGCCATGGCTTCCACAAAGTCAAATGGATAGTCCATACTGGTAGTGGTATTACCCATAGCATTCTTGCTGCTGTTGGAATGAAAGGGTTCCAAGACACGCTGCACTGTCTGCAGTCCGTACGCAATAGCAAATCGCAGCACAGGGACGCCTCCGGGCCCTTCGTCGCAAGAGTAATAATAATTGCCATTAGAGGCATCGCTGTATTGGTAAAGTGTCGCGGCGTGATAATCTCGGTTGTTGGCTGCGGCACGACGTTGAACACGCGCACTCACCGCTCCATTCTGGGAAGCATTGGAAGCCGTAGCAGCAACCACGGGTTTCCAAAATACATCCGTAACGTGAGTATCGAACAAACGCCAAGCAGCATAGCGAAACACAAAGTCCGCCAAACCACCCGAACCGATGGTAAAGAAGGACGAATTGTTGGGGGTTTTACCAATCGATTCACCGTCCATATTGTTATCTCCACTTAATTCGCCGTTCGTGTTGTCTTGGTCGTCCATTTCAACGTCCATGGTATCAATATCACACGAAGTTGATCTTCGTGTCGTAAGTAGTGTTACTTGTCCATTTACATTGGATCCTGGTTGTAATGCATCTTTTCCGGAACGGACAGATGCCAGAGAAAGCCCTTCCAAATGTGCTCGTACATGCTGAACGGCTTCTTCCTTGCTCCAGGTCGTTTCCTGCGGTAGCGCCATTTTGTGAGTCAGTTTTGTTTGACAATATTCTACCATCATCTGAAACCATTCCTGGGTCGTCAAGACCAAATCAACGTCCTGTTCTTGATTTCGCGCAAAATCTTTTCGCGAGGCTTCCAATTTCTTGTCGTGGCATGGCATGAAGGCGAGGTGAAATATCTTCTTGGTTGCACCGCCATTTGCTTGTTGTTGTTGCTGCTGCTGTTGCTGTAAATTGGTACTTGCTACCTGTTGAGATAACCATGCTCCTGCCATGCTCATGGGTGACTTTGTGCGAGATAAATGTCGGACGGCTCCGTGCGATGATTTTTCCACCAGACACACCAACGCCGGACAAGACGAGGTTAACAGTGGTAGAGATGGAGTTGCAGGATACGTTGGTTTCTGAACAATTTCAGTGGTACCATCGGACAACATATATTGAGCTTGTTCGGAATTTATGGCAATCGAGGGTGTTTCATTCTCGTCGAGTTGTTCCATGGCATCGTCATTGCTTGCAGAAGGATTATATAGTGCCTGACCATGTTTCTTTTGATAGGCCCGACAAAATTCTTCAGCCGATTCCAACAAGGACCATTGCAAGGGAACATTCCCATCCAAAACGTACGTGACTCCCAGAATTTGTTGCAAACTGGTGCAGAGTTTCCGTTGCCACAGCTCCGTCGACGACGACGACGACGATGATGATGATGATGATGATGATGATGCCGGAATTTGCAAATGCCGAAGCATATCCGCCCAAACCGCCGGAGAAATGGTTGCCACCAATGTCTTGTTTGTCACACTTTCTACCATGGCCGACTTTAGAGCAGAAAGAGAGTGCTGCTGTTCCAATAAGACTGTTTCGGCAGTGGTGACACAACCGGAGCATGCCAAACAATCGGCCATGGAAGCCTTAATGGGATCCATTTTGGCAGGTTTGGGAATATCAAAACTAGCGACTGTCGTGATGGAAGATCCATCATCATTTTTAACATTGGTATGAAATGCTGCTCTAGTAGGTCGTCGTTTGCGGGCCCGAGGAACGACAACAGCTGTTTCTGATGGTGAGATAACGGACGATTGATTCGTACTCCCAATTGCATCCGTCTTTGTGGCGTTGGCTTTGTCAGCAGTAGAGTTGTTGTACAGTGGATTCACGCAGGCCTGAGACGGACTCAAGAAGTCGTCAACATTGCTAATAAAGACAGCAGATGATCCATTCATTGTACCTGGTATGTGTAGATTTAAAGGTTTGCGATGTGTGTTATTTTTTATTTTTTTATGTTTGTTGAGAAAAAAGAGTGAAAGATTTTTCTGTGGCTCGTGATCCTTCTATTCTTGTTAAGAATTTATGCGAATACTACCAGTAGTACCGAGTACCAAGTACAGTACACCAGTACTCGTCCTCGAGTAGATTAGAGTACACCACCACAACAGCACCCGTCTCTAGACAACTACCAGTACCAACATTGCTACAGGTAGTCAGTCTCATACTACTACTAGTAGTAGAGCTAGCAGTTCAATACTAGCTAGTAGTCTACTAGCTTGGGTAGAGATTAGACGAAGGACTTCGGGAGAGCCCTACTACGTGCTATTATTACTAGCTAGACTAGTACTCTAGATTACTACTGAGTACTAGCTAGAGTACCTGGTAGTAGTATAGTAGCTAATGCTACTACTAGTAGTAGTAGGAGTAGAGATGATATGGGCAGAGTAGACTATTACAGTAGCTAAACTGTTTTAGCAACTACTAGTCGAGTCGGCATATTTATTTGATAAAATTCTGCGTGGCCTATGATGCCTCTAATCAAGATGAGCGTTTAAAATCATTGCTTATTATTTTATCGTTGATCATAAATTGGGCTGAGCAATGTCAACCAGAAGGTTTGATAGTAGTTCGGACACGGTCAGTATGGCCTCGCATGCATCTACCAGTCTTTGTTCAAGAACTATTTCCAGGGAGTCTTTTCTCTTGGACGGCCGCGGAGACACGTTCTAGGCAAGATGCCAACAACACGAATACGCAGTAACTGGTAATGTGCAACTTTTTAGATGTTTTCGCAGCGGTTGTGTCACATGAAGCTTATGGATTGATGGATGGATTGCCTTCTGAAACTTCTAGCATCTGTTTTCCTGTTGCTTCACGACTGCATGCAAACCGGCAAGCAAGTTGACACTGGGGACTATTGCTTTAGAGAAGCGATGACTACTAGCTAGCTACCATACCTGGTACGATGTACCTGGTACTACTAGTATGCTTTGTGCTCAATTACCCGGAGCACTTGCCACGAGGCAATACCAGAACATCTGCTACCGGTGATGATAAAATCCACAGGAACGAGCCAGCCAGTGAAGTTGCATGTACCTTAAATCCCTACTTTGAAATTACTTTGCAATCTGCTTCAGGTTCCCTTACCAGTAGTCTACTTACTTGTAATTAAGGAGAAGACGGGGCTTCTAAGAATACTACTACTAGTAGACTAGTAGGCTAGTACTGTTGCTATGCAAAGTCACGACGACTAAAAGGTATGGTCGTACCAGTACCTCATTCGTTCGCACCGTTAGGTGTACTTGTGCAAGTAGCTTCTAGTAGACTGCAAAGAAACTATTTCTTGATTTAAATAGATTTATGAATTGAATAGTTTTTTATGCGCGATAGGTGGAACATACCCCACCATTACGTTCCTTCCCAGTTAGCCGCCCTCGGTAAATTATGATCTTCATTTTCTCGTGGTCACATTGCGGCTTGGAAATCAAACCTCCAACGAGCAAGCAGACGATACCATCCGTATCTCAGCCATAGCGTGGTCCAATATTGTTTGGACATCCTGTGGGGTATTCGCTGGCATGGATGGGACAAGGCATCCTTTGCGAGTCGGTGACGAGCCTCCTTCAGAGTTGGCTGGATAATGTCCTACTTCTAGTCGAAGTCTTCCCGCCATGACATCCTTCACGATGCTGATCTCATCTGAAGAGTATGTTCGTTTTGGTGGCTTCATAGCTGTGGATTTTCTCGTGTTTGTGCCCTGCAAGCCTTCATCCAAGGGATGACATCTTGTTGCGAGCTCCTCTTTCCCCCGAGAGGGTGGGCGAAGGAGGGAGTCTACGGCGTTGTCCTTGTGACAGCAGCTTTCCCAGCGGGAGGAATTAGAATGTGAGCTAGCAGTCATCATCGCATCCCGATCGGTTCCTTTGCCGTAAGCATTGTCCAAGAGAATCTCAGGAGGGCTTTCACAGCCTTTTTGATTCATCAGGTCAACCAAAAATAGGTGAAGAGGTGTGTTGTGTGCCATGATGCTGTTGCTTATTACAGATTATGGGTTATAGTTGTCAAGTATTCTCAATATATGAGAGCGAAACGAAGGCCACTTGTGTACTTGATATTTGAAACGGTGGTTTGGTACTACTCGAGTACCTGGTAGTATGCAACAGATGCAACAAAATCAGATGGACAGTGGGGTAAAAGAAGCCCATCGAGCAAAGTGTTCGTGTAAGTTAAATCATTACCACTCGTACAAAAAGTCACTACTGGAATTGAAAATGAAAGAAGCACTGTTGTCAGATCATCATCAAGCTTGTTGTTAAGTATTTCGATCAACAAGAAGAAGACAATGGTTAAAATTTATTTTGATGAGAATCTGGGTCATCTTTGAGTTGTCAATTGTGACAATTAGACGTAATAATGACTTTTTTAAGCTTTTTCTGTTTAAAAAGGGGAAAACTGCTTGCGAAGTCGTTTACCGCTGGTATTGAGTACCAGTACCAGCTAGAACGTGTAGCTAATGGTAAGAAGTTACCTGGTAACTGGTAAAAAATACTACCATTACTACCATACCTGGTACTGTAATAGTAATGGTATTAAATACGAATTTTTCACTAAAATTTTTGTTATTTAATGACTTGAGAAGCTGAGTACTTAAAGAAATCAAGTTTCACGCCGGAGGCTCGAGTACCTGGTAGCGTACCATAGAGTCCAGATATTTGTTGGAGAGATTCTGGGTTGTTTTAGGTTCCCGGGACAGAAGCAATGCGAATGCAAACCTCTGATGAGAACTTTAAATCCCAGTGGCAAACGAATTACAATCAAATTTGACGGTCCCATCTCTAGTTATTTAGTGGTAGTACCAGGTACCACAGCAGTAGAACGATATCACCACACGAGGTGCCCATGGCACCCTTCTGATGTGCCATAGTTGTGACCGCCGCAAATTACATATTCATTTTTGAGCAGTCTTCTTGTATTGCTCTCCAGATCTTGCTAGTTACGCTTCTAGGTTTAAGCAAGTTGCACGAAGGTCTTGGTCCAGGTGGTGACAGTTGCTACCTTGCTGCGAGCCTCCTGCTGAGCTCTTGCCTTTCAGGTCTAGTAGCTATTTTCTCCATTGTAAAAGAAGAGCGAAGCTCTGAGCTTCGCAAAACAATCCTGCGCGACAGGTAGTTAGGTAGGTAGCTGGGCATGGCATCGTAGCAGCTCAACAGGCAAGACCATGCCCTAAAAGGTATCATCTTAAAACACGCTAACCAAATACGAGTAGTCTGGTCTAGTAATCATCATGAAATAAAAAATGTCAGATGGACAATACATCGTGAGTTTATCCTTGTTCCTAATGGAGGCAATTGACGCATGCAATTTCATCCAAGACTCAAAATCTCTGACGACATATCTTCACTCGAGTACAGTAGTGGTTTGACTTCTTCTATGAAAGTATAAGCCTCCTGCTGTTCGTTCATCATCAGCGTCGCTTTCCCCCTCTAGCTAGTAGTATCCTTTCCAAGCACAGTCAACAAGCGAAATCCATTCCTATCCTAGAGAATCAAACCAAGAAACAGTGGCATTATGTCGAGATACGTTGAAATGAAGCCGATCAAAAAGCCACCGGCGGAGCGGAGTTCCTTGTTCGCCGAAATATTTTTTGGAGGAGATGAGGAAGACTTCAAAGATACCTGGTCGATGTGCTGTCCACTTTCGATGGAGGGAAAGTGTTTTCTCTGTGCTGTGTTGGCACTATTTATTATATTCTGTGTTTCATTGGATGTGGTCATTGAAGAAGAAATTCTACATTCGCCTGCCCTTCTAGACGAACTGTTGATGGTGGACTTGCCAGAATTTCTGCTAGAATCCGTGCAAGACCCCGAGACACCGCAGTCCGTTGCCTACGAATGGCTAGTGCAAAGCTTTAACCAATCCGAGCTGATGATGATGGAGAAGTGGAGAAAGCATCAGATCTTTGCCCTGGCGACAATTTACTTTGCAATGGATGGTCCGACTTGGAGCCCAGCCCATCAAGCTAGGTGGCTCAACAGTTCGTTCTCTGAATGTGAATGGACCAATTCACGAGGAAATTTACGGGCAGAGGATAACGATCGATCATTGGGAGAAGAGATGAATCACACTGATGAATTGTTAATTCAGTGTTCGCTGGTTGGCCGTGTAAGCACACTTCGTCTAGGTGGACTTGGCGAATCGGAAGTGATAGGAAGCCTCCCCGCCGAGGTTGCCTTGCTATCCTCACTTGAAAGTTTGAATCTCGATAATTTGGAATTAAAAGCTAAATCGACTCAACTTGAGGATCTACTACCGTTCGAGTTAACTCATCTATCGAACATGAAAGCGATCTCTTGTCAAGGCAACAAAGAGTTGAGTGGAACTATTCCAACTTATCTTGGGCAGCTCTCATCCAATCTCAATATGACACACTTGTTGCTTGGCTTCAACGCTCTATCAGGTACTATACCTAGTGAATTAGGCTTGCTTGATAAAACGCACCTGTCTGTTCTAGATTTCAGTGGGAATCAACTCACAGGGACTGTCCCGTCCGAGCTGGCCTTGCTGCCAGACCTCAAGCACATTGGTTTAACCTTTTTGCCTGGACTATCTGGCGTAATTCCTACGGAGTTATGTCATTCCAAGGCCAAGATAGGCGCACCGCCCAGCATTTCCTTGGATTGTTTAGCTTTTCTGTGTCCAAAGGAATGTAACTGTGTGTGTGTTGACAGTTGACTGGCACATGGCAAAACTCAAAACTTACGAATGTATTGAATTGGGTTCTGAACAAGATAGTGATACCAATACCTCGCTAATATAGTGTATGACCGCACTGAAACAGAAGAGGAGTTTGTGTACTCCTGAGTTTTGAAGCGAAATACGGAACAGGCAATCCTGGCGATAAATTGACTCCGCAGGATAATTTTCGCGCACCTCTGACAGTTGGCTGTTCAACTCCCACTTTTTTGCGAGTTGACGAGACGAAAAAAGATACAGTATTCTAGATTACCTTCAGCTCCTCACAAAGTCGAGTCATAAATACAAAAAAGATCACCAACATGTTTAAGAAGCTCCTTGTCATCACTTTGCTTGCAGTAATCGTAGCTCTGTCTACTGTTGATGCGGGTAGCATCCGTGGAGGAAAAAATGCTGTCGTCGAAGTCAGACGACGTAATCGAGTGGTGAATACTTTCGACCAGAGACGTTCGTCCATCCAAACCAAGATTCATCATCATCGAGTCCTTCAAGAAACGGCCGAAGGTACGTTGTACAGTCTCTTCCAGATGCAAACTCACTGAAAATTGGACCTAATTCAGTCCATCTCTTTCTTTGTTCTGTGTTCTGTAACATTTGTTGAACACTCGCAGTTGAAGACGAAGCGGTCGACGAAGCGGTTGACCAAACGGTCGTGAGCGAAACCATCAGTCTTCTCCAGGCCATCTTGTCTCTTCCTGTGGCAATTTTCCAGGCAGCTGTCAATATTTTCTCCTAAGCTGGGCATTTTCCCTACGATCCTACGAAAGGTAGTACTCGCTTGGATTGGTAAATGTTCGGGCGAACACCTCAATGTTTGTGTATCTGTTAAGTAAGTCCGAGAAATATAGAATGCGCCTAATATTCGTCTATTTCTAGTAAATAGTATGGCTACTAGACACTCGCATCTTTCTGCGGTTGGCCACTTTGTCTGTTTATGGATTCAACCACAGCCAAGGCTGTGGGGCGTTTTGAAATCACGTTGGTGGTACCAAGCGTTCGCTCCATATTTTGTCCCAGCCTTGACAGGCAGGGCTTGATGTTCAGTTCTCGTGTCCTGTTTTATTCGAATGCGAAACCATTTCAATTGGTAGCAAAGAATAATAATGATTAGATATGCATTCGAAAGCATTGAAATCTATGCAGTCAAGTGTGTTTAGCGAGACTTACCCTGCTGTGGGGAGCTTCGTTGTGGACACTCGGCCAGAGTAAAACTCTGCCTTGCTTTGGCATGACAGTGATGTCCAAATCTGGAAAATTGGTGCCACCGCCTATTCAAGAACACCATGATGAGTAAAAACAGTTTTGCAGGTTGATTGCAGCACTTGATCTGCAAATACACGACAGTCCTCACCTTCTTCTACGTCGTTCAGATACAGAAACATGGTAAGAATCCTCACTCCTCTGGCTCTGCCTTTCTCTGCTGGGATGTAATCGTGATGAGTTTTATAGTATTCGCCAACCTCGTACTTTAGTAATTGGAGATGCTCAGCATAAGTATCGTGTATTTGCGTAACCATGCTCATTCGTTCCAAAACGGTCTGAGTTACACTATCATCATAACACCCATTCTTACACCAAGCATTTTCAGATGTCCTGGATCTATTGTCAGTAGAGAGAAGAAAATGTTCGAAACGAGTAAGTTAGAAAAATTAGCTTCTACAGCAAACAGCAATGAACAGACAGCAGAGAATTATGAACAGAACACTTACTGGCTGATTTTTTGGGTAAATGTTCCGTCTTTGTTTGGCTTTCCTACATCACTGCTACGACGATATCCCTCCAGGGCCCCCAACTCGATGAGCCGCTGTGACTCGTCCTCCGTCAAAAAATTGTCGAGTGTAACAACCCAGGGACCAAGTTGATAGTCTGCAGTTTCTTCTGTATCACCATCAGCATAACTTGGACGAGAAAAGACCGTTGGCTCATATTTTTGTAATTCGGGATCAGATAATATGCTACATTGGTATGGAGTCGACAAGGTGCTCGTGAGTCATCCATGTACTTAATTGAGATGAGCACCCAACGTTGCTTACCGCTCAAACATCTTGTTCAAGCCACCTGGCTGCCATGTATTAGGAGCGTTCGGGTCAACAGGGCATCTGGTATCTACATGCAAGTCTTTGCAACTCTGACAAAGTGGTGCACAGTGAGTCCGCATATAACCGGGATTACTTTCGCACTCTATATAATCAAAAAGTGAGGAACATGTTGGTGTGTTGGTTGAGCAGTATGATGGATGGCGTATTCGTCCCACAAAGCTCAATCCCAACGAAATAAAAATCATACATACCTCCCATGGTCGCCCAAAGTGCGCAATTTTCATGTTTATTTTTGCAAATCTGTCGAACCGGAGAATACGCTGTATCAAGCTTGACGAAATCTTCAAAATGATTCCTAGCTTGTTGGATAATGTCCAATATTTTGTCGTGCGTGTCTGGACTCACCAGTTGTGGTACACCCAAATCACCCCCGGCGACATCCACTATTCGGCTGTTACCTTTGGGAAAGTATATCAATGATCGATCGGGTGCTTCGGCGCCAGTAGGATACTTTTCCCATGTTGGGACATCCTCGTGCACACCATTGTCTTTGTAATCGTCGTGTTCTTCGTCGTCACTGGAATTCTCTTTCTCGTGGTAATAATATTTCCTTTCTTCTGTCCCCCCATTAGTATTGTGTTCCTCCATATTACGGTTGTTTATATTGGTGGTAACCTCTGTCTCAATTGGTGCTCCATTTGGTACACTATGTATCAGCTCCACTAGAAGCAGCAGCAGCAGCAGCAGCCAAAAGAAAAGAAGGAAAAATGACATCGACGAACGTATTATTGTCATGTTTGGTGGTGGAATGGAAAGTGTCGTTATCCTTTGCGTCTTCCGCCTTCTTTTTTGTTGTCGTATTATTTCTTTGCAACTTTTATTACAACTTGAAATTAAAAGTCCCTGCGCCGTTACTACCGTATCATCTTTGTTGTTATGATTCTTGTAAGGCCGAGCGTTCTATGGTGTGCCTTGATACTCTTGCTCTTTGCTAGCTACTGAACGTACCAGTACTAGCTAATAATAGCTGGATTAAGTAGATAGTAGTATTACCAGGTACCGTACTACCACGCAGCCAGTAATAAGTACTACTAGTACTATTCTCTTAAGTAGCATGTAATAGCTCGCTAGCTAGCGTTGAGGTGCATGATGAGATAGATGATGTTAATGAGAACCGTTTTAAAAAATGCACATTCAGTCATGCATATTGTTTCTCAATAATATCTCTCACAACAGACTGAAGTTCCACGAGCAAGCTTCTCCATTTTTGGCTGGACTGGCGAAAATAATTAAGAACTGCGAAATATTAGTCGGTTTCAGCTGTTGAGAATTAAGTGCAAAATCTTTTCCAGAGATGGCAAGATTCCAAAGACGAATAGTACCAGGTAGTACTGGTACCAGTACTCTTTTTAGGGGGGATTTAAAACTTCTGGCCGAAGTACTTTTATTTGTAGAGTAACAGGCATTTCCCCCCCAATAGACGGACCCCTGTTCTGGGCATAAACTCCCATGTTTCAAAAATAATAACATGACGCGAACAAATTTCATTTAAAAATTCTGTAACGGCTTTTGCCGAGTCAGAGCGGATGAACAGGAACAGACCCGCCAACCTGGAATGGTCTTGCTTTAGCTTCACTCTAGCTACCTGGTAGCTACCAGGTAGACTAATAGTAGTAGTAGTACTCTACTAGGTCTACTACTAGGTACAGTACCCGGTACCACTAGATACTAAGAAAAAGCAGTGTGACGAAAAAACCAGTACTGGACGTATTATCCTCATTGTACCACTCCTACTACTAGTTAGTAGTAGTAGTAGTGAACTTCCTTGCTTGCTGGTTTTAATAATATTATTATTATCCCCGTCCCACTTTTGTTTTGACCGCTTCTCTTCATAAAACCTACGGAGAACTAATATCAACTGGAGCACCCAACTGTAATTTACAATCTAGCTAGCCAGGATAAAAGTTCACCCCTTTGGCCTTTGAAGCTTTAGTGTTGCACCGCCTTTCGCCTTCCCAGTACTACCACCACCGCCATCATCATCATGTGCGTTCCAACCAAACCAACGGGTTTCACACCAAAGGAAATGAAGGAGACACACTTTCATCGCAGCAGAGAGATCCTTGCCAAGTATCCTCAGATCAAAGAACTGTACGGGCCCGACATCCGTCTCTTTTACGCCGTCCTAGCAATCACAGCTGTCCAATTTGTACTGGCCTATGTGGTTGCCACACAAGTCACCAACATCTGGCACGCCCTGTTCCTCGCCTGGAGCGTAGGAGGTACCCTCACACACTCGCTAAGTCTTGCGAACCACGAACTGGGTCACAATCTGGGCTTTGAGAACCCCCGGTACAACGAACTCACCGGTATACTGGCGAACATGGCACAGGCAATCCCTTCCTTTGTGGCCTTCAAAAAGTATCATTTCTACCATCACTACTACTTGAACGAAGAATTGAACGATCCAGATTGTCCCAGTGCCTGGGAGGCAAGAACCTTCAATACGCCATTCAGAAAGGCCATTTGGATGATCTGCAATCCTTTGTTCTATGCTATCCGCCCCCTGGTCATGATGCCCAAACCAACAACCAAGAGAGAAATCTTCAACATTGTCGTCGTCCTTGGCTTTGATGCTGCCCTGGCTCTCAGCAGCCACACAGGCGCACTCATGGTGGTCTTCAACACCGTATCGACGCTGTTGGGTATGGGAATCCATCCCATTGCAGGACACTTTATCTCGGAGCATTACGATCTGTACGGTGATGACGAAGGTCAGGAGACCTACTCGTACTATGGTCCTCTGAACTACCTTACCTTCAACGTCGGGTACCACAATGAACATCACGACTTTCCTCGAATTTCTGGATTTAACTTACCCAAAGTTACAGCCATTGCGCCGGAGTACTACATGAATCTTCATCCGCACAAATCGTGGCCCAAGATTGTGTACGATTACATTACCGATCCAAGCATTGGCCCCTTCAAGAGAATTATTCGCAATGAAAACTTTACCAAGAAGGCACGGCATCATGCCAAGGAAATGGAAGCAACGAGATAGGTGCATAAGAGGCAAAGCTCGATAGAACACAGAAGAGGATTTCTCGGACACAGTGTTCTTGGTTCTTCTCATGGAACCCACCACACAAGCACAAGCAGATCGTGATGGAATGGCAAAAACATACGCACACGTACATGTTTTCTGCTTCTTTTATTTTCTTGTATCGTCATAAACAACAACATTAGTAAATCGTGAATAAATCTACTTTTTATATTTTGCATACGTCACTGCATTTGCCAATAAATAATAGTCTACAGTTGAAAAAATGCCTCGATTATCCTAACACAACAACTGCTTTGTTGTTCCCATACACCAGACAGACAGGCGCAAAATAGTTTTGGCGACAAGAGCAATCTATTTGGTATAATGAATTTGATTTGTCATAGAAAAAAGGAATTCGGACAGGATTTCCGTTGGTACTGTTCAGCACGCTGCAATAAAGTTGTGCATGTACAGTACGAAGGAGAGGCAGCAACAGCTAAACTGTGTTAACATCTACGAGCTCAAGGTTTTCTGCGATTCTTTTTCCTTGATCATTTACGTGTTCGTTTTGTTCTAAGGACGGGATCATCAACTATTGAGGTGCGTAGCGTCGCGTCGGGTTGCGCACTAGGAAAATCTGGATCGCAGAAAAGGAGCATGGCTCGGTCGAGAGAAGTATTTCCAGAACGGCGTAATCCATGGGCGAGGTGAACGGCAAGATCTTTACGAGCAAGGAGTTCCTTTGGCAACAATTTTGAGTCTATGTAATGTTATCACATCTATGTTTTACAGCGTGGCGTGCATGCATACATGTATAGATTTGAAGGTCTGCTACGCCTGCCTTTAGAGGACGTCTGCTTTTGCTCAAGTAGCAGGAAACAATTGCGGCAAAATTGTTCTACTGTCTGCAGTAGTGGCTTGGTAAGCTGACGAGCCTTCCCTGCTCAATTCATTTCTTTGAGCATTGTTGAATCTTGGAAAGTTGCGTTGCCATGATCTGTTATAAAGTCAACTTAATCATCGTAGTAATCATCTTCATCTTCGTCAATCACCTGAAACAAAATGTCATCCCTCTTGAGAAGTTCGAGCGCGGAAACTTCCTGCATGCTCCCGCCACAGAGTTCCAGCACTGATTTTCGGAAGAAGAATAAACAGAGTGCAGAAGTTTTTCAGACGGCAAGTGCAATCAGCAACACACAATATTATCAAGAAACAATGCTGCACCATGCACCAGTTGGGCATCGCTGACTTCTTACCTTCGTGCCACAGTGGCTTCGGGAGCGAGATGCATTGCTTCAAGGCGAGCGCTCGTGCACAGGCAACGGGTTGATATTTTCCTAAAACAACGGAAACGTCCAAAGATGATTCTTCGTACTTGTGGCATCCAACAAAGAAGCGAAAGTCAAGTGGGTTGTACTTTCCTTGCAATACGCCATCAATGGCCGCTTCTAATCCCCCTTCGTAGATCCCAGTGCCTGGTGAAATTTCCCGCGCGCCAGCTATGTCCTTGATTCCATGAATCATGGTGGCAGGTTCATCTTGGTCGTCAGTCCCTCCCACATAGATAGCGCACTCCTGACCAAATGCCAACATGAACTTGATGAGGTCCTTTTTTACAGCAGCAGCAGTTCGTTCCGGTGGCATTCCAGGATCCTGGAATTGTCCGTTCAACACTAGACGGGATAGATTCTCAGTCAATTTAAATGCCATGGGGCGATTCAAGACGAGCGCTTTGGCTGTTCCCAGCTCTTCGTCTCTCTCCACAATCAAACTTACTTCCTGCCATGTTTCCTGATTGTCGAGAAAGATTTGCAGCATTTCTGTGGATTCATCTGAGAGAATTGTTGAGTCGATCTGTCCACTGTCATCGGCTGTGCTCGCGATTTCTTGCATCTCATCTTCTACCAGAGACCGGGCTTTCTTATACCAAGTTGTGGCATCGTCCTCATCGACGACACTGCCGTATTTTTTCTTTAACTTCCGCCCTACAATCGAATGACGATGATTGCGATGTAGTTCAACCTCAATGGGCATTCGTACAACGAGACCTCCCACTTCCGGCTGTGGACATTGTAGTGTGTGCGTTGTGCGTGTGTATTTGTTAGTTGCAATGTTACCAATTTGAACAAGCCGAGCACGTTGCAGTTAGGAGACAACCAGAACAAACGTTTCAGTCTCTGTCAACCCCTTAAAGCACTTTTTTCAATCAAAACAATGCAGATCACGTGTTCACGTACCGTAGATGTTTCATGCGCCCACACTCCCGACTTGTATTCTTCTGCGAGATCCTTGTTCTGACTTGACAGAACTGCTTCGTTCTCTTTCGATACAGAAACGACAGAAGGATCTCTTCGCTCCTCCCCTTCTTCGTTCGATGCAGAGACGGACTGAGCTAGATTCCTTCGAAAGTCCCTCCAATCTCCCAGTGAATCAGGATCAATCATATAATCATCGTCGCCGTCGTCGTCCTCGCCATTATCAAAGCTTTCAAAATCTTCGTAAAATGAGGACGAAGAGGACATGTGCCGGCATGATGTAGATTGGGATGCTGCAAAAGAAGGCAGGCTGGACGGCCTCAGGGAAAGTGGGCATAGGAAGGCTTCGGCTTGCTCCAAATCCTGGCAGATGAAAAAGCATGCCAATAAAAGCACCCCGCCTGCCGCTGGTCGGCATGGTCTGGAAGGAATCATCGCTCTATAGGAACTACTTCTTTTGATGCTGCCTGTATGGAAGTGTATTGTACAGTACTTCGCTTTGTTGTCTACTACGGATGACAAAAGCATTCATTCCGAGACTGGAGCAGTAGTGCTGATTGCTGATAGTAGGAAAGAAAACAGGAGACAGCCACTGGCTAGGCTACGTGGACCGTCATGTCAATCCCAGACAATGAGTCACGGAGGGTCGAGGTTGCACTGACTACGAGATCTTTTACTGCAACAAGACAGGCGAGGCGGCAACTCAACCTTCACCCTGTTGGGATTTTTTCGTTATGGGAGCAGACATGGCCACGATGCTGCAACTAGACAAACTGCGGCAACCCGACAAGCCGTCCGGGAGATCCACCAGCTATATGAAACGAAGGATGAAGTACTTCCAGAGTTCCAATATATTCTAGACCAGCCTATAGAAACAGTGCTCCAGCTCAAGGCCAACCTTATGAGGTGTTGGATCAATACGTACAAGTCGATTTTGACAAAGAGGAGTTACAATACAGCCCTGACTGCAGATTGACTATTGGTGGGGCATGGAGCCCCTGGGAAATTTTTTATAACAAACCAAATCCTCCAACTTCCACAACCCACCAATTGTAACTCAAACCCCGGGTGCGTGTCACCCAATTT
>Ga0100392_1001756_pt1 | contig 20112 bp, 26 predicted proteins | sample CryGeymeta201516_FD_81548 | JGI IMG/M metagenome (GOLD analysis project Ga0100392, IMG submission 81548) | Groundwater microbial communities from Crystal Geyser aquifers in Utah, USA - Crystal Geyser metaG 2015-16 | ecosystem: Environmental > Aquatic > Deep subsurface > Groundwater | place: USA... | reverse complement strand
TCGCAAGTCTTTCCCTTTTTTCTCTCGCTACCGCAAACTTTCTTGCGGGAGGAGCCATTATTGGAGCGGCGGTCGTGGGAGTTATGGGTCTTCTCAATAGAGCCTTAAACTCTCCACCAGCTTAAATTTCTTCTTGAATTTAGTCCGCCAGTTGGCAGATTGAATTTTGATTCGCATTGTGTTATCTTTATTCATATGCTCTGCCCGAATTGCAGTCAACAAATGAATGTTCGCAATGTCGATAACGAAATCGTGCTTCATTGTTCCACCTGCGGATCCAGTTTCTTCGACAAGAATGGTATTAATAGAATAACAGCAAGTTCAGCCCGTCTTCTCACCGAAGAAGCACAGGGACAGTATGTATTGGGAAACCAAAAAATATGCCCCAAAGATAAGAGCATTCTCCTTGAAAAAGTTGATTTATCGCTCCCCAAAAACACGATTCTCTTGGAATGTCCTTCCTGTGAGGGGATATTTGCCTACCCTGATGATTTATTGAAATATAAAGGTATTAAGGCTCCTCAACCACTCGCCTCAGGTGCTTTCAAATTATTACCCGCACCTAAATCGCTCTTTATGTTGGCGTCGTTTGCTGTCTTGACTATTGCGGTTCTTTTGAATACGGGAAGCTTTTCCACGAATACAAGGGCAGAAAAAGTTATAGGAAAAGTGTATCTTTCCACATCTGGTTTTCTTCTTTCAGTCAGTTTCAAAACGCAGGTATCTGAAACATCAACTATTGTTTTTTATGATGCTACTCCAGAAAGAAAGGAAACGGGAAGATACAGTATTTCATCCGAACCAAAAAAAATTCACGTAGGCACGATACGAGGATTTGACAAAAATAGAGATGCGTTTTACTCCATACAGTTCTCCAAGACATCTACGCCAATTTCTGAAGTCCAACTGGAGAAATAGATTAGCTTTTCGATTTCTGCTTGAGTCTATTGAGGATGCCGACAATCTTGCTTTCGATTCCTCGCAGTTCTAGGGATGCCTCCGCCGGATCGACGATATTCACGTTCAAACCCGTCCCCAACTCAAATCCTGCGCGATGGATAAATCGAGGAATAATGCGCAAATACCAATCGTGTCCAGGATAAATATAGTAATTATACGCAAAGTCCATATTGGTAAGTTTATGGCTATCAAATATTTTTTTTAGTTGTTTGAGAGTTTGGCGCAGGATCATCGCCATCTCATCAAGCGCTTCATCTGATAAATCTCCGAACCTCCCCTTATTATCTTTGGGCGCAACCCACACTTCGTAGGGCCACTGTGAAAAATCAGGGCAATAGGTTGTGAAAAACTTCGTATCCTGTACAACATTATTAAACGGCTCCTTTCCAAGCGTGTCTAGATTAATTTGGCCTGGAATTACTACCAATTGCGAGTGAGGATGTTTAATTGAGGCTCCCGCATGCTCTCCGTTGTTACAAAAGATAAGGACTTGCCCCATCTTTCGATAATAGTTGAACCGCGCTTTATATGCGCGCAGAACAAGGCCTATCTGCTTTTCGGGAAGTTCCTCTAGATTCTTCATATGATTAGGAGAATGGATTATTACTTCATGAAAATCGGTGATAGGAAATTTGTTGGTGACAACGCGTACCTTCCACCCTGGTTTATTTATTTCACCCTTCCCAATACGAAATACCTCCGAAGGGCTTGATGATTCATTGTCCTCACAGAATAAGCATTTATTTTTCCGCCCAGAGGGCGATCGACGACCTTTGGTCGACTTCCCTGTTTGATCAGGGCGGGAAAGTCTCTGAGAAGCTATGATAACCCATCTATGAGAAACGACATCCGGAACGTATTTACTCATGTAACATGTAGCATGTAACTTGTAACATTTTTTTAATATTTATATTTATATTTTTTCAAGAATCCCCCAAATCATTCTTCCAAGTTCATCTACCATACTTGATAAGACTAGATATTCCTTTTCTTCCATATAGGCTCTTTTATATGAAAAAAGTATTAAATATTTACTTTCTTTCAACGAACCATATGATGTTTCCAAAAATTGCTTAAGTACTAGCTTTCTTTTTCGGGCAAAACCCTCTATATAATTCAGCATAATCGAAAGTGTTGCTCTCCGCAACTGAGAAGTTACACCAAATTGTTCTTCTTTTGGGAAATGGAGCGTTGCATCATAGACTTTATGTACATACACGCATCAAGTTTGCTTCGCAGTTGCGAGTGGAAGTTCGTTTGCTTATTCTTGTCTTCCATATGATAATATTCATAGTACATGATTGTATGTTTTAATGTTGCATGCTACATGTTACATGTTAAATGAAGCTTATCGTCGGCTTAGGAAACCCAGGAGAAAAATATAAGCAAAACCGACATAACGTGGGGTTTATGTTTTTAAATTATCTTCTTGAAATATTCAAGATTAAGTTTGAATCAAGGAGTATGACTTCCCAATCGCCATCGTTCAAAGCGGATAAATACCTCTTCTCCGAAATTGCGCAGATCGGTGCCTCCAACTCGCAATCTCAACAATACATACTCGCCAAACCCCAGACCTACATGAATAAGTCGGGCGATGCGGTAAAAAAAACGGTCCTCCACTATAAACTGAAACCGTCGCAATCCCTGATCGTTATCCATGATGATCTAGACATCTCTTTTGGGAAGTTCAAGATACAAATGCAGGGACCAAAAGTCCATAATGGCATAACCGATATCCAAAATAAACTGCAGACAATGGATTTTCTGCGAGTACGGATAGGAGTTGATAATCGGCCGAGTGAAAACAGAATGGGCGGAGAAGAGTATGTCTTGCAGAACTTTATCGCAGATGAACTGGCCCAACTGCCGGAACTGTTCAAGAAAATAGAAGTACGACTTGAAGCCTTCTTACAGGCCAATTAAAATTGCACTTGTATATATATTTTGATATACTTGAGATATGAAAATATACTTCACCTCGCCTATTAGAGGAATCGACCAAATTGAAGATCACGTAAGAGCTATTTATGAGGTAATCAAAAAACTGAACTACGTTCATGTTGACAATGTTATAGCGAGATTGGATCAAGGAAGGTCTTTTTATGACAAGTTAGACAAAGGAGGAAAAATAACTCATTCGTCTTATTTTGATGAAACGATAGATAGGATAAAAATGGCAGACATAAATGTGTTTGAATGCTCGGTACCAAGTCTTGGAGTGGGATTTCAGATAGAAAAATCGATTGATTACAACAAACCCACCATTGTTTTATATCTTAAAGGCAATATACCTCATTTTCTTGCAGGCACACAAAATGATAAGCTCTTTTTGAGAGAATATACAAAAGAGAATCTTGCGCAGGTAGTGTCCGACGTTATTGAGGATGCAAAACATTCCGCAGACAAACGCTTCAATTTTTTTATCAGCCCTTCCCTTTTGTCATACCTTGAAGAAGAATCGAAAAAATTTGACATGACAAAGTCTGCATTTATTCGTAGATTGATACTTGAACACAAAAAAAAAGGAAAATAACTTCTTTATTTAGTATCCTTTTGAATAAGAGTGACGAGTTTGTTTAAACTAACGTTTTTTTTGACGTCTTTCATTGCCTGCTCTCCTACTTTAGATAGGGCATTTTTTGAAATCATTTCTTTTGTGAGCTCTTGGACATCAAGAATGTTTTTTCTTTTTTTCATCCAATGTGGAGAAAATGTATCGAGGTTTGTCACAACGGGACAACCTTTTTTCATAACAGCAAAGATGGTGGTGTTATTTGAACGTACCCCTTTGGGAAAAAAGTTGACATATAAATTTGAAATATTGAGAAAATAACTCACCGCTTCATCAGATAAAAATCCATAAAATTGGACCTTATCTCCATATATTTCTTCCAATTGACGTGCAAACTCATCATAGTTGCCAAAGTTTGCCCTTTCATGAAAGCCAGTAGAAAAACGAATAATATAATCTATATTGAATTTTTTTAATTTTGCCGCCAATAATTTATGGAGTTTCGTCTGAATTTTGAATGCCATACCAAAAGAAAAAATATTTAGAGCAAAATCATTCGTTTTTAACCCATTACTAAGTAATGGAGGCGACCATACATTTCTTTTTGGCTTATCTGTAAAAGCCAATTGGTGATATATCTCTGCATTTGCCGCATAAATATGTACCGCACGTTTGATGAGTGCGTGTTCTATAGGTAAATCATCAAAGGAGTGAAAAAAAAGGGAAAATTTTATATTTTTTTCTTCAACAAGCGAGAGAAAACGCCATGCCTCAGTCTCAAGTTCAATGTCTGCCATAAAAAATGAAACAGATAGAAAAACCGTCGTGCCTTTTTTGAGTTGATCAATCTCAGTAAAGCCTATAAAGGGAACGCTGAGCTTTCCTGCAATAATCTCGCTAAATTTAGCCACGCCAGACAAATGTGGCTTGGTATTGGTCGATATGAGGTGAGAATACATAGAGGTATTATACCACATTCAAATAACTATTATAGGCTTAATTTAAGATTAGACACGGCAAAATGAATAGTCTATTTGCATATAATAGTGGTCTTCTTATATAATTCATGATATGTTTGTCAAAAAACCAGACCTCTCCTCAACAAAGAAAATAAGTCGAGTTTGTTTTCTAAATCCACAAGGCTATGTCACCAATCCTCCTCCCCTGGGCAAAACTGATACCGGTGGACAGACGATTTATGTTTTACAACTTGCTGAAGCGCTGGGGAAAAAGAATATTAAGGTTGATATCATTACGCGGCAATTTGATGGACTTCCGACTGAGGAACAGATATTCCCTAATGTGCGGATTGTCCGCATCCAGGCCGGAAGCGATACGTTTGTAGCTAAAGAACGGATGTATGAGCTTATGCCTGAGATGATGGAGAATTTCATGCTCTATATCGAAAAAACCAAGAAAAAATATGATATTATCCATTCCCATTATTGGGACGGTGGATATGGCGGAATACTCCTGCAAAAAATGCTTGACATTCCTCACGTATATACTCCTCATACGTTGGGAAAATCAAAAAAATTGGATATGGCTGTTGAAGAGGCCCCTGTGCAAAAACTTAAGCCATACTACCGCTATCATGTCCGTATCGCACTTGAACAGAAAATCATGTCACGAGCACATGCGACGGTGGTCATCTGTGAAACAAGCAGAATTCAGATACTGCAACACTATATGGTTGACTTTGAAAAGCTCCATGTTATATTTCCTGGAATTGATATAAGGGTTTTCAACACAGAAAAAACCCAATATGATAAACAGATTAAACTCAAGAAAAACAGTATCCTCAGCATGTGTCGTATTGTCCCCGCAAAGGGGTTAGATCGCCTCCTGGAGGCACTTTCTCTTCTTAAGAATAAGGTGGATTTTCATTGGTACATCGGGGGAAGTCTTGATGGCGAACATATGTCACCAGAAGAAAAAAAAGCGGCAGAAGAATTGAATATCCAAATCAGGAATCATCATCTACAGGAAAGGGTTACATTTATTGGACAAGTGGACCACGAAAAGATGGTACCTGCCTACTACCGAAACACGGATTTATTTGTTCTTGCAAGCCGCTATGAACCGTTCGGCCTGACAACGCTTGAAGCGATGGCTTGTGGCACAGCTCCCATCGTATCAAATATTGCAGGCAGCAAAGAAGTTATTATCGATGGACTAAATGGATTCACCGTCAATATCCATGATAGAAAAAAAACTGCTGAACTTATTCTCAGACTCTTAAAAGATAAAAAACTGGTGGAAAAAACGTCCGAAAATGCGGCTTTTACGGTAAAAGAACATTATACGTGGGATAAATTAGTAGACCAGTTTATAAAACTATACAAAAAACTCATATGAAGATCGCTCTCATCGCCCCAGTTGAAGAAACCGTACCGCCACGAAAGTATGGCGGAACAGAATGGATTGTCTATCATATTGCCAATGGAATGGGGAAAAAAGGTCATCAAGTCGATCTGTATGCCAGTGGAGATTCAGACAAGGAGCCTCTCTATAATCTTATTCCCGTTGTTCCGAAAAGTATTCGAACGCTCCCAGAAATCGGATCTGACACAAAAATACGAGAAACAACAAAGCTTCTTGCATTAGTTGATACAATTCAAATGCTCAAGAAACAACAATACGATGTGATTCATAATCATGCAAGCTGGAGATTTCTCCTTTTTTCATCTTTCCTGAATCAAAAAGTGGTTACGACACATCATGGTCCTCTATCCGCAGACTATCAAAACATTGTTTTCAAGAGAAACAAAGACCATTATCATGTCTCCATTTCCAATAATCAAAGAAAGGACCTGCCACAGCTGAATTTTGTAAATACGATTTATAACGGGATTGACTTAGCGTTATTCCCTTTCGATGAAAACAAAATTCCCGATGCACGGTCCGGGATGATTTTCTTGGCACGATTAAGTCCTGAAAAAGGAGCCATTGAAGCTGCAAAAGTAGCACATATGGTAAAAAGGAAACTTCTTATCGCAGCTAAAGTCGACCTTGTTGATCAATCCTATTATGAAAAATGTAAGCCATTCATCGATAATGTATATGTAACATTCCGCGGTGAAATTGGACATGATGAACGCTCCCAATTATTACAATCCGCCCGTTGTCTTTTTGTTCCCATTCAATGGGAAGAGCCATTTGGTCTTATGTTTACCGAGGCGATGGCATCAGGAACCCCTGTCATTACATTTGCCCGAGGATCAGCTCCAGAGCTTATCAAAGACGGTGAAACGGGATTTTTGGTTAATTCTTCCGATGATATGAAGCGGGGAAACTGGATTATCAAAAAAACGGGGATTGAAGGATTATGTGAAGCGGTTGAACGGATATATGCAATGCCTGAAGATCAATATCGGGTAATGAGGAAAGCATGCAGAATCCATGTTACAAATAATTTTACCGTCGAAAAAATGGTGGATGAATACGAAAAGGCATATTATAAAGTGTTAGAGAAAAAATGAGAATAGCCATTCTTGCTTCTAATTTTATAAGAATTCCGCCGGAACTTCCCTTTATTCCAAAAGGATATTCTGGTGCACCAGAAAAAATAATGTCGATAATAACGGAAGGACTTGTCAAGAGGGGTCACGACGTAACGCTCTTTGCTTCTGGGGACTCTCAAACTTCCGCAAAATTAATCTCTGTTACCGACAAGTCTATCTCAATGGATCCACTTATTGCTCAACATTTACATAATAAATTCGAACACCTCCTCATATCAAAATGCTATAAAATGGCACAAAACAATCAATTTGATATCATCCATTCCACTTTTGATATTCTATCAGCTTACTATGCTCAATTAGTTGCCATCCCTACTATTTCTACGCTTCATAGTCCTTTAGGTGGGTCTGTGCAAAAGATCTTGTCTCAATTAAACGATACCCAGTTTTATGTGTCAATTAGCAATGCCCAACGTGCGCCTCTCCCTCATTTAAAATATGCAGCTACCATTTATCATGGAATAGATGTAAAGAATTTTGTGTATTCTGAATCGAAAAATAATGGATACATGATTAATGTAGGAAGGATTATGCCAGAGAAAGGCATTACTGTTGCAATTAATGTGGCTAACAAGCTTAAAAAAAGATTATATTTATTGGGAACAGGTGTTGAGGATAGTGATTTTTGGAAAAAAGATATTTTTCCCCATATAAATAATAATGTGACAACTCAGGTAGGTCTCGTCAATAAAGACGAATTAAATAATTATTATGCAAACGCCAAACTTTTCCTGTTTCCCATTCAGTGGGAAGAACCGTTTGGCCTCGTAATGGTTGAGTCGATGGCCTGTGGCACTCCGGTGATTGCATATGCAAGAGGATCTGTCCCAGAACTCATTAAAGATGGGGAAACAGGATTTATAGTCAATTCATCTGATGAGGATGTTCGGGGCGATTGGATTATTAAAAAAACGGGGATTGAAGGATTACGTGAAGCGGTTGAACGGATATATGCAATGCCTGAAGATATGTATAGAAAAATGAGACGTGCCTGCCGTGCACATACGGAAAAAAACTTTACCATTGAACGCATGATTGATCAATACGAAGCTCTCTACACCCAAATTCTTGCAAAAAAGTAACCATGCAAACCATCAAGGACATCCTGAAGAATTTTAAACCGACCGAGGATAAATATATTTCCCGTGAATTTCAGGCGTTTGGATGCCATTTAGCTGAAAAGCTCCAAGATGAACGGCGAAAAAGCCTGTATATTAAGCTCGCTAAAACTCTTCCCCGTCCTGTGTTGGAAGAAGCTCTGCGCTTTGTGGTGGATTCCAATGCACGAAGTAAAGGAGCCCTCTTCATGTGGAAATTGAAAGAATTAGGTCTTATCGGGAAGAAAAAAACAACTAAATAATCTATTTTGTACCTAATATTTCCTTGTAATAGGCAACGTAGTTATCCACCATGTCATCGACATTGAATTTTTTCTCTACATGCTCTCGTGATTGTCTTCGCATCAGTCGATATTCTTCCTCAGGAAGAGAATATATCTTTTGCACTGCTTCGCACAGCCCTTCAAAGCCCGTTTTCTTTGTCATATAATTTCCGCGGATATCGTCATCGGATGGATTCACGAGATATCCCGTTTCACCGTCTTTAACGAGTTCTGGCATTGCTCCTCTCGCATACGCAATCACCGGAGTGCCACACGCCATAGACTCAACAACTGTAAATCCAAATGGCTCCTCCCATAAAAGGGGAAACAAGAACACTTTACTATTCTGGTATTCTTTCACTAATTTGTTTCGCACCATATTGAAATCAATATGGATTCGCGTAATCTGATTTATGATATCTCTCCTCTGGAGAACTTCCTTATACAGCCAATCGAAGTATTCACTCTTGATGATAGGAAATACTTTTGTGGGAATCCTGAGTTTCTTCGATACGGACAGAACTTCGTCGAGACCTTTTTCGGGGACAGCTCTTCCCGTCCAAATAATGGCCTTACCTCCCTGCTTTTCAAACTGGAATGTTTTTTTCATATTAATTCCATGGTAGATGGTGCGAGCCTTTGAAAATACGGTGAATTTTTTTTGCAAATCACTTATCGCTACATAGTAAATATTCTTCACATCATTAAAAAGTGAAAAATAGCGGGCCATATAATCCGGTTCTGCCGGTCCATGCATGGTTACTACGATAGGTTTTTTTATAAATCGTGCGAAAGGCAAAAAATTCTCTCCCACTCCGAGATTTAAGTGAAAGATGTCAAAATTCTTTTGCATTTGAACCACCTTCGAAAAAAGTGCCATTTCGAATAAGTGATGACGCATCTTACCTATATTTTTATTTTCAGAAGCTGAATGATACATAACCGACTCTTTTTTTACCGGTAAGACGGAATTACCTGAGCAGAATGAAGTTATATCAATCTCTTTATCGTATCTTTTTGCAAGGTTACTGGTAAAAATATAGCTGAATATCTCTGTTCCTTTTTTCGTATACGGACCAATCTTGACATAGTTTGAGTTGATGATACCGACTCTTATTTTCTTCATGTGATTTGATTATACCATTAATAATATCCGTATGCCCAATAGGAAACCTTCGAGATACCTTGTTCCTGCAGATAGTTTGTTTTAATCTGGGCAGATTCTTCATCTTCGTACCAGATAATGTGTTTTTGACCCTCCGCATCAACATATTGGATGTTTTTTTCCCGTGCATTGTTACCATGTAACATGTAACTTGTAACATGTAACATTTTTGAATTTAGAGCTTGAATTTCTTTTAAAGTCAGCACTTTTGCTGACTTTAAAGGCGTTCCCTGTTCATTCAGCGTCCAATCGTACCCATACATGCCAAATACCACTTCTATTTTTTCTTTGGGAACTAAAGAAATTGCATCTGAGATCATTTGTTTGAAATCGTAACCGTAGTTAATAGTTAAAGGGCTTGCCCTGAGCGATGGTGAGCTTGCCGAACCAGAGTCGAAGGGAAAGTTCGGGCCAGGCTCCCCTCCCGACTTATGAAAGTCGTATGCCATGAGAAGAATTTTGTCCGCATATTGACCCAGTTTTTTTAAATCATAGGGACGTTTTCGATAGGAAAAATCTCCATAAACAAGCATGTCACATGACTTATAGTTGGCTTTTATAACTGTACACATTTGTTGAACAAATTGTGTTATCTGATTTTGCTTATTGGCTTGGAGAGTAAAGGGTATTTCAATATCGAGAATGAGTCCAGAAAATGACTTCTTTACGAGAATATTTTGTACTTCTGAAATGAGAGTTTTTTGGATGTCTTTATTTTTGAGAATTATTTCGGTAACCGAAGCATCTAGCATTCTGAGAACCAACTCCTTATTTTTATTCGGAATGTTTTCTACAAGCGTAATTTGTTTCAATCCCTCATCTTCATCTATTTTCCCTTCACGTGTAGGACGGATACCAAAATAATAATAGGTAGTATACCTTGTGTCTTTTTCGTTTATTTCTCCTGACCAATAAGGAACGAAAACACTTTTCAAGGGTGTAGTTCGTATGGAATAGTTTGTAGCTGGAGCAGGTTTTGAGATTTGTGATTTGCTCGCCAGAAATCTCACTACACCAAGAATCAGCAGTATTCCGAGTCCCCCGATCACGATTTTTTTCATCTATTTATTGTATATCACTTGACATTGAACAACAATTCATCAATAATGAAAATATCATGAAAATTACCATCTACACCATAACCGAATGTCAGTTTTCCAAACAAGAAAAAGAATATTTATCATCTCATGGGCTGCAATTTGAAGAGAAAAACCTTGAAACCAATCGTGAATTCCTTACAGAAATGCTTGCGGTCGGAGGCAACTTTGCGGGAACCCCAGTAACAAAGATTGAGAAAGATGACGGACAAATTGTTGTTCTTAAAGGATTTACTGCAGCAGAATTTAATAAAGTGCTTGCCGTTGCTCCACCTGCTACTACGCCAGTTGAGCCAAAGGCTACTGAGCAACCAGAGCCACCAATACCGGCAACGCCACCTCAACCTGAGGTTGCTCCCGCACCTGCTGCGGACCCTGCAATGGCATCTATATTAAATAACCTTGAGCAGCAAGTTCAAGTAGCAACTCCTCCGGCTCCAGCTGCGCCTGTTGAACAAGTTTCGGTTGTTCCAGCTCCTCCAGTTGCTCCTCCGCCAGGCGCCCCAGTCATTCCAAATCCACAGTTCTAAAAAAGTGACTCGTTCTTCTTCTGTTATTCTGAGTGAATCAATTACATATGAAGAATTTAGCGAAGTGTTTAATTACGGCACTTCGTGCCTAGATTCTTCACTCCTGCCAAAATCCTTCGAGCTCCTTCTACAATGTATCCCTCATCAAAGTAGTTTATTCCCTTGTTGAATGTGAGAAATAAAGAAATGCTGCAGGCAGCAATAGACAGAAGAAAAATGGCTTTTTTTTCCAGGCCATGGTACAAGTATAAACTATGTTGTCAATAAGTTGATTGTTTGTCATTCCCGCTTCCCTGCCTGTCATTCCCGCGTCGTCCAAAGGGCGATTGACCTCTGGTCAAAAGGCGGGAATCCAGCCGAAGATTTCATTACTCTTATAAAATATCCTTATACAAATCTTTCCATGTAGGATTCTTTTCTTCAATTAGGTTTAACTTCCACAATCTTCTCCATTTCTTTATTTGTTTTTCTCTGGTGATTGCAGACTCTGGATTTTCATGGAGTTCATAATATACGAGATGATGAATCTCATATTTATTGGTAAATCCCTCGACTAATTGGTTTTTATGTTCCCATACTCTTCTTACTAGATTGTTTGTTATCCCAATATAGAGGGTTCCGTTTTTATGAGAAGAAAGAATATAAACAGAGTAATAATTACCACGCATTAAGGTAATTATAGACTGGATTCCCGCCTTTTGACCAGAGGTCAATCGCCCTTTGGACGACGCGGGAATGACACATATAAGACCATGTCTAACCTCTAACCACATCTTAATTGCTCTCTCACCCTCATTGCTATATAATATGGAAGCCGAATCAAACAAGGAGCGTCGATCAACGGTAGGTCTTCAGTCTCCAAAACTGAATATGAGAGTTCGATTCTCTCCGCTCCTGCCACGTTCAGCTCGTTACGTTCATGTAAACTGAACGTAACTCGTTAACGTGGCGAGCATGAACCGTGGCCTGCTAATATGTTTTACTTTTATATCCTTCAAAGCATTCCCACAAAAAAACTTTATCTCGGTTATACTTTTGACATAAAAGAACGATTAAAATCTCACAACAATGGTGAGAATAAAGCGACTAAACCATATATCCCTTATGAATTAGTCTATTACTCCGCATTTAACAATCAAAAGGATGCTTTGAATTGCGAAAAATATTTTAAAACTACAGCTGGTTGGAAAAGACTTCACATAATGTTGGAAAATACACTCATTAAACGATAAAGGCGAGGTTTTATCGGCTATTTATTGATAAAATTGAATTATGCTAACAGGCGGACACATTGCAGTGTCTTATTTACTCGCACAAACTGCAAAATCATTTGGCCTACCCCTCACTGGAAATGAGGTTTTGGGAATAGTTATAGCCGGAAATATCATTGATTTGGACTTCTTCGCAGGTTTTATTACTGGTAAAACAGGTGAAGCTCATCACCAGAATATCACCCATACTCCTCTTGGTATTACCGCAATCTGGATGGTAACTAACCTACTATTTCATCCTTCGATTGGTTTATCACTATTGCTCCTGACAGCGATGTCACTTCACCTCATTATGGATGAAGTCGGCTATTGGGCTTACAAGCTGAAATTGTATAAGGCAGTCGTATTTCCCCAAATCAATTGGTTGTATCCCATTACTGGATTTCATAAACACAAACTTATGAAAAGCAATAAAAATGTATTGAATTACTACCTTTTCAAAACCTGGCCAATATCATTGACTGAATTAGTTTTGATAGTTGTGGCATCAGTCATCTTTTTCTTATCAAAATGATCTAGCAAAGGCTGGTTGAGGATTGAGAAACTGTTGGAGTCTCTGAAGGTCAAACTGGCTGATTTTATGCCAAATTGTTCAAAGATCGTGCACCAATACCTGCCTTCTTTATAATGGATATATGTTTAGGTTCGGGATCAATTCGAAATGTTTTGTGTTGAGCGTCACCACTGTCCCGTTTATTTCTAATGCAGAGGCGGCGATAATATAGTCTGAAACATCGATTTTTCGTGGGATTTCTCTATATAGTTTTCCTGCACGACTCGCTATCGACTCCGTGAGTGTAACCCTCTCAAAATAATGCAAGAAGTCTTCAATAATGTTAACTGTGCGAGAATTATTGGCGCTCTTGCCCGAGAATAGTTCAAAAATAACAATTGTTGGTAAGAAAAATTGTATATCTACCTTCTTCTCTTCAAAAAAAGATTTGCCAACCTGCCCGTTCCTTAGATAATCGATGATTATGCTTGAGTCAAGAACTAATTTCATTTTATTTTTGAAATATCTAAACCCTTATCCCATTTTCCTAAAAAATCAGAGGCTCCTGGTCTTCTAAGCGGATTGTCCATAGGATCATAATTTTTTAATATTCCTCTTGCAGCTTTTGCAGCTTTTAAAAACGCCTTCCAATCCATCTTTTTTTTCTTTGGACTAATGATAGCCACCTCTTTATTATCTCTTTCAATAATCACGTGTTTTCCAAGCGCTACTTGATTGAGAAGCTCAAAAAAATTATTCCGTGCCGATGTTGCAGATAATCTAATAGTATTCATGTTTCTATGATATCATCCAATGTACATCATGTCAATAGAAATACATCACTTTATCCCCACTGCGTAGATATCGGGGGTTTTATTGAACTGAGGGTTCAAATTTGCAAGAATAAGTAGTTTGTTATCACTTGTTATGTCATAAAAGGATCCTTCGTGGGGACCAGAATATATAATCTGTTTGCTCGTATCATCAAACTCAACAATGGATATTTTGTCCCCTTCATGCTCTACTAGGTGTCGTGAGTCTGGAAACCAGAGTATTACTGAGACTCCTTCTTGTCTCATCTTTTCGGACGCATCTGAAAGGAAAATGATGTAATTTCTGTCTTCCTTTCTGTCGTACACATACAGTCCGTTTGATTTAATAGATCTTTCCTCAGATGTTTGGTTTGCTGCAACCAGACGTGGTTCAATAACATAGGGCAGTGTTATCTGCTGTTTTGCTTCGTAGAGGATTTTAGATTTATCAGGGGCAAGGGAAAGGATGTGGAACGAGTCTGATGCAATCTTAGCAAATTGTTTGGGAAAAATTTCTAAGAGTCGAGCAGTTTCAATGTCACGTTCAGTTTCCCACGCCTTTTCAAGAGACGCTTGAGAACTGGTTACCTCAAAAAGCTGTGTATTTTCATCTTCCAACGAAAGGAGGTATGAAATGGGGTCTTCACCTCGCTTAAAAACCACAATACCCTGTTTAAAATCAGGTGAAAAAAGGACGGAAACATCTTGGAGATGCACATCTTCGGGAAATAATGTTTTGATTGCGAGCAATTTCAAGGGGGGGAATAGAGAAAATGGACGCTTTGTCTGGTCAAATACGTATATTCCATCTTTTTCACTATCGCCGTTTTCTACAAAAAGGAGCGCCTTATCAGTTTTATCAATGGATACTACCTTTGAGATACCTATTGCAGTAAGAGGTGTGAGCGAAGCATTGAGCGGAAAGAGGGTTGCATCAGCAGTAACAACAAGTTCTCCCTTGAGTACTACTTCCCTTTTCCAAGACGTATATCCTTCTTTTTTTACTTCAATTGAATATTTCCCGTATGGCAGTGTTAAATGGAAATCGGTAACCCCCCTTAATATACCGTTTATATATACTTGTGCAGTTTGAGGACTGGAGGAAATAGCGATTATCCCCGTTGATGTTACCGTTCCCTTTTGAATGTCAACACGATATCCCCGCGCGTATGCGATAATAACGATTAGTATGACCGTGAAAAATACTAATATGATGCTGTTTCTGATGATATGCATAGACGTTCTCAACCAATATAGTATATTATTATACTACGATTAAGTTGTTAGTTTGTCGTATCTTAAAAAACCATGTTTTTCGGAAAAAAGGTTGGTATCGATTTAGGCACTGCAAATACGCTTGTCTACGTGGAAAAACAAGGAATCGTTCTCAACGAACCAACGGTAGTTGCGTATTCTCTTGAATCAAAACAGATTCTTGCAGTGGGAGATGATGCCAAAGAGATGCTGGGGCGGACTCCCGGTTCCATCATAGCCGCACGCCCCATGAAGGAGGGGGTTATTGCCGACTATCATACTACCTCTTCCATGATTACCTATTTTCTCAAAAAGGCACTTCGGGGGTTTGTATTATGGCCAGATATCATGATATCCATCCCAGGAGGATCTTCACAAGTAGAAAAGCGTGCCGTTGTTGCTGCGTGTAAGCAGGCGGGTGCTTCTGCAGTCTATCTCATTGAAGAGCCGCTTGCCGCGGCAATCGGTGCAAAAATCCCCATCTCCCAGCCCTCGGGACACATGATTGTCAACTTAGGAGGAGGAACAACAGAAATTGCAGTAATTTCGTTGGGCCAACTTGTTTCGTATAAAACGGTGAGAGTCGCCGGTACTAAATTTGACGAAGCGATTCTCCATCAACTCCGAAAAAAGCATAATCTCGTTATCGGAGAACGAACAGCAGAACAAGTGAAGATGCATATCGGCAATGCATTCATTGAAACAAAAGAGGGTGAAAAAGTAAAAATGATGGAAGTTAAAGGTCGAAATTTCCAGACAGGTCTTCCTCAAGTGATACAAATAACAGAACATGATATGGCAGAAGCGATTCAGAAACCACTTAAGTTTATTCTGGAAGGAATAAAGGAAGTCCTTGCCCAAACACCCCCCGAACTTGCTGCGGATATTGTGGATAAAGGCATCGTACTCTCTGGTGGCTCGGCTCTTCTTATCAATCTAGACAGATATATTAGTTATCACATTAATGTTGCTTCATTTGTCGTTGAGGAACCATTGTTTTGTGTCATCCGTGGTATTGGTATGGCGATAGAAAATTTTGATAGTTTCAAGGGTGCAATAAAATGACAATAACAACCTATAATTTTTAGTAGACTATTAGAGAATAGAAAGATTAAGTACTTTTGAATAGAAATGACCTACATGGTATAATTCTATAGTATTTTTGTAAAATTGTAATGATTATAAAGATCATAACGATTATAAAGGTTATATTAGCAATCTAAAATTCTGTTCAAATAAACTGAACAAAATACCCTTAAATTACTATTTTAATAGTTATTATAAAAACTTATAGTATTGACCATGATAATAAAACGCTTTTCTCTCTTGCATGTACCTATCGATCCGCTTTCTCTAAACGATGTCCTAGATAAAATTAAATTATACCTATCTTCTCCTCCTGTATTTAGACATATTATTTCCATAAACCCTGAAAATATTATTATTGCCCAACAAAATATGCAATTTATGAAAGTATGCCAGCAGTCTGATTTAGCCCTTACTGATGGCATAGGTGTCCTTTTTGGAGGACGATTATTGGGTTTATCGATACCGGAACGGGTATCCGGGTCTATTTTGCTCCCTCGACTTTTGGATTTGGCTGGTGCAATGAGCTCAACAGTAGTCCTCATTGGCTCTCAGGCAAATTTAGCACTTCGGCTGGCTCAGTGCTATTCTCAAAGCTATCCTGAAGCTACGTTTATTGGTACAAATGGGTATAAAAACATCCTTACTCCTACTCTTGAGGAGGATGCGGCAATTGAGATGATAGTTCGCCGTACGAGGCCCCATTTTGTGTTTTTAGCCTTTGGCTCACCAGCGCAGGAGATATGGATTGATACCCATAAAAAGATGCTAGAAGGCATAATTTGTATGGGTGTTGGTGGTGCATTCGACTATTTATCTGGATTGACACAAAGACCTCCTCATATAATGAGGTCTCTCGGATTGGAGTGGCTTTATAGGCTTATCACTCAACCATGGCGAATACAAAGACAAGGAAAGAGACTCCCTCTTTTTATAGGATTAATTTTAAAAGAATGGATCAACAGGTATAATACATCTCACACATGAGAAAACATCTCTCATTAGTTCTTGAGTATTTTGCTTTTTTTTCGTATGTTCCTTCTTTTTCAGAAATCTATACCTTCTTCCCAAAGAAGATAACTAAAAAAGACCTCAAGGAACTCCTTATAAGGGAGATAAAAGGAAAAACAATAGTAAAATCGCAGCGGCTTCAAGATTATAAACTATTTAGCTTGTTCCATTGCTCTACTAACCACTATTCCCCTTCGACTCCGCTCAGGGCAAGCATATCCTCTAATCCCTCTCGCTATACTCTCCCCCAGTATAGTATTACCGCCCTTTCACGTCATTCCCGCGTCGTCCAAAGGGCGATTGACCTTTGGTCAAAAGGCGGGAATCCAAGACGACTGGATCCCTGCCTCCGCAGGGATGACAATACAAAAAGAATTCAAATATATATGAATAGCCTGAGATTATTTCCTTTTATTCGATTTGTCGGCATCACGGGGGCAACCGCAATGAATGGGTACTCTCCCTTTGATGACATCGATCTCTTTATTATTACACGGAAGAGCGCTCTTTGGACAGCCCGATTCTTTGTCGTAGTACTTGCGAAACTTCTGGGGATTTATGGGGGGGTTGGCGTCTGCCTCAATCTTTTTTTTGATGAAGGAAACATGACTATCCCCCTGGTAAAACAAAATTCTTATATTGCGCATGAGCTCCTCCAGATGAAACCAATAGTTGATAAGGAAAATATGTACAGTGCACTTCTTGAAGCAAATGCGTGGATATTTACTATTTTTCCAAATATTCGCTCCGTCATTCCCGCGTCGTCCAAAGGGCGATTGACCTCTGGTCAAAAGGCGGGAATCCAAGACGACTGGATCCCTGCCTCCGCAGGGATGACACAAAAAATTGATCTCTTTTTTAAATCACTTCAACTCCCCATCATAAAAAAAAATAAGACTGGATTCCGGATAACTAACCATCAGTTGTGGCTTTTTAGGCATGATTTTGAAGAAAAACTCAAACGGAAGGATTTGGGAAGGTGATATAATTCATAGGTGCACGCCGGGATGGCGAAACTGGCAGATTTACCCCGTACAAATTGAGGGCGGGTGGCGAAATTGGCAGACGCGCTAGTCTCAGAAGCTAGTGAGAGCGATCTCTTGAGGGTTCAAGTCCCTCCTCGCCCACAATTTGGTACTGGGGCAAGCACGCTTCCCTGAAGTAGAACTACCGTTCACTTCAGGGCTTAAGCAGAAGCGTGTTCCCGCAAGGGATTGAAGGTTCAAATCCTTTTCCCGGCACTAGAATATTACTTATTTGAGTGAGTGATCAAGCGATAAAAGGTTTACCCTGTTTTTCTTAGCTAAATAGAGGTAAGAGGCATCATAAAAAGTAAGTTTCCTTTCTAAAGCAAAGTCCAGAACTTGACTAAAGTTTGGAGTTTTTTCCTCAATCTTGATTGTTAAAAAAGATCGATATATCTTTTGGGCTGTCGCCTTTTTTAGTTGTTTTCTTAAAAGTTTGGTTCTTAAGCAGTTTCCTATCTCATATTTTAATAATGACGGAGCTATTAAATGAATTTCTCCTAATGCCTGTTTTTCAAAAAAAGATTCAACCTCAACATTACTCTCATCCAACAAAAATGCAAGGACAAAAGAAGCATCTATTACAAAAGTATTTTTAGTATAGGCGGCCATAGTTAATCAGTTCTTTAATCTCTCCTACTTTTATTCTCCCCATCCCTTTTTTTAGTTTTATTATCTCATTGAATATTTTTATCCTTTCTTGGCTTTGTTCAGGCTTCCAATACACTTTTAAAACAGCTTTTCTTACCAAATCTCCAACGGACGTATTATTTTTACTTGCTAATGCAGCGAGATAAGCAAACTGCTTCTCATTGAAAAGAATATTGGTGCGTTTAGTTAACATATGTATACACATGTTAACTAAATAATTGGTAATTGTCAATGGTAAAATATAGTGGACTGGTGTAAAATCATCATTGTTTTGGAGGAGTCCGATAGTGGTTATTCGAGCGGATTGCTAATCCGCGGCCGAAAGGCCCCGTGGGTTCGAATCCCACCTCCTCCGCTTTCACCTCGCCGAAGCGAGTTTCCCAACTCTCCTTGACATTCTGTACAACATCTTGTACATTATGAGAATGAACAACTTACTATCTATTTCTGACGTACGAGCAAACCTTCCCGAACTTGTGGCAAGAGTAGAAAAGACTATGTCTCGAGTGATTATTACAGTGAATGGACAACCAAAGGCAACTTTAGTAAGTTCGGAGGAATTAGAATCACTTGAGGAAATGGCAGAGCTCCTCGTAATTCCAAAAATAAAAGTGTCAGTGCTACGAGGTCTCAAGCAAGCAAAAATGAGCAAAGGGAAACGCTTATCTGATCTTTCATAAGATATGGATATTATCATTACTCCTGAGGCTGAAAAACAATATAGCAAGCTCCCAAAAATTGAACAGAAAAAAATAAAGAAAAAACTATTGATTTTAGAACAAAATCAAACTGCAGGAAAAAAGTTACTCGGAGCTTCTTCTGAGATATATTCATTACGGGCGTGGCCTTATCGAATACTTTATTATATAAATCAGTCGCAAAAGACAATCTATATTGTTACAATTGCCCACAGGCAGGGAGTATATAGTTAGGAGAGGTGACCGAGTGGCCTATGGTAACAGTTTACTAAACTGTCGTAACGCAAGTTACCGGGGGTTCGAATCCCCCCCTCTCCGCTTTCACCCGCCGAAGCCCGAAGGGCGAAGGAGGGCTTTGGCTTAATAATCCACTTGAAAAGTCCTGGAAAAGTACTATAATCGGATTATATGATTACTCAACAGGCACAAATTAAAGTCAACCTCCCTATCCAACTAAAAGGGTATTTAGAAACAAAAGCGGGCAAATTTGGTATGCCTATGGCTGGGTATATTAAATATCTTATTCTCAAGGATGTTTCAGAACATGAATATCCCATTTATTCTGCATCTAAAAAAACAGAAGAAGCATATAAGCAGGCCAAAAAAGATGAAAGCGAGGGGAAATTGGTATCATTTGAC
>Ga0100392_1001755_pt1 | contig 20113 bp, 25 predicted proteins | sample CryGeymeta201516_FD_81548 | JGI IMG/M metagenome (GOLD analysis project Ga0100392, IMG submission 81548) | Groundwater microbial communities from Crystal Geyser aquifers in Utah, USA - Crystal Geyser metaG 2015-16 | ecosystem: Environmental > Aquatic > Deep subsurface > Groundwater | place: USA... | reverse complement strand
AGGCAGATTTGGTTGATACCAAGTTGGGTCCGGAGGAATTGACCCGCGATATTCCCAATGTGGCTGAGGCGGAGTTGGCGAATCTGGCCGAAGACGGGATTGTCGTGGTTGGGGCCGAGGTCGGGCCGAACGATATTTTGGTCGGGAAGATTGCTCCTAAGGGCGAGACCGAATTGACTTCAGAAGAGCGCTTGCTTAGAGCTATTTTTGGTGAGAAAGCCCGAGAAGTCAGGGATACTTCTTTGCGGGTTCCTCACGGAGAAAGGGGAATTGTGGTTGAGGTTTTAATTTTAGATAAAGACAAAGGGGATGAGTTGGGTCCGGGAGTGATTAAGAAAGTAATTGTTAAAGTTGCCCAGATCAGAAAACTGACGGTTGGAGATAAAGTTGCCGGCCGGCACGGTAATAAAGGCGTGGTCGCCAAAATTATGCCGGTTTCAGATATGCCGTATCTACCGGATGGAACCCCAGTGGATATTATTATTTCTCCTCTTTCAGTTTTAGCCAGGATGAATTTAGGCCAGCTTTTGGAATGCCATTTGGGCTGGGCGCTTTCCAAAAGTAATCAGAAAGCAGCCTTACCGGTTTTTGATAAGGTAGGTGAGGATTTGATTTTTGACCAGCTGGAAAAGGCCAACTTACCGATTTCTGGCAAGGTTAAGTTAAGAGACGGCCGGACAGGAGAGAGTTTTAAAGAAGATACGGTGGTGGGAGTTGCCTACATTATGAAGCTGATTCACATGGTTGAGGACAAGACCCATGCCCGCTCCACCGGACCGTATTCGTTAGTGACCCAGCAACCTCTGGGTGGTAAAGCTCAGATGGGTGGCCAACGTTTGGGCGAAATGGAAGTCTGGGCTCTGGAGGCGCATCGGGCTGCCTACGTGCTTCAGGAAATGCTGACCATTAAATCCGATGACATCGTCGGCCGGGCCAAGGCCTTTGAGGCAATTGTTAAAGGAGTTGACATTCCCGAGGCAACCGTGCCTGAGTCGTTTAAAGTGTTGGTGCGGGAATTAAACTCTCTTTGTCTTTCGATTGAACCTAAAGGGGCGGTGGTGGTACCCGAGACCGAAGAGGCAGCGCCAATTGCGCAGGCTAAAGAATTAGCTGAAGCAGCCGGAGCGGTGGTGGTGCCGACCGAGGAATTATTATCACCTGCCGGCCCAATGGAGATCGAACAACATGAATGAAACCAAAGAAACATCTGATTTAAGGAATTTGGCGGATTTTAAGAGCCTGGTTATCCGGCTGGCTTCTTCTGAAGACATCCGCAAGTGGTCCTGTGGGGAAGTGACTAAGCCGGAAACTATAAATTACAGAACCTTAAAGCCGGAAAAGGACGGTCTTTTTGACGAGAGGATTTTCGGGCCGACCAAGGATTGGGAGTGTTATTGCGGCAAATATAAAAGAATCAGATATAAGGGCGTAGTTTGTGACAAATGCGGTGTTGAGGTAACCCAATCAAGAGTTAGGCGGGAAAGGATGGGTCATATTAGCTTGGCCACGCCGGTGGCCCACGTTTGGTATTTTAAAGGGGCGCCCTCTAAAATTTCCTTACTTATGGGTGTGGCCCCGAAACCTCTTGAGCAGGTGATTTATTTTGCCAGATATTTAACGGTGGAGGTTAAAGAGACCGGGAGAAAAGAAGCGATTAAACTTTTGGAAAAAGCCCGCGAAGGAAGGGTAAAAGAAATTGCTGATTCGTTTGCCGAAGCAAAAGATGCTTTAAATAAAGAATCTTGGGAGGAAAAAGAAAAGACTAGGGCGAAAATTAAAGATAAAGAACAACTGGCTTTGGTAGTGAGCGAGATCGAGCTGGAACAAAGAAAGAAAGTAGCTACCTTGGTCGAGGAGCAGGAAAAGACCCTGCAAAAAACAAATCAGCTTTTTGACAATTTAGTTTCCTTAGCCAAAAGTGTTGCGCCGATGTCTATTTTGACCGAAGAGGAATATGAGGAATTGGTCGAATACGGGGCCGCTGATTTCCTGACTGTTAAAATGGGAGCGGATGCTGTTTTGTCGATAATTGACAAGCTTAATTTGGAGGAAATCTCCGTGAGCCTGAAAAAGGAGCTTGAGAAAGTTAAGGCCGGGAGCTCTCGCTATGTCAAAGTTTGTAAAAGGTTAAAATTAGTTAACGGTCTAAGGAGGGCTAAGATTTCGCCTACCTCGATGATTCTCAAGGTTTTGCCGGTACTTCCTCCGGATTTAAGACCGATGGTGCAGCTTTCGGGCGGCAGATTTGCAACCTCGGATTTAAACGACCTTTACCGCCGGGTAATTAACCGAAACAATCGCCTGAAGCACTTGATCGGCTTGGGGGCTCCTGAGATTATCTTAAGAAATGAAAAAAGGATGCTTCAGGAAGCAGTCGATTCTTTAATTGATGCTTCCCAGAGAAAAGCAACCCGCAAAAGCCGCGGCCGGCAACCCTTAAGGAGTCTTTCGGATATGCTCAGGGGTAAACAAGGGCGTTTTAGGCAAAACCTCTTGGGTAAAAGAGTTGATTATTCGGGCCGGTCTGTGATTGTCGTTGGGCCGAAACTGAAGCTTAATCAATGCGGTTTACCCAAGGAGATGGCTCTGGAGATGTTTAAACCCTTTGTTTTAAAAGAGATGATTACCAGAGGAATTGCCCCTAACGTCAGAAGCGCCAAAAATATGTTGGAAAGAAAACCGGCCGAGGTTTTTGACATCTTGGAAGAAATTACCCGTGATCACCCGGTTTTACTCAACCGAGCGCCGACCCTGCATAAGCTAGGTATTCAGGCTTTTTACCCGGTTTTGATTGAGGGTAATGCCATCCGTCTTCATCCGGCAGTTTGTTCCGGATTTAACGCCGATTTTGACGGAGACCAAATGGCGGTTCACATCCCCCTTTCCCAAAAAGCGATTGAGGAGGCCAAAACTTTGATGTTGCCAGCGGCCAATCTTTTGCGTCCCTCTGACGGTTCACCAGTTACCACTCCGGCTTCCAAAGAAATGGCTTTGGGGGTTTACTTTTTAACCAGCGTGGACCCTTCGCTCTCGGTTTTGAATTCGGTTTTTGCAGACAGGCAAGAGATTATTTTTGCTTACCAGGCAGGCAGAATTGATCTGAGGCAGCCGGTTTGTGTCAGGCTTGACGGCAAACTGATAGATACCACTGCCGGTCGGATTCTTTTTAATGAGGTTTTGCCGGAAGGTTTTGATTTTGTCAATGAACCAGTAACCTCGGCCGTTATCAAGCAACTTTTGGTCAAAGCATTTAACCTTAAGGGCAATGCCCGGGTGGCCGAGATGATTGACGCGGTCAAAGACCTGGGTTTTTGGGCCGGTACTTTATCGGGCCTGTCTTTCGGAATTAGCGATGCCAAAATCCTGCCCCAAAAGGCCGAGATGCTCAAAAGTGCCGAAGACGAAGTGGCTAAAATTGAGGCTAATTTTGGTCAGGGTTTAATTACGGTTGAGGAAAAGAAAAGGTTGGTCCAGGAGGTCTGGATTAATGTTTCCGAAGATCTGGTGAATAAAACCTGGGAAGCTTTAGATGAGGCCAATCCGATTAAAATTGTGATTAATGCCAAAGTCGGCCGGACTTCGCGCGATCAAGTAAAGCAATTGGCCGCCATCAGGGGCTTAATCGTTGATCCGGTCGGAAAAATCGTCGAGTTGCCGATTAAATCAAACTTCAGAGAAGGTCTTTCCGAGTTTGAATATGTCACCTCCTCCCGCGGTTCACGCAAGGGTTTAACCGATACGGCGATTAAAACCGCTGATGCCGGGTACCTGACCCGAAGGTTGGTGGATGTGGCCCATGGTGTTATTGTCAGAAAAGAAGATTGCGGAACTTGCGAAGGGTTTACGGTCAGAAAAAATCCTCGAGCCGGAGTTTTTGCTTCCCGAATTACAGGGAGATTTACCCCTGAAGGCGAATTTATTGACGAGGCCAAAGCAAAACAGCTTGAGGCGGAGGGGGTGGTGGAGGTGAAGATCAGGTCTCCCCTGACTTGCGCTTTGAGATATGGGATTTGCGCGAAGTGCTACGGCATGGATTTGTCCAACAGAAAGATGGTTTCTCTGGGGACTCCGGTGGGGATAATTGCGGCTCAATCAATCGGGGAGCCGGGAACCCAGCTTACCCTAAAAACCAAACATACAGGAGGAATTGTCGGGGTTGATATCACTCAAGGACTTCCCCGCGTTGAAGAATTGGTTGAGGCCAGGACGCCCAAGGTTCTTTCTCCTTTGGCTGGAATATCTGGCAAGGTTCGGGTGAGTGAAACTGGTGAAGGTTGGAAAATTACTATTGTTTCCAGAGAAGCAAAACTAAAAGACGAAAGGGAGTATCTTATTCCCAAAACCATTAAACTAGCAGTGGCTGACGGAGGAAAGGTTGAGGCGGGGACCCCCTTAGCCACCGGATCTTTAGATGTCAAGGAAGTTTTGGCAATTAAAGGACTCGCCTGCGCCCAGGAATATATTATTAATGAAGTTCAGAAAGTTTATGAGTCCCAGGGAATTCCTATTAACGATAAACATTTTGAGGTAATCGTCCGCAAGATGAGCGACGATGTTAAAATTACCACTTCTGGCGATACTGCCTTTTTGCCCGGAGAGATTGTCGATAAAGCCACGTTTGAGGAGGAAAACGAAAAGGTTTTGGCTGCCGGCGGTGAGCCGGCCTCGGCGCAACAGATAATTTTGGGGATTACCCGGAGGGCTCTGTATGTCGAAAGCTGGCTTTCGGCCGCTTCATTCGAACAAACAACAGACATTCTAACCGAGGCTTCGCTTCTGGGTAAAGAAGACAGACTCTTGGGACTTAAGGAAAATGTTATTATTGGTCGTATCATTCCTGTTTTTTAATTATGCCGACAATTTCACAACTAGTCAGAAAAGGAAGAAAGAAGATTACCAAGAAGACGAAAACCACGTCTTTGCGGCGCTGGTTTAATGCCCGGGAAAGAAGATTTTCCGAAAGCAACTCTCCGTTTAAGCGGGGGGTGGTTCTCTCGGTCCGGACCATGACTCCCAAAAAGCCAAATTCGGCTTTAAGAAAAGTCTGCCGGGTACGCTTTTCCAATAAACAGGAAATTACTGCCTATATTCCCGGTGAGGGCCACGAATTGGCCGAGCATTCAATTGTTTTAGTCAGGGGCGGCCGGGTTAAGGATTTGCCGGGAGTCAAATACCATGTGGTGAGGGGCAAGTACGATACTACTGGTGTGGTCGGGAGAAAAGCCGGCCGAAGCAGATACGGAACCAAAAAAACCAGTGTGGTGGCAGCCCCGGTTGCCGCCGCTGCCGCCAGCGCCTCAGCTAAACAGGAAGGATCAGCAAGTTAATATGGCCAGAAGAGGACAAGCCAAAATCAGGAAGATTGAACCAGACCCTCTTTATAACAGCGTTTTGGTGGCCAAGTTTATTAACAAAAGTATGCGCTCCGGTAAAAAATCGGTGGCCCAAAAAGAAGTCTACCGGGCTTTTGAAATAATTAAGGAAAAAACCGGTACAGATCCTACCAAGATTCTTATTCAGGCTATGGAGAATGTTAAACCGAATATGGAAGTCAAACCCAGACGGGTGGGTGGAGCGGCTTATCAAGTACCGATGCCAGTTAGGGGACCGAGGAAAGAATCCCTGGCGGTTAGGTGGATTATTAATTTGGCCAACGCCAGATCAAGTTCCGAATTTCACACCTATGCCGAAAAACTAGCCGCAGAACTTACGGACGCGGCCAAAGGTGAAGGTGGGGCGGTGAAAAAAAGAACCGACATGGAGCGGGTAGCTGAAGCCAATCGTGCATTTGCTCACTTTAATTGGTAGACTTCTAGTATGGTAGGAGAGGTAACTAAGAAAAAATCAGCGATGGTGGTGACGGTGACGAAAGACCGTGAAGTTCCGTTGGAAAAAATCAGAAACATTGGGATTATCGCCCATATTGACGCCGGGAAAACCACGACAACCGAGCGAATTCTTTTTGAAACCGGCAAAACTTACCGCTTAGGTTCAGTTGATGAAGGTACAACGGTGACCGATTGGATGGCCCAAGAGCGGGAACGTGGCATTACTATTGTTTCAGCGGCCATTACCACTTTCTGGGATCATGAGGGCCGCCACCGAATAAATATTATCGATACTCCGGGTCATATTGACTTTACGGCCGAGGTGGAGAGGTCTTTAAGAGTTCTTGACGGTGCGGTGATGGTTTTTGACGGCCGGACCGGAGTTGAGTCTCAGTCCGAAACCGTTTGGCATCAGGCCGATAAATACGGTGTACCCAGGATTTGTATTTTGAATAAACTCAATCTTATCGGTGCCGATTTTGAGGCCAGCTTAAAGTCAATTAAAGAACGCCTGGGGGCCAACGCCGCTCCGGTTACCCTTCCTATCGGTTTGGAACATGAACATCGAGGCGTAATCGACCTTGTCAAAATGAAGGCCTATACCTACAAAAGTATTGAAGATAACAAATTGACCGAGGGAGAGATCCCCGCCGATCTTTTAGGTGAGGCTAAAAAATATCGGCATAAACTGGTCGAAGCAGTGGCTGAATTTGATGATGAAGCTTTGGCTAAGTTTTTGGAAGGAACCGAGCCGGATGAATCTTTGCTTAAGAAAGCCATCAGGAAAGGTGTGATCGCGGTTAAATTCTTCCCGATTTTCGGCGGGGATAACCGGACGGCCGAAGTTCAGTTGCTTTTAGACGGGGTAGTGGAATATTTGCCTTCGCCCTTGGATTTACCGGCCATTGCCGGGATAAATCCTAAAACCGGGGAAAAAGAAGTCAGGGAAAGGAAAAACGAGGCCCCCTTCTCCGCCTTGGCTTTTAAGGTGATGACCGACCCGCATGTGGGCCGGTTAGTTTATCTGCGGGTCTATTCTGGCAAGCTTTCCGGAGGCCAGGTGGTTTACAATTCCACTAAACAAAATTCAGAAAGGATTGGGAAGCTGGTTTTACTCCATGCTGATCAAAGGGAACTGATCGACAGCGCTTTTGCCGGCGAGATTGTCGCGGCGGTGGGGTTAAAAGATACCACCACCGGACATACTCTTTGTGATCCGGCTAATCCGATTTTATTGGAGTCAATTTCTTTTCCGGAGCCGGTAATTTCTCTGGCAATTGAGCCGGCCACCAAGAGTGATCAGGAAAAGATGGGTTTGGCTTTAAATAAACTTTCTGATGAGGACCCGACTTTCAGGATCAAATCAAACCTGGAAACCGGCCAGATGATTATTGCCGGCATGGGCGAGCTTCAGTTGGAAGTTTTGGTGGATCGGATGAAGCGGGAATTTAATGTGGAAGCCTCAACCGGCGCTCCCCAGGTGGCTTATAAAGAAACGATTGCCAAAATTGCCGAAGGAGAAGGTAAATACATTCGTCAGACCGGCGGTCATGGTCAGTACGGACACTGCTTACTTAGAGTTGAGCCTCTTGGCCGCGGCGAGGGCTTTAAGTTTGTCAGCGAAATAAAAGGCGGAGCCATTCCTTCGGAATTCATCCCGGCTATCGAAAAAGGCGTCAAGGAAAAACTGGATAACGGAATTTTGGCCGGCTACCCGATGGTGGATATGAAAGTCGCGGTCTATGACGGGTCCTTCCACGAAGTTGATTCCTCCGAGATGGCTTTTAAAATAGCCGGCTCTCTGGCAGTTGAGAAGGCAGCCCGTAAAGCGGAAATGAAACTTCTGGAACCCATTATGAAAGTAGAAGTTTCCACACCGGAAGAATTTATGGGAGACGTGATCGGTGATTTATCTGCCAAAAGAGCCCAAATATCGGGAACGGAAAAGCGGGGGGTAATGACCGTGATTTTGGCTTATGCCCCTTTGGCCGAACTTTCCGGTTATGCCACCAAACTGCGGTCAATTTCTCAAGGCCGAGCCAGTTATTACATGGAACCCTCCCATTATGAGGATGTACCCCGCAACATTGCCGAAACGATTGTCGCCAAAGCCGGCAAAGTTGAGATGGCGAGGGGAAATTAAATAGGGCTTGACACTCCTATTTAGCCTCGGCTATAATACACAGGTATGGCAGGTGCAGTGAAACAGAAGTACGAAAGAACCAAGCCGCACGTTAATGTCGGCACGATTGGTCATGTGGACCATGGGAAGACGACCTTAACTTCAGCCATCACCACGATTTTATCAAAACAACCAGGTAATAAAACCAAGGCTTATAAATTTGACGAGATTGATAATGCCCCTGAAGAAAAAGAAAGAGGAGTCACTATCAATATTTCCCATCTTGAGTACGAAACCGAAAAAAGACATTATGCTCACATCGATGCTCCCGGACACCAAGACTATATTAAGAACATGATTACCGGAGCGGCCCAGATGGACGGAGCCATTTTAGTCATCTCCGCTGCCGATGGACCCATGCCACAAACCCGGGAGCACGTGATTCTGGCCCGCCAGGTTAATGTCCCGGCAATTGTAGTTTTTCTTAATAAGTGCGATACGGTTGATGACAAAGAGATTATTGACTTGGTGGAGGCAGATGTCAGGGAACTTTTAAAGAAATATCAATATCCGGGTGATGAAGTACCGGTCATCAGAGGCTCGGCTCTGAAGGCTCTGGAAGGAGACGCAGAGGCGGAAAAATCAATCTTGGAACTAATGAAAGCGGTTGATGAGTATATTCCGGAGCCCAAAAGGGATACGGAAAAACCCTTCTTAATGCCGATCGAAGACGTATTTGCCATTAAGGGCCGAGGCACGGTGGTGACCGGCAGAGTGGAGCGCGGCAAGCTAACGGTTAACGAGGAAGTGGAAATAGTAGGCTTGAGAGAAACCAAAAAAACCGTAGCCACAGGCTTAGAGATGTTCAGGAAGACTCTTGATGAAACCCAAGCCGGAGACAATGTCGGCGTACTTTTAAGGGGTATTGAGAAAACAGATGTCGAGCGCGGTCAGGTTTTGGCCAAGCCGGGGACAATTACACCTCACACTGAATTTGAGGCCGAGGTTTATATCTTGAGCAAAGAGGAAGGCGGAAGGCACACGCCGTTTTTCACCGGCTACAAACCCCAGTTCTACGTTAAAACCGCAGATGTCACCGGTGAAGTGACGCTTCCGGAAGGCATAGAGATGGTCATGCCCGGTGACAATGCCAAAATGAAAGTTAAATTAATCCAGGCTGTAGCCATGGAAGAGGGAGTCAGATTTGCAATTCGGGAAGGTGGTAGCACGGTTGGTGCCGGAGTTATCACCAAGATTATCGCTTAATTTACCCCGCCTTGCGGGGGCACCTTAAATTGGGCCTAAAATATGCCGGCAGGACGCTTAAGAGTTAAACTCAAAAGCTACGACCATCGGGTTGTAGACGAAGCGGCCGCAAAGATAATTGACGCGGCTTTGGCCACCAGTGCCAAAGTGATAGGCCCAATTCCACTTCCTACTAAACGTTCGGTGATGGCCATTAAGGAGTCTCCTTTTACCGACAAAAACGCTCAAGAACACTACGAAATTTTGGTTCACAAAAGGTTGATTGATATTTTTGATCCTTCCCCCCGTACAATTGACGCTCTAGGCAACCTTGACCTCCCCGCAGGCGTGTCAATTGAGATCAAGATGTAGGCCCAAATTACTTTTCAGAAACAAAAGCAAGATTAAAGCCGAAACCAGAGCCATAATCTAATTTACAATAAAGAGGCTTGCGTCGGCAAGCCTTTTTTAGTATACTTGCCTCATCGTGGTGGGAGTGATTAGACAAACAATCACTTGAAGTTTCCATTAAGGGAAGTGCCATTAGATAGATAAAGGCGCTTTCAGCGCCTTTTTTGGTGCGCAGAATATGTCAGACATAATTTTAGGATCAAAAGGAAAAATGGGCCAGGCCTTTATTGAAGGCTTTAGGGTCGCCGTGACGAAGATTTCTACCAATGAATCTCCTGAAGGTTTGTCCGCAGGAGATATCGTGGCGATAAGCGGTACTTCTAAGGGCAAAGGTTTTGCGGGAGTGGTTAGAAGATGGCACTTTGCCGGTGGTCCTAAAACTCACGGCCAGTCTGACCGGCAAAGAGCACCAGGCTCAATCGGGGCTACCACGACTCCGGGTCGGGTTTTAAAAGGTAAACATATGGCCGGCCGGATGGGAGGAAAAACCGTCACGGTTAAAAATCTACATGTTGTTTCTATTGATCCCGAGAAGAAGGAACTGGTAGTTTCCGGGCCGGTGCCGGGGAACCCCGGAGATATCTTGAAGATCAGAAAAATTTCGGCGGGCAGCCTGAAAGAACCGGAACATAAAGTGGTTACCCAAATTGTAGAGGCGGAAAAACCTGCGGAAGAAGAAGCAAAAGTATGAAAATTGCAAATTATTCAATCAAAGGAACAAAGCTAGCAGATCTGACTTTACCCAGAGAATTTACGGTTGAGAAGAATTTAAATCTCCTGGCTCAGTCGATTCGGGTTTATGAAGAAAGAGCTCATATTGGTTTGGCTGATACTAAAACCAGGGCCGAGGTTAACCGGACCAAGAAAAAATGGTATAAACAAAAAGGCACGGGCGGGGCCAGGCATGGAGCCAGGTCAGCCCCGATTTTTGTCGGCGGCGGCGTTGCTCACGGCCCCAAACCAAAAAGGAGAATTTTGACACTGCCCAAAAAAATGGTTAAGAAAGCTCTTTTCCAAGCCGTAAGCCTAAAAGTTGCCAATAAGGAGGCGGTGGTCCTAAGCGGGGTTGAGAAACTGACCAAAACCAGCCAGGTAAAGGCCTTCTTAAAAAAGATTGGCCAGGTCAAGACTTATACGTTTATTCTAAGCCCCAAGAACCTTGAAACCAAAAAGTACTTCCGGAATATCCCCGAAGTAAAAATTCTTTCCTTTCAGAATCTGAATGCCTTTAACGTTTTTTTTGGGGGGAAGCTGGTTTTTGATGCCGGGATTTTTGCTAAAAAAGAAAGGCCGAAAAAATGAAATTGACCCCAATTTTAACCGAAAAAAGTTTGAGTTTGGCTAAGTCCGGTTGGTACAGTTTTTGGGTACCGACTTCTTTGAATAAAGGCAGGATTAAAAAGGCAATCGGAGAGGTTTTTGCGGTTCATGTCAAAAAGGTAAGATCAGTCAATTATCGTAAACGGGTAGCTAAAAATTTCCGGGGCAGGTTGGTTACTAAACCAGCCAGGAAGAAAACCCTGGTATCTTTGGCAGAGGGTGAAAAAATTGAGGCATTTGAGACTAAAAAGGAGAAGAAGAAGTGAAAAAACTAAAGTGGATTTTATCTAAAAAATCAGGCAGGTCCAATAGCGGCAAAGTAACGGTGCGCCATCAGGGTGGCAGACCCAAAAGATATTTCCGGGAAATTGATTTTAAAAGAGATAAAAAAGGTGTCTGGGGTCAGGTTGAAACGATCGAGAATGATCCGAATCGGGGTGCGGATATCGCCCTGGTTTTATATGAAGATGGAGAAAGAAGGTATCTCCTGGCTCCGAACGGACTTACCTTAGGCCAAAAGATTATTGCTTCCCAGGCCGCTCCGATCGAGGCCGGTAATGCTTTACCTTTAGCCAAAATTCCGTTTGGCACCCTGGTTCATAATCTGGAAATCCGCCCTGGTTTGGGAGCCCAAATCGTCAAAAGCGCAGGCTCGGCTGCAGTTGTCCGGGGGCAAGGAGATAAATGGATTTTAGTTAAGCTTCCTTCCGGTGAGGTGAGGAGGTTTAATCCAGACTGTTGGGCCACTGTCGGCCGGGTCGGAAAGATTGAGGCCAAAACATTTAGGATCAAGAATGCCGGGACCAAGAGAAAATTTGGGATAAGACCCGGAGTTCGGGGTGTGGCAATGCACCCCAAAGCCCATCCCCACGGTGGTGGGGAAGGCAAAAGTTCGGTGGGTTTAAAGTACCCCAAGACGGTTTACGGAAAGCCCGCTGTCGGAAAAACCAGGAAAAAGAAAAAATATTCAGATAGACTAATAATTGAGCATCGAAAGAAAGGGCCGCATAATTAACAAAAATGTCAAGAAGTAGCAAAAAAGGACCATATGTAGATGAGAGAGTGGTTAAGAAAGTGACCTCGGGTATGGGTACCAAAGAGACGCCGATTAAAACCTGGTCCCGGGCCTGCCGGATTCCCCCGGAATTTGTCGGGAAATATTTCCAGGTCCATAACGGCCGGATCTTTATTGATGTTTTTGTGACCGAAGATATGGTGGGTCATACTTTAGGGGAGTTTTCGCCGACTCGAACATTCAGGGGCCATGGTGAGATTGTTAAAAGGACTTTGGAGAAAACTTAAGCTATGGATATTAAAGCCGAACAGAAATATTTACTCGCCTCCCCCCGGAAAATTCGGGATGTGGTCGGGCTGGTGAAAAAACTCAAGCCTACCCTGGCGGCAGAGTCGCTTTTTTTGGTCAATAAAAAAGCTGCCGAGCCGGTTAGGAAAGTAATTCTGCAGGCGTTGTCTAATGCCAGAAACAAAGGCTTGAATGAAGCCGACTTGATTTTTAAAGAAATTCAGGTAGGAGAAGGCCCTAGACTCAAAAGGGGCCAGCCGGTGTCCCGTGGTCGGTGGCACCCGATTGTCAAGAAAATGAGCCACATCCGTGTTATTTTGACGACTAAGAAAGGAGAGAAAAATGGGACAAAAAGTTAATCCGGTGGGGATCAGGGTGGGTTCATTCTTGCCTTGGAAGTCCCGCTGGTTTTCAGACAGCGCTAATTTTAAGGAATATTTAATTGAGGACGTCAAAATAAGGAGGGCCTTGATGGCCAAACTGAGGTTGGCCGGCATTACCGGTGTTGAGATCGAAAGACTGCCTAAAAGTATGGTGGTTGCGGTTTCGGTTTCCCGGCCCGGAGTGGTTATCGGCCGCGGCGGTAGCGGTATTGAGGAGGTTAAAAAGTATGTTTTGGAAGTGATCGGTAAGGCCAGAGGCGAGGATATTAAAAATCTAAAGATTGATTTTAAAGTTAATGAGGTTAAAAATCCGGAACTTTCTGCTCAATTGGTAGCCGTGAGGGTTGTCGCGGACCTGGAAAAACGCCTGCCCCAAAGACGGGTAGTGGCTAAAGCTATGGAAAGAGTGATGGCGGCCGGGGCCAAGGGAATAAAAATCGTCTTAAGCGGCCGAATTGGCGGCGCCGAGATCTCACGGGTGGAAAAATATCATTTGGGTTCGGTGCCGACCCAGACCTTAAGAGAAATAATTGATTATGCCTCTGTTCCGGCTTTGCTTAAAAGAGGTTATGTAGGGATTAAGGTTTGGATTCACGAGAAAGGAGAGGAATAAGTTACTTAAGTAACTTAGATCACTTATGTTGCAGCCTAAAAGGAGAAAGTACATCAAAGATTTCAAAGGCAAAAGGCGAGGGATAGCCAGCCGAGGTAGCGAACTTGCTTTTGGTGAATTTGGTTTAAAAGCCCAGACAGTTGCCTGGGTTTCCGCAGCGCAGATTGAAGCCGCCCGGCGGGCGGTTACTCATGAGCTAAAAAAAAGGGGCCGGGTTTGGGTGAGAATTTTCCCGGATAAGCCGGTGAGCAAAAAACCGGCCGGAAAAAGGATGGGCAGCGGCAAAGGAGAGATTGATCGGTACGTAGCGGTAGTTAGGCCCGGTAGGATTATTTTTGAAGTTGCCGGAGCCGGTGAGGAAGTGGTAAGATCTGCCCTTGCCTTGGCTGCGGCCAAATTGCCCTTAAAGACAAAATTGATTAGCCAGGAGGATTAAAAAAACCATGAAAAGAAACGAACTGACTGCTTTAAGAACAAAGAAGGTAGAAGAATTGCAGGAAGAGGTTGGTCAGAAAAAGGCTCAATTAAACAAAAAAGGTAGCCGGAAATTAAGGAGAGAAATTGCCCAGATTTTGACTCTGATCAGGGAGAAAGAAATCATCGAAAGCGAGGTTAAGGTAAAATGAAGGTTTTTACAGGCAAGGTTGTTTCTCATAAAACGGCCAAAATGGCTATCGTGGCAGTGGAGCGAACCGTGGTTCATCCCGTCTATTTAAAGAGGTACAGAAGATTAAAAAAATACCATGTTGAGGATGAGTCTGGAGTGAAAGTCGGAGATACGGTTAAGTTTGTGGCCTGCCGGCCGACATCGAAGCTTAAGAAATGGAGGATAATTAAGTGATTCAATTAAGAACCATGCTTACCTCGGCAGATAATTCGGGGGCCAGAAAGCTGAGGGTCATCGGGATTTCGGCAAAGATTGGCAAGAAAGTGGCCTTGGGAGATGTTATCTTATGTGTGGTGCGGGGTGCAGATCCGGCCGGGGTCGTTGCCGATCATGAAAAGGTGCGGGTTTTGGTGGTGAGGCTTGCGAAAGAAACCCGTCGGCCAGACGGCAGCTACGTCAGATTCGGCGATAATGCCGGAGTGGTGATTGATAAACAAGGGTTACCCCGGGGGACCCGGATTTTGGGGCCAATTGCCAGAGAGGTGAAAGAAGCGGGCTATCACAAAATTGCCTCTTTGGCTCGGGAGGTAGTTTAGCTAAATTATGATTAAACTTAAAATCGGCGATACGGTAAGAATTACGGCCGGCAAAGACAAAAGCCGCGAGGGGAAGATTGAAAGGGTTTTCCCCAAATCCAAGGCGGTTTTGATTCCCGGAATCAATGTTTTCAAAAAACATTTTAAGGGAAGCCAGGGCCAAAAAAGCGGAATTTATGATATCCCGAGGCCGGTTGATCTGGCTAAAATTGCTCTGGTTTGCCCGAAATGTAAAAAAGCAACCCGGATTGGTTTGAAGCTTTTAGCCAGGACAAAATCGCGATTTTGCAGAAAGTGCGGGAAGGAGATAGACACTAAGTGATTTAAGTAACTTAGGTAACTTATGAAATTAAAAGAGAAATACGAGAAGGAAATTTCCGGCAAGTTAGCCGGGGAGTTTGGTATCCAAAATAAAATGGCCATCCCCCGGGTGATTAAAGTCGTGGTGAATGCGGGGGTGGGCAGCTTAGTTAAAAACAAAGAGGCTTTAGAGACGTTTAAAAAAGACCTGGCCGCAATTACCGGTCAAGAACCTGCTTTTAAAAAGGCGAAAATTTCCATAGCCAGTTTTAACTTGAGGCGGGGAATGGTGACAGGGATGGCGGTTACTTTAAGGGGAGAGCGAATGTATTCTTTTTTAGACAGGCTTTTTACCATCGTTTTACCGCGCTTGAGGGATTTCCGGGGGGTAAAAACTACCGGTTTTGATAAAGCCGGCAATTACACTTTAGGGATAGAGGAACATACGGTTTTTCCCGAAGTTGATGTTGCCAAAGGTAGCCCCCATGGTTTGGAAATCACAATTGTGATTCGGGCCAAAAACCCTGACCAGTCACGGCGGCTTTTGGCTTTAATGGGTCTGCCGTTTGAAAGATAGAACTATGTCAACAACAGCGAAAGAAGTTAGAGAAAGCAAGAAATTAAAATTTAAGGTGAGATATAGAAATAGGTGTCGGCTTTGCGGTCGGGCCAGGGGGTACCTGCGCAAATTCGGGGTTTGCCGGCTTTGTTTTCGGGAACTGGCCTTAAAAGGAGAGATCCCGGGAGTTAGAAAGGCAAGTTGGTAGGTAAAATGCTTACTTATCCGGTGGGAGATTTTTTGGTGAAAATTAAGAACGCTGTTTTGGCAGGGCAGAGCAATGTGTCGGTTGGGGCGACTCGGGAGAAACTAGCGATTGCCAAAGTCCTTAAAGAGGCGGGTTTTGTCGAAAGTCAGGCGGTTGCAGCCGGCAAATTGGAACTGAAACTAAAATTTGACCACAAAGAACCAGTGCTTTTGGATATTAGGCTTATTTCTCGACCCGGCTGCCGGGTTTATCTTAAGGCAGCTGACTTAAGAAAGAAGAAGGGCCCGTCAATTTATTTGTTAAATTCTTCTAAAGGAGTCGTAACCTCTAAAGAGGCGCTTAAACTTAAGGTTGGTGGCGAAGTAATTGCGGAACTGTGGTAAATTTATATGAGCAAAATCGGAAAATTACCAATTAAATTACCGCCGCAAGTTACCGTCCAGATAGACGGAAGTAAGGTGGTGGTTACCGGTTCTGGTGGAACACTAGAACGGCATTTGCCGGCGGAGATTGCCGCGGAAGTTAAGGACGGTTGGCTCTTTGTCACAGCTAAGAAAGCTTCGCCTTTGACCTCGGCCCTGCACGGTACCACCCGGGCACTTCTCTCCAATATGGTTACCGGAGTATCTGGCGGGTGGAAAAAGACGCTGGAGTTGGTTGGGGCGGGTTATAAAGTCGAAACCAACGGTCAGGAGCTGACTTTAAATATTGGATTTTCTCGCCCGGTTAAGTTTAAGGCTCCGGAGGGGATTTCCTTTAAAGTAGAGAAAAGTTTAATTACAATTGAAGGTAGGGATAAAGAGGCGGTCGGCCAGATGGCGGCGACTATCAGAGCGATTCGGCCACCCGAACCGTATAAAGGCAAAGGGATTAGGTATCAGGATGAAGTGGTGAGAAGAAAGGCCGGTAAGGTGGCCAAAGCTACCGGAACAGTTTAGAGATATGAATAATAAAAAAACCAGAGCCCGGCTTTCGGTTTTCAGGTCCAACCGTTATATCTATGCCCAGGTGATAGATGATAAAAAGGCGGTTACTTTAACAGCAGCTCGGGGCAAATCGCCCTTAAAGGTTGGAGAAGAAATTGCCAAGAAAGCACTTGCCAAGAAAGTTAAAGACGTGGTTTTTGACAGGGGCCGGTACCGCTACCATGGCCGAGTTAAGGCTCTGGCCGAAGCGGCCAGAAAAAGGGGTTTAAACTTTTAAAATGAATAAGTTTTACCGAAATTATGATTCGCGCAGTCAAGCTCCGAAAGAGTTTGAGGAAACCGTGATTCAGATTAACCGAATTTCCAAAAAAACCAAAGGGGGGAATCAGATCAGATTTTCGGCCTTGGTCGTGGTCGGCAACAAAAAAGGCAAGGTTGGAATCGGCCTGGCCAAGGCCACTGATGTCAGAGGAGCGATCAAAAAATCCATCGAGGCGGCTAAAAGAAGACTGGTAACAGTGGCTCTAAACGGAACAACCGTGCCTTATTCCGTTAGGGAAAAATTTTCCGCTGCCGAGGTTCTGGTTAAGCCGGCTCCTGCTGGTAGCGGGATTATTGCCGGCGGGCCGATGCGGGTGGTTATGGAGGCGGCCGGGATTCGGGATGTGGTCGGTAAGATTTTGGGAACTAAAAACAAAATTTCTAATGTCTATGCCACTCTTCAGGCTTTAGAAACAATTACCCGGATGGCAAGAAGGAGTAAGGAGGCATAAAAAATGAATGAATCTTTGCCTAAAATGGTAGCTAAAAGAAAAAAAAGGCTGGGCCGGGGTTACGGCAGCGGCAGGGGTGGTCATACGGTTGGCCGGGGCCAAAAGGGTCAAAAGGCCAGAGGCAAAATCGGCGTTTTGTTTGAGGGCATGAAAGTGAAAAAGTCTCTTTTGAAAAGACTCCCTTTTCAAAAGGGAAAGGGGAAATTTAAAGCCGGCAAAAAACCGCTGATTATTAATTTAGAGGTTCTAAACCTCTTGCCTGCGAATTCAAAAGTTAATCTTGAGACCCTGATCAAAGCCGGGATTGTTGAGGCGGGGGAAGCCCGGGAGTTCGGGGTGAAAATTTTAGGCGGAGGAAAATTAAACAAAAAATTAACCATTGAGTTGCCGATGTCTAAATCGGCTGCGAAAAAAATAAATGCTTAAAACTCTTGTCCATTTTTTTGTAAGAGTGCTTAAATCTTCCGAGATACGGAAAAAAGTGATAATTACCGCCCTGATTTTGGTGGTTTTCAGGTTCACGGCGCATATCCCGGCAGCGGGAATGGACAGGACTTCTTTAAAGATGCTTTTTTACAACAGCCCCTTTTTATCGCTTTTGGATGTTTTTTCCGGAGGGACATTAGCCAATTTCTCGATTTTGGCTTTGGGTTTAAACCCTTATATTAATGCCTCCATCATTTTTCAGCTGCTGGCTTATATTGTTCCCTCGATAGAGGCCCTGCAGAAAGAGGGCGAGTATGGTCAGGAAAAGTTAAATCAATACACTAAGCTTTTAACCGTGCCTTTGGCGGCAATTCAGGGTCTGGCAATGTATTCTTTATTAAAATCGCAGCATGTGATTTCCTTACTTTCACCCTTGGCAGTTTTGTCTTTGGTTTTAACCATGACTGCCGGTACGGTTTTTGCGGTTTGGCTGGGGGATCTAATCTCTGAGCACGGTTTGAAAGACGGGATTTCATTTTTAATTTTTGTGGGTATCGTTTCCAGACTTCCCATTTCTTTGGGGCAGTCGGTAACCACCTTTCAGTCGCAGGACTTGTTAAAGGTCGGACTTTTTTTGGGTATGGCCCTTTTGGTTATCGCCGGCATTGTCTTTATGAATGAAGCGGTACGGAAGATTCCGATTCACTATTCACGGCGGTCGGGGAATTCCAGTTTATCTCCGGTGACAAGTTACCTGCCTTTAAGGCTCAATCAGGCGGGAGTCATCCCCATCATTTTTGCTGTTTCTCTGGTTTTGGTGCCTTCCTTGATTAGTCAGTTCCTGGCTAATTCAGCCAATCCGATCTTGGCCCATCTGGCGACCGGTGTCGGGAGGGTTTTTAGTCCCCAGTCTTTGGTCTATAACCTGGTTTACTTTCTACTCATCTTTGGTTTTACTTATTTTTATACCGCCGTGGTGTTTAACCCGGATAAAATTTCCGAAAATCTCCAAAAAGGCGGCGGGTTTATTCCCGGGATAAGACCGGGAAGTTCAACCGCCAAATATCTTTCTTTTGTTCTGGGCAGAATTACTTTAATCGGTGGAATATTTTTAGGCTTGGTGGCGATTTTGCCTTCGTTTTTCCAGAAGACCATCGGCGTTGCCAATTTAGCCATTGGCGGGACAGGCGTCTTAATCGTGGTTTCGGTGGTTTTGGAGGTTATCCGGCAGCTTGAAGGAGAATTGGCTATGCGCAAATACGAAACCTTTATACGATGAATATAATTCTACTTGGACCTCAAGGATCAGGCAAAGGCACCCAAGCCAGACTGCTGGTGGGAAAATTTGGGTTTTTTTATTTTGAGTCGGGAGGCTTTTTACGGGAACTTTCTTCCAAAAACGAAAAAGTTAAAGCAATGCTGGATAAGGGCGCTTTTGTGCCCGATGAAGAAATGGTTTCTTACGTTACTGCCTTCCTTGACGAGAAAGGCCTGAACGATGATATTCTTTTTGACGGGTTTCCGAGATCGATTAAGCAGTATATTTTTTTAAAGTCTTGGTTGGCTGACAGAAAAACAGGAATTAATTTAGCCATTGTTTTGCAAATTAGGGAGGAAGAAACTATTCGCCGGCTCTCTGCTCGCCGATATGACCCGGCTACCGGAAAAATTTACAACCTGATTACTGACCCTCCGCCGAAAGATATTGATAAAAATTCATTGGTGCAAAGGGATGATGATAAACCCGAAGCGATCAAAAAAAGGCTAACCTGGTATAAAGAACAGGTAGTACCCCTAATCGCCGAGCTTAAAAAAGAAGTCGAGGTGATTGACCTTGACGGAGCCAGACCGATTGCGGAAATTCACCAAGAGATATATGAAAAAATTTTACTCAAAAACCAACAAAGAGGTTGAAATCATGAGACAATGTGGCAGAAAACTTGGCTGTGTCAAAAAGGCCTTGTTCGCTGCGGTTAAAGTTGGGGTTTCGGCTGAAGCAATTGAGGTTTTGGCTAATAAGTTAATTGCTAAAGAAGGGGCGGAGGCTTCTTTTAAAAAAGTGCCGGGGTACCATTGGGCTACTTGTATTAATGTTAACCAGGGCCTGGTTCACGGGATTCCCAAAAAAGAGGTGGTTTTTAAAAAGAAAGATGTCGTTAGCGTTGATTTGGGACTCTACTTTCGAGGGTTTCATACAGATAGTTCTTTTTCCAAGGGGCTTGAGCCTTCGCCGGAAACGAAAAAGTTTCTAAAAGTTGGTCAGGCGGCGCTGATGGCAGCTGTTGCCGAAGCAAAAGCAGGCAACAGAATTTATGATATTTCCGAAGCCATTCAAAATACAGTTGAGAGGGGGGGTTATACTCCAATTCGGGCTTTGGTGGGTCATGGCGTGGGCCGGGAGCTTCACGAAGAGCCCGCCATTCCCTGCTTTGTGCCCGGAAGGAAAGAGGAAAGCCTAAAGATGCCTGTCGGCGCCACCCTGGCGATTGAAGT
>Ga0100392_1001742_pt1 | contig 20165 bp, 21 predicted proteins | sample CryGeymeta201516_FD_81548 | JGI IMG/M metagenome (GOLD analysis project Ga0100392, IMG submission 81548) | Groundwater microbial communities from Crystal Geyser aquifers in Utah, USA - Crystal Geyser metaG 2015-16 | ecosystem: Environmental > Aquatic > Deep subsurface > Groundwater | place: USA... | reverse complement strand
TTTTTACAAAAATTTGTAAAAAGGTGTACTTTTGGTGTACCAAGTACACCAAAGTACACCAAAATGGTACACCCAGTGGTACACCTTTTTACATATACCCGTTTTATTGGTACCTGGTACGTGGTAGGCCATAATAATAACACTCTCGAGAAAGATTCTTCATGTCGACAAAAATCTTGGACTTCTCATATTTTATTTTCCCAGAAGAATTTTTAGAATTTGCAATTTGCAAGCGAATCTCTAACAACAACAAAAAACAAAAAAAAACGACAACCATGAAGTACTCGTATGGATTTCCGGTGACCTTTGTTTGCTTCATCTGCTTTGTACTGACAATGATCATCGTCGTTGCTGGAAACAATAACGACATTGCGATTCTCACCGACGCCAATTTTGAACATGATACTCAAGCCACTACAGGATCTACCACGGGGCGATGGTTGATTCTATTTCACAATGCAAACAATAAAGCTGAAGTGGAGAGTATGTTGAAAAATCCTCAAACCATCGGAGGAGGAATAAAAGAAAACGAAGAAGGAGCTGAAGAAGCAGAGGAAGAGGAGGAAGAAGAAAAAGTAGGCACGAGTATCCTGGAAGATTTGCTCGAACAGGGTGTTGTCGTTGGAATGTTGGATATCAAAGAGAATCCCATCACTGTTGAACGTTTCAATATTCCGTAAGTGTTGTGCATTCTCTTTGGCTAGCTAGGGTCTGGGTACAATGAATTTCTACATGAGTGGTTGTTTATAGTTTATACTGACCCAAATTGCCTCCGTATTTCCTCTTTCTCTTCAACTTGAAACAATAGTGGTACACCCCATGCTATTTTGCTGGACAAAGGCAAACTCTATAGAACCAATGGTTGGGACGAAATCAAAGATTTTGCCCTTTCCGAGTACGAAATTCTATCGTTCGAGGAGGTACCAGCTCTGCCTTCGCCAGCGGATGGCATTCTTTCGCATCCATACGCAAACTTCATCATCGGAGGAATTTTCATGGTAGTTGCCATGGGCTTGGTCGTGACGATGTTCTCAAACAGCAAGACTAATACCACCAAGAAGACCAAATAAATAGAATCCAGGACACTGGAGTGTACGTAAGTCTACTAAATAATATGAGAATGCAAGCTGAGTTTGAAATTCTACGCTAGCTGTGAAAACTCTTCGTAATCCACTTTTTCCAGTATGATAGCACCTCCATTTTCATGTTCGGTGTCTATCAGTTGCAATGTGGCTCGGTATTTTTTCTTGTCCAATTCCAAGACCTTGGCTTTTTTGCCACGATACTTTCCTTTCAATACTCGCACTTTCTTGCCCGTTACTTTTGGTACTACCGTCTCTAAATCAGCTTGATCCAACCTTAATACATCGCCTCCATCAAGGACTTCCACTTCACAGCGGAACTTATCTTCCTTGAGAACATGATCTACTATGGCTTTTTGACGAAAATATTTGCCCTCGGCCAGTTTTTTGTTGATGATCCTCACAAGGATATCCCGTTTCAGCCAAGGAATTTCTTCTTCCAAATCGTTTTCGGCGTCATTGTCATGATCATAATCATCATCGTGTTTGGGTCGTTTCGAAGACTTTTGTTGACTCTTACTAGATATTGTTTCTGTGACCGATTTTACTGTTACTGATTCAGATGGTGCTAATCGTTTGTTGTTGCCATTGGTGGTGGAATTGGTATTGTTTGCAGTATTAGTTGGTTGCGACGGCGGCAGCGACACTGCTTTGATGATCTGTTGCTGTTGTTGACCATCTTCTTCGTCGTCATCGTCGTCATCATCTTCACCATCGTCAAAGAATCCAGTTGCTTTCTTTTTATTCTTCTTTTTGCTCGCGCCACCAGCACCACCGCTACTGCTACTATTATTACCTACTACTGTCAAAGACACGACGACTTTCTCGTCTCCGTCACGTTCATCCAATTTGGTCGCTTCTCGATGAATGGTTCCACCAGCACGATCTAGCATTTTTGCGGCTTCGCGACGTTGATTTTCCATCTGAATTGCTTGTGCAGCTTCTGCCTGTTTTTCGGCAGCGGCCCGTCGTTCCTGTGCTTCTTTTCTTGCCAAAATCGAAGCATCATTTTCAATAAATTGAACGTACCAGCCACGCTCGGTTTCATCGACTTTGGCCAATCCCTTCTTGCCCAAATACATGACAAAATCGCTCAACGAAGCCCATCGCGTTGCATTCATGTGAATGTGTTGTTTGTCGGCAATAACTTCCTGGTAAACATTGTTGGCGTTCACCCGTTTGGTTGTGTGCCGTTGTTTGAGCGTTTGCAAGTATTCTTTCTCAAATTCTTTGCTGAAACGGTCCATCATTCCTTTGGCATTCTCACTGAAAATCTTCATTTGTCGCAAATGCGACTCGCTGGTCTGGTGGCACTTGAACCCGTTGGCATCGCGGCACTGTTTCTCACACATCTGACAGTAGAACTTTAATTTTTGAAGTCCTTTCGCTTTGATGCGTTTCCCGATGTCCTTAATGGACCCCTTCTCTGCTTTCGCCATCTTTCCGTACTTTTGTGCGAGTGTGTTTATGTTTGTAACTCTGCCGCCGGCTTGGTATCTTAATTGGCAGAGCAGCAGCGTTGCAGGGCGGTAAAGGTGTGGTTTTTATGTGTCTTGTCTACCAGGTACTGCAGCAGTAATTAATCTACTACAGAAACGTTGGTTTGGTCACAGACGGGATATGGGATTACATTTTAATGAGACGCGCACATTATCGTAAAGGAATACAAACCCATACCAGAAATAATTGCTCGAGTACTATTAATATCAAAGGAGTTCCATAGAACATGTTACTACTAGTAATAATAAAACCACGCTTATACTCAGTAGTCATTATCACAATTCAGTCTAAATTTATAGATTTTATACATCCTACATCTACTGGGATCAAAACGTAGATGCTGTTGTAACTGCTGTAAACACTTGTTCTTGGTTTCACTCGTTTCGTACACAAAAATAATACATACATAATACTATAATCCGTACGCGAGACCATAGTTCCACAATCGATAGGCTTCATCAATACCCATCTCAACATTCAGACTGTTCATCATGAGTCCAAGGTCCAATGGAAGCAATACCGATTTTGTACATTTTGGATGCTCCAAGAGACTGAATCCACCATCCATGTGACCATCCAAAGAAAATCCATTTCCAGTGGCCATGGGACTGTTGTTTTTGTGAGAAAAAAAAGAGGATGAACAAGATATGTGAGACACAATTAGCAATTCTCGCATCAAGTTACTGTCGCATAGCAACAATGAGTATCTAACGTACATCCAAGTCGTTTGAATAAGCATATCTCGCAATTCTTGCAGGGTGGTAGGAGATCGTTGCGCCGTTTTCAGGCTTGTCGTTGTAGTCAGGATGTGCAACCTAGAGAGCAGCTTTGGATTTCTTCCAAGGTTGGTTGTTCCGTTCTTGTCTGTGTTCTCTTGTACGAGATTGAGTTCGTTCAGACAGCTCAAAACATTGCCACCACCACCACCATCTCTCACAGGAAAATTGCGATACACCAGTCCATCTACAAAGTCACTGACGACTTGGTATCGACCAATCTGTCCCTTCTTCCATGCCAATTGTGCCGATTGTGCCATACAGGACATTTCGTCTACGGAAAATCCATTCAGAACGGCCACTGAACCCAAACATCCCGCGGAAAAACAAACAAAGTGTTTGGTAGCAGGATCGGGAATGCTCTTGAGACGGCCCAAGGAAAACCAAAAGCCAGAAAAGCCAACGCCTGGAACATAGATGGAATCATTGTTATCATCAAAGTGAATGGACGGACGCAGTTTGAACTTTGTCACAGCCAAGAGTAGTGGTAACAGGAGCAGGCATAATCGGAAACCGTTCTTTCCTCTTTGGTTGGTTGGTTGCTTCGTGTTTGTGTGCGAACTTGGCTCCATTGCAACAATACTATCATCTTCATTTCGAGACTGGTAATCACACTGCGATGATGATGATGATGATAGTATGCGGTTCTGGTCCATCACATCTTCGTGCATAATGGAGGAGAAATCGCAAGGCAGTTCATCGTCGTTATCGTCATCGTCAGTGTCGGTGTCACTACTGCTACTAGTACTAGCAGAACTGTTGCTGCTGGAAGAGCTTATTTCAATCCAAGAACCTTCGTCTTGTTCCTCTTCCAAGTGACTTTGTGTAAGAATCGTATATTGATGATGGTCTGTCATTTTCTCTATTACTAATATGCAAAAGTGGCTGCTGGTAGGCAAGCGAGCGTAAAGTTGTCCAAGGGTTTTCTTACTCGTTGCCTTTGATAATTAGCGTAATTATTGTGTGATGTATGATGAAGTTGAAAGTTGACACAACTAAGAAGAAGAAGAATCAAGAATAAAAAAAAATAATGATTCATTTTACCAGGTATTAGTGAGTTTTCTCTTCTCGTCAGTAAGTCAAGATGACGTGGAGAGAAGGCAAGCACCGTCAGTCTCATTTATCCATCTTGACCGGGTGAAGCAGAAAAGTCCGTCTATCGTCCGATTAAAATCAAAAGAATTGAAAAGTTTCTTTTTTCATCATCTCTCATGACAGCCATCGTTCAAAAGATATATTATTATTATTATTATTATTACTACAGTATTATTTTTTGTACTCTACATTTATTTGTTGTGTGCGCTAAAGATCGAAATATTATTACAGTATTAGTTACGGTTGTCGGAGTTGTAGCTCCAGCGATAGGTCAATCACACTGCAGTGTGTCACAAACGATGGAAGAACACCAAACCACGATTCTCGGCAATACGACTACGGAAGAGGAGCCTTCCGTCGAACCATCCTTGGTAGTAGGAACTCAACATCAACAACAACAACAAGAAGAAAAGAAAATCATCATGGACACGGATGATGGCAAGGAAAAAAAGATTGCGGATGGGGAACAAAGGAAAGAGACAAAGCTGGCTGACGAAGCAATCCCTGCTAGTAACGATGCTACCAATACAATACCAACAACAACAACAACGAATGCTAATGCTAATGCTAATGCTACTACATCAGGTGAATATCGATCTTGGGACTTTGCGAATCGCAAAGTTATGATCAAGAACATTTTAAAGTACGATGACAAACGTACCATGAAAAAGATGACTCAGGCTTGGATGGCAGCCACGGGTAACAAGGTTAACATTGTTAAATGTAAAAAGCCTCCTAGGGAGCCATGGGCTCTGTTGACGATGGAAAAAGAAGAACACGTACCTATTTTGATTGACTACATCAACGCGAACAATATCACTACAAAGAAGGGAGACAAGCTATTTGCGCACGCTGTGGAAAAGAACCACGGAGTCCAGGATGACTATGGTGACGACAATGACGATGACGATGACGATGACAATAGCAACCATGACGGCCGAGATGATGGTGGTGGTGGTGGTGGTGGTGGTGGTGGTGGTCACAAACGAAGTAGTAATGACATTACTAAAAAGGACGAACGAACCCACAACAAACGCCAACGTGTGCAAAAAGCCGTCATGAATGCCAAACCTCGAGTCATTACACCCGAAGAAGTTAAGGATGCCATTATTCCACTCTGGAAGAACACGTACGAAGAACAATTGAAAGCCAAAGAAAAGGATATGATTAAAAATTCAGTCTTGAAAATTGTCAAGGAGGTCAAGGCAAGGTTTCGGTACGTATTTTGTGTTTGTTGTTATTGTTTGCCCGTGTTGTTCGACATTGATCTATTACGTGTGTGTATATGTCATCAACAACTCATTCTCATCTTTTGATAATGACATTTATTACAGAACACTGGAAAGAGAGGCTAAACGTAACAAGTTCAAGAAGCTGGTGAAACCATATCCTTGGTTGTTACCGAAGAAGGCCATTGACATGGCTCCCATTATAAAGGCCAGCGATATTGTTCGCAACAAGTGTGAATTTAATTTTGGATACCGTTACATGGCAGACGACAATTATTTACCGCCATCAAAAGCAACCAAGAATGGTACGTCTGAAACTGGAGACACTGATACCGCCATGAAAGACGATACAGCAACAGCAGCAGCAACAACAACAACAACAACCGTGGTAGTAAAAGTCGGGTCAGAAGAACCATCAAATGAAACGGATCAACATGGTACTGACGGTGTCTCCAAGGAGCCGTCAGAAGAAGAAGCTTTCGCTACAGAATCCAAAGCAGTCATTACAGAAACGAGAAGTAATAATGAACTTTCCATACAACAGCAAGAAGAAGATATTCCTCTTAAAAAAATTCCATCTGTGGGTGCCATGGCGAGAGGCTGGAGTGGAGGTGTGTCACTCCCGTTTGGCTGCCGCAATATTCCGTCCGAGGCCTTGGCTTTGCTTGAAATCGTGGAAACTTTTTTGGCCGATTGTCCCATGCCAGTGTACGATTCCAAAGAGCATCGGGGCTTTTGGAGAACCTTGACTGTTCGCTCGTCTCGACGGACGAGGGAATGCATGCTGATTTTTGTTCACGCACCCATCACTGGCGGAGTTGGATCCAAAAACAATGCCAATGTCGATAATTATTCTCCGGAACTATTCGAAAGCGAAAAAGCGCGTCTTCTTTCGATGGTAACGGGCAAAACGTTTCCAACAACCTACCCCAAGCTCGAGGAGGATGAATGTATTGAATCAGACGAGAACGATTCTCTGGAGGTTACTTCCGTCTACTTTCAAGAATTCGGCGGCATCTCTATGCCTGCTGCCGAGCATCCTGTTCAGGTATGTCTGAATTTTGCGTGTGTGCATGTCGATTTTCTTTTTGGAATTTCCCATTGACTCACAAGATCCACTCTGTTCGCTCTCTTTGAATCAGCATGTGTACGGGAAAAAGGAAATCAAAGAACAGCTTGGCAAGTGCACTTTTCAAATCAGTCCCGGCGCGTTCTTTCAAGTTAACACCAAAACCGCAGAAACACTTTACAGTGTCGTTGTAGAAAAAGTTCGGGAAGTTACCACCAATCCAGAAGAAACCCTTTGTTTCGATGTTTGCTGCGGTACAGGTACCATTGGTCTGACCCTCATGAAGGAAGGAGTGGTCGGTAGGGTCGTGGGCGTTGATATTTCTGCTCCTGCCATTGATGACGCCCGAGTCAATGCCGAATTGAATGGCTTTCCCAATACGTCGGACGATTCTAGCAAAACACGCTTTGTGGCGGGCCGTGCGGAGCATGTTTTGAGTCAAGAATTGAAGCGTATCAGGGGCAAGAAATCTGAAGGAGAAGACGAAGGAGACGAGCCACCAGCACTACAGGGCAAGGTAGTAGCTGTGGTAGACCCAGCGCGTGATGGCCTGCATCCCGATGTCGTACGAAACTTGCGTGGTTTTTCTCAGATTGATCGATTGGTCTACGTTTCGTGCAATCCTACGGGAAGCTTAATCAAGGATGCTGGTCTCCTGTGCGCCCCGAGCTCCAAACGGTTCAAAGGCCGAGCCTTTCGTCCTACGTTTGCACAGCCTGTCGACATGTTTCCCTACAGCAACCATTGTGAGCTAGTAATGGTTTTTGATCGCTTGACGGATGAAGAGCTAGGCGGACAACCGGAGTAATAACGTTTTTAACTCGAGTAGAGACTTCGTTTGAGTGTTCTTTTCTTTTATTCCCGTGCGTAGCAACTGAACTACCACAAGTAGTAGTAGCTGCGTCTCATTTGGACTTTTTCCAATGATCTATCAATATTCCTGCCGTTGAGTACAGTAGGAGATCACATCCAAGCAGTCGTGGCTGGTATCTCTCATCAGAAGAGCCAATGCGAACTGCTGTACCAGAACTACTCTAATAATCAAGTTGTGGAATGTACTATTAGCTAGTACAGTAGTAGGCTACTGCCTTTTTGAAGAGCACTGTTTGTAGCCGTTTGTCGTTTCCTTGAGTCGTGGAGGGACTGCTATCATGTTTAAAATAATACGAGTAAAAATTACAGTAGCTAGCGTAGTAGAGGAGTACTAATCTACTCATTCAAAGAAAGTCTATTCGGAGTAAATATTATTTGTCACGAGTGCCTCTGTTTGGGTCTTGCGAGAGAGGCAGGATGATGAGTTTTGGCAGGAGCAGTCTCTACATTAGATGTACTAGCTAGTAGTACTACTAGTAGTCTGTACTACTACTACTAGTACTCTAGTAGCTAGAACGCCCGAAAAGCCTCCTCGCCCTTCCTTGGATGACTGAAGGTGCTGCATCGTTCAACAAGCATCAAACAATAAAATACGTACCCCATCTATTCGAGAAGTGGACAACCAGCAGTAGCAACAAAACAATAACAATACAAACCGCAGCTCACTATTGAGGTTGCTTGCAGTTGTATTCCTAGTATCTTCATCATCACCGCGGAGAAGTCTTTTTATAACACTCCGAGTAGTGGAATATAAGATATAAGAAACGACTCATTGTTAATCGTGAACAACCGTCCTTTTGCTTCGCTCGAGCCAATCTGCAAATCATACTTGTAGCCATCAAACGTTTATCAAAGCCGAATAACTTTCCACAGAAGAGCCACACTGCATAAAACTCGCTAGACTGGTCTTTTTTATGAAAGAGACGTTCAATCTACTCATAACTACGCAGAATACAGAAGAACAGAACAGCTTCAGCTTCAGCTCAGCAATAACAACAACAACAACAACAACGACAACGACAACGAAACACAAGCAACCATGACCATGCACTTGTACGAAGACGAGACACTGGCACAAGAGGTGTACCAGGAAGAACACGACCGTTCGTTTGCCCGCAAGGTCGAACAGGAACTTCGGGACGAAGAACTGGCCCGACAGTTGGCCCGGGCCGAAGAACGTGCCCTGGCAGCAGAAGAACGGGCACAAGCTGCTCCTCCCGCACGCTCTTGGACCATGCGTCGCCTCTGCAGTTATGTGGTTCCTATTGTGTTTATCATTGTGGGTGTTGTGGCTCTCCTGTACGCCATGCAAAGCGACCAAACGCAAACCATTCCTTCGTTTGGGAACTTTGGTAATGGGTTTTTAGACGAAGATCCTTGGGTAGGACTAAAACCGGGGGACGTTGTCAGGTGGAACAATGGTGGAGTGGGCGGTCTAAAATTGGAGCTTGTCAACGCTCTCGAAAGTCAATGGGAAGACATCTTTTTAACAGTCGTGTCTGAATGGGATAATGGAAATCCCAAGACTCTCCAGTTGACCACCTCTAAAGAGTCGCATGACCCTGAATGCGAACCAATCGACAACAAATCCAAAGTGTGCAATAGCAATTACGGCGATACACAGTGGCGTGGGATCAATCAGGTCTTGATTCAAAATGGATACATTGTGGCCACGACCTCGAAAATGAATGAATTCTACCTCGAAAAATCGTCGGAAGCACAACGGCGGTACACCATGTGCCATGAAGTAGGGCATTCCTTTGGACTGCCTCACACGGACGAGGACTTTTTCAATGCCGACCTGGGAAATTGTAAGTTTGTATGGTGCTTGTTGTTTGTATATATTGGAATGTATCAGAACAAACGTTCTTGCTCACCCCTCCTTGCTGCTCGGTTGTCATTCATCTGCTGCAAAAATTATAGGCATGGACTATACGTCCAATCCATCAGCCAACATTAATCCTGACGAGAGTAATTTCTTATTTTTGAAAGACTTGTACGGAACGGTTCCTGTAAGGCAGCGTGTTCGTCGGAACACGCTAGAATCTTCTTCCACTGTGACGGCACCCGGTTCTTCACGAACGATCCCCGATGATATTCGACAAAAAGTAAAGGAAATCGTTCCACGCATGGAAAATCGAGCTGACGAGAATGCTCAGAAAGATGGATGGCGATTGCTTCACAAATCGTCGCAAGGTGAAGCACATTCCGTATGTCTTGGCAATGGGTGGGTGCTGGAACTGCACAAGCTGGCTACTTTTGATGAAAGCGAGTAGGGGCTGTCAATTATGCAGATGGCTGCTTTTTTTTTTAATGGTAAAAAGAAACATATTGTGCTGCCCACTGCAGCACTACGCTTGCGAAAGATCTTAGGTCCGAAAATCCTTTTGGGTTGTGGCATAGATTGGTTTTATTTAGAGAGTCTTTTATTATCTCTTTTTATATTTAGCGCTGTGTCTATAGAATTCAGTATTACTAGGTAGATCCGGACGTTCCACTACTCCGCATTCTATATTTTCGTTTTCATATTGCATTTGCGGAATACTGCAGTACATGGCTACCTCATCTAGTTATGACGTTACGACTCTACAACAGTTTGAAAACAAAAACAAAAAAAAGTTTCATATTGATTTATTCATCATGTTTCATGCTACATTTGCTTGCTCATTCTTCTTCGTCATCCCCCGCTACAAATGGATTGGCAATTTCTTCCACGCCGTCTTGTGGAAACACTAGCGACACCTGGGTGCCTCGTACGACTACCAATCCTAATTTTCGTGTCTCGTCGGTCACACTCATTTGGGGATCTTTCGGGTCCCTCAAGAACTCTTTGCAGTCATCCAGTACCAAATTAACCAAATCATCGTACCCACGCAATATCCCCTGCATTTCTCGTCCCCCCAAACATTTAACGCGGACTTCGGCATCCATCATTTTGGCCAGTTCGAGTATAGAATCCTTGCGGGGTGCAGATCCTCCTCCGCCTCCTCCCTTTTTGTTGGTCTGGTTGTTGGTGTTGCTCATTCTACAACTGTATGGAAGTAATAGCGATCTTTATTGGTTTATAGTCGTAAAGAGATGGGGACGTAGAGTAGTAGAAAATCTCAGACGAATGTTGTGTCTGCCGCCATGCCATTGTCAAGCCATCGGAAAGCAATTATCAAAGGCGTGGCTGTCAAAACACATCCAAGCATCCTACGGGTTATATCCCAAACCTTAGTGTGTAAACGCCAGTGGTTTACCGTAGAACGAGAAAAGGAAAAATTCAGTCGTCTCTCACATTTTTTATTCTCCGGACACCGCAGAAAAATTCCAGCAAACAAACCTACTACCGTACTCTACTACTTTAAAGAAGTCCTTTTCAATAAAATTACAGTAAGAGTACACGGCATTCAACAGAGCACCCTAAATTCACTTGCAAATTGTTTTCCTGCGCTACTATTAATAGCAATCGCCGGCACTTGGACAGACATCCCCCATGCGGCCTTTAATTATCTTCAACGTATTGTGGAACTCGCAAATGTCTGTGCTGCTACCATCGACATTTTCTCCGTAGATTAGCAGCATTAAAAATGTTGACCAAGCCTCTATTTCGAATAATTCGAAGGGGCTGGCTGCAGCAGCACGCTCTTGCAGACTCCAATACACTTCCGGCTGTTTTCGTATCCTGGCCAGTCACTCTCTGCCTGGTCAATGCCATGCAAGCGATTTTATGACCAACTTGCACGTTCAGGCTCGAGTGACCTGCGCTTTCGTGCTTCCTTGCTTCAGCTTTCTTGGTTCGAAACGGGAGGTTGCTGTTCCCTATTTGGTGTGCATTTCGCAGCACATTTGATCGAATCGTTGCTTGGAGCCACTCACAAATACGCACTCTTACCGCGGGTACCTTTCAACCTTCGGCTAGACTACTACTCGAGTACTAGCTACCAGGTACAGTAGGTCTAGTTGTCTTGTACCTGGTACCAGGTACCTGGTACCTGGTACGATGGTACAAGTATTCAGGAGTGTACTATTACTCCAGAGGAGGAGGCAGTAGCTACTACTATACTACTACTAATAACTCTAAGTATGGTACACCACAAAAAATGACTAACTGACTTCCACATTCTACAGTGTTCCAGCACGACTTGGCGACACCACGTGTTTACTTTTAATTCAAGTGTTACGTTGCATTCTGTACATATTCACTCGCGCGGGCAGATATTTTGCGACTTTTTTTATTAAAATGTGTTACATCATCATTTTTCACTCAAGATCCTGTGAACCCCACTCACCTGCACACAGATCCAACGAAACGACGAGACCAATAAAACAACTAACTAGACTACTACCAGGTAATAATACTACTCTAGTAGCTAGTAGCCAGTAGTAGTAGTAGTAGTAGTAGCAAGCAGGTCTACCCTGGTAGTAAAAACTAAAATTAACCAATCAATCAAACGCACGAAAAACTCGGCGAAAATAAGAAACTGTCCTATTTGAACAACCCAGAATTAAAACGGAATGGAACCATAGAGGATACCTGGTACCTTAACTAACATTATAATTAATAGAGCCATGAATACACCAATGGAAGAAGACTTTGGACAAGAAATAGAACACGAAGCATCATCGTCATCAATGTTATCGTCGTCTATGAAGACTCGAGAGTACTACGAAAGTGCTGTGGACCGCCTTTTGACCCTTCGCAAAACCGAGAACAGTTACTCTTTTCAGGCCTTTTTGCAACAAGAATCTTTCCCTTCCAGTAAGGGCGGCACTGCTTTGAGCGAAAATTGGCGCAGCAAGGTGACGCAATGGGCCTTCAATGTGGTGGACCACTTCGGCCTCTCGCGAGAAGTCGTTGCCGTTTCCATGAGCCTCCTTGATCGATACTTGGCCACCCGTGGCAATGTTTGCTCCGGCAACTTGGTCTTGTTGACATCTCTAACGACTTTGCATCTGGCAGTCAAGATGCACGAAACCAAGCGCATCAAGAGCAGTGTCTTGTCAGGTCTGTCGCGCGGACAGTTCGATACAGCTCACATTGAAGAGATGGAGTTCAAAATCTTGTCGGCACTCCGTTGGAAGCTCTACGCACCGACGCCATTGGCCTTTCTGACCGAGTTTCTCCACTTTCTTCCCGATGATGTCAGCACACTCGAACGAAAGGAAGTCTACGAGCTCAGCAAGTACATGGCGGAATTGGCCGTATGCGAATCGACATTTGTGGAACGTCAAGCGTCCGTAATTGCCCTCGCAGCCATTCGCAATGTCATGGAGAACCTGACCTTCATCCGTCTCTCTCACGAAGACAAGGAAGAGTACCTCATGGCATTGGAAAATCTCATGGGACAAACCTTTGAGTCTCCAAGTATGCAAGAGACGCGACAGCGGTTGCAGACCATGTTTGCCAAAGTTTCGGCAGACAATTGTTTTGAAGCTCCGTACGGTGCTGAAACGCTGCAGCAGCTACATCAGCAAACTACACTCCATGGAAGCCATATCATTAGTCCTGGCGAGTCTCCTTCGTCGACGACCAGCAATGACTACGCTACGAACAGTAGCAGCAGCAGTACTAAGAAACGCACTCATCGTCTAGAAGAATCTACCAAGAAGCGCACCAACTTTTGGTATACACCTTCGCCACCTCATTCGAGATTGGGCGTTGCAACCGAGTTGGCTTTTGTGACAAAAGTTCACCGCGGCTACGAATGAACATGCTACAGCACTCTCCATGTTCACATTAGACCACGTTTTTGGGAGACAATCTCAGAAATGCAAGCGCACAGACATCATCACCATCACCAAATAGAATAGAATAGAGCACGCATACTAGAAGGCAAATATCACCCGTCAACGCCTACCTACCACTACACATTACAGACTACAAGCAACCAAAAAACTACAGAAAAACCTAAGCACGAATACATAAAGAATAGAGCATTGAATTTTGCAAAATACATACTAGTACACGAGTGCTCTATCTCTGTACTCGCAACTCTACTCCTAGGACTATCTACTAGTAGTACTACTGTTTAATAGTAGACGAGTAATACTCGAGTACTGTGGCTATCATTCGTCTTGCTTACCAGGTAGCTATTACAGTAGCCACTACCAGGTACTGCAGCTACCAGGTAGCTAGTAGGACTCCCTACTAGCTAGCAGTTAGTAGAAGCCACGCAGTCACCTTCTATCTACTCCGATTGTAAAATGGAGCGTCATTGGATTTTTGAGTTTACGTGTTTGTCCGTCTGTAAAATGAGACCATCGGCCGGTCTCCATGCTCACTACTAGTACCAGTAAGTAGGTGGTGTACAGTATGGTACCAATTACAGTTCTACTATGACGAGCCGTTAAAACCTCAGACATAATATTATTATTCTTCCATCAGGTACCACTAGCTAGTAGGCTAGAGTAGTAGTAATAAAGGGGTGGTACTGCATGTACCAGTAGTCTCAACATCATAGTATCCTCACTAATACCAGGTACTGTAGTACAGTACCAGGTAGGAGTACAAAGGTGGGGTACTAGTAGAGCACCAGGTGTGGTACTACGTACCTGGTACGGTAATAAAAATTAAAAAAAATAGTTTTCGAGTACCGGTACGAGGTACTCTAGTACTACTGTAGTAAGGGCAAAGGCGAAGTGTTCAAGAAAGATGGCAATTCCTATTACCTGGTAATTTTTTAGCAGTTGTAGCATGGAGTTGTAGATAGCTAGAAGTTCTAAAAGTAGTCTAGTAGACGTACTAGACTATTCGTAGTGTTTTTTATTAGAAATAATGGAGTACACGAGAACTCCGAGTAGCAACTAGACCGATAAACTCTTTCTAGACATGGTACTAGTAGTTGTTTGCCTTCGTGATCCCCAAAACACTTTCGTCAGATACCAATAGCTAGTTTTTAGTAACCAGTAGTAGATACAGGCTACAGCGGCAGTAACCCAAAAAGTATGGTTCGGCTGAACTATAAAGGGATTTTGAAGACTAAAAATAAAAAAATTCATGATCCTGAAATATTCAAAATTAATTTGGCCTTAGGCAATGGGAACGTGGTATGTAGCGGCGGACTAGTCGACGAAATTTCCTCGTCTTGCCACCTCTAACAGCGACATCTTGTTCTTCCTCAAAAGCACTGCTCACAACACGGTTGCCAATATTACTGCCCTGCGGTGCACCACTTGATCCTTGATCATCACTTCCATACAATTGCCTTAAACGTTCGAAATTGATACTTCCGGGAAGCAGGTTGTTTCCTGGAGAATCTGTGTAGTCAAGACAGTTACCTAGATCTTCGTTGTGGGGATTTTCATCCGTATGGACCAGTCCAAAGCCATGACCAAGCTCGTGACACATAGTGTATCGGCGTTTTTCGTAATCGGCATTTCGCAGATAGAATTCATTCAATTTTGCAACACTAGCAGTAATATATCCATTCAAAAGCTCCACTTCATTGATTCCGACCCAACCTGTGTCTCCATAGTTGGCGTTGCAAACCTACAATAGGAAATATAAATATTCTAGATAATCAATGGTGGAGCGGAAAGATGTAAAAGTGAGAAATTGAAGAGTCCACAATTCCTCAGCACCAATATGTCCGCGCGCACCTTCATGACTCCGTCCACAAAAGCACATTCTCTGTATATCGATACATCTGTAAAAGAAAGTGAGAGGACGGCACTCTGCTCCCAATCATCGGCCAATTGTCGAAGGATATTTTGCCATGATTCGTCCAAAGCATTGTAAAGGTTCAACTGCAGTCCTTCCCCTTGTGTACGCCAGGCATTCATTTCTTCTGGCTTTCCAATTGTTGGCTCTTAGCTGAAGAGCTCGGGAAATTCTGTGTCTGTCAAGTTGTCCAAAACGTTAGTAGAGTCATTTAAAAGGGGACCGGCAACTTCGCTCACTGCCCTGAAAACAAAGTTCCAAATCAACAAAATGATAACAGTTACCGGAATCAAAACGCAACAGCAAAGGCATATAGCAGTGCTCGTAATGCTTTTAAGATAACCGAAGCAGGCTGAGAAGACACCACCCTCGTGGGCTCCTTTGATCGCAACATCTCCCATTTATTTGATATTTTTGTTGCTACGGGGTGTATGCACACTTTTTCCTCGTTGTAATACCCCTGCCATTGATCCAGCTTCAGCTGGGCATTCGCGACACATATTTGGAAAGTTCTGGAGATCGCAGGAGTGATCGATGGTCTTCTTTTCTCGTAAACACGTGAAACAAGAACAGCGCGACAAAAAGAGGAACATAAGAATTAGAGTAACTCGAGCCCTACTGTACTATGAACGTTGCAATCAGTATTTTATGCTTATTTTTACAGCGCGAAATCAGTTGACAGTAGTAGTACAATCATCACGACAACAAAATATGAAGGCCACCAAGGTCAGCATCTTCTTTTGTGGTACTACTACCACCATCATCATTAGCAATGTATGGACACAATTGAATCCGCAGCATCGTTCTTTGAATCGAGCATCTTGTTGTGCTCGTTCCGCGGCTCGTCCATCCAGATTCCCCCTTTGTTTGTCATCAAGCTTACTCAAACAGTTTTCTGTTTTGCAAACAACAGGAGCTGACTGTGGAGGACGACAGTCTGGTACATTTCGAAACCTTGCCAACGCTCATGTTTGGCGGATACAGATGATGATATTCAGTCGTGTTTATTCTCCTACCTACCGTTTTCAATAGTCTTGAGTCATATCATCTTTAACCCACAGAGCAGCATACCATGGCATTTATGCAATATGAGATACAGAAATAGCTTCAGTGAATCACTTTCGAATCTCAAATTTAGCAGCAATCATTAAATGATCGGAAGGATAACGTAGACTAGGAAGTTTCGTGCTCTCAATTTCTTCCAGTTCTGGAACATTGAGAGTATCTGTGCACGTGAGCTGCTCAGAATAAAAGATGTAGTCAATGATCCGTTTTACTGTATAGCTTCCTCGCGTCTTCCAGGTTGTGAAAAAATTCGGGTTTGGAGGGTCAATGGGATGTGCGGATTGAAACTTCATTGGCCGCGCCAGTCTGGCCTTCTTGATATCGCTGTTGTCGTCACATGTAGTTTTATGATTGAAAATAACTCGTTGCACTGACGAGCTAGAGAATGGTGTATCAGACGGCGGATCCGCATTAAAGTCACCCATCACTATGATTGGAATGTCATCTGTATCGAGCATCTCGGTTTGCTTGACGCGAGCGTCTTCGATGTGGCCCAGTAATTCTTTCACTTGGCGGCACCTTATCATTTCGCTACTCTCACTTTTTTGAGCTTTCAAATGAGTCGCCGCCACTAGCAGCGGGACGCCGCTTTCAACATGTTTAAGCATCGCGAGGATAATGATTTGATTCCCAACCTTGAACTGTATGCGCTCTTCTGATAAAAGTTCAAAGACGCTTGTTTTCCAAAATAGAGCACAACCGTCGCTGTAATATCCCAGAGGAACACCCGGTGACTTTGTTTTTGGAGCAAAAATCCCTTCGTAGCCAAACAAGCGCAGCACTGGCGCAAAGAAGCCTCTGAATCGATCAACCTCTTCCAAAGCCAAGAGGTCGAACGAACCGTCGGAGGAGGAATCACCGCCAAGAATCACCTCCAGAAGTCTCCAACGACGCAGCGAAAAATCAAGGCATATTTCAGGATGTGTTAGCTCAGAGAAGCCTCCATAACCAATGTTTTTCTCGCCTTCTATTTGTTGGTCAATCGGAAACGGCGGTGAAACATCAGGACCAGCAGAGAGACCCTCTGCCAGAGTATTAAATTGAAGTGCAGAAAAAGAACCCACTGGTTGCCCCCCATCGCTATCAGTAGATTTATCATCACTTCTGGTCCGTCTTTCCCATTCTCTCTTGTACAGTGTAGCAGGACCAAAGCTCTCCTGGTATTCTCGAACTTGCCTAATTTTCGATAGCACGTCTTCTTTCGTTTTGATGTCTGTCAAAGATTCATCTTCTTTAGCTTCCACGCGAATCCACCTGTAGACCTTTTCATCTATACTTTTGGCTAAGTCTTCGTAAGCTTTGCAGCCAAAGTCGTCCAGTACGGGGAAATACTCGTCAAAGTCTTCCTCCTTGTTCGTCATGATCAAAACTTCGTCCGAACTATCCCAGTCTGATGTTAGCTGAAAGGTTTCGTCTTTGACAGACGTATTGTTTGGGTTATGCTTGTTGTCACTGTCCGACGACGTGGATAACAGTCGACTCGAGCGAGGGGATGGAAACGTCCTGAAAATGGAAGCAGGTTCGAGGAGCCGTGATGATAAAGCAGCAGGTCGTAATAGCGTCACACGAGGTGATAACAATAAGGAAAAGGCTGTTGTGAAATGTCTGCAAGGGATGCGAATGAGTATAAAGATTGATAGATCACGCCAAGTACGCATTACAGCTAGCTATTGGCGTGCAATGGCGTTCATGGCTGTATTGGACGATAAGGTTTATAAATAAAATAATAATAATGATGCACGTAAGGAACCAGGCGCATTATGGTTAAAAAAAAATCATTGCTTCACACTGCGACTTCCGATTTTGGGCCATGTGGCAAGGGAAACACCTACCTCCGCGTTTGGAATAAATGTGCTATCTTGTGTTTTCGCCATTATACGATCGCCATGCTGTTGTTTTTCAACCATAGTTGCAGAGGTGTCTCCGATACTAGTCTAGTGTCTCTAGTTAGTCCGGCAGAACGAAGTAGTCTACTGTTGACACGCAAGTGTAGCGGTCGAAGAACTCCTGCCACCGTTTGCATCTAAAAAATAAGAAAGAAGTCAAATTCGATGCATTCATTCCTTTGGAGACTTGATCAAAAACAGTAGGAAAATTCATTCGCAAAACTTAATGATTCCAAGATTAAATAATTTGCTGAATTAAGCTACACTCGCGACTAAACACGCATTTTTCCTGCCAGTCTAAGCCTGAAAGGTGTCCTCTTCTGTGCGGAATGTCTTCCAGTTTTCCGGGCGAAGAAGGAAACGCATTTCCTGCTATGCAAATACTTCAGTAATATACGCCGGAAAACGAGCAACCAAAACTACTATTCCCGTGACTCTTTTTTGAATACAACAGTTCCCACTTTCGATTGCATGCTCGTATAACCGCAGAAAATTCCAACTCAATCAATAATTTTCCGCCTCTTCATTTCGGCTTTGGCTTCTTTCACTTGCTCATCAATTTCTTTGGCTGCTTCGGGGCAATCATTAAACGTCATGACATTGTATATAATTGTCGAAAGAGCATAGATCCCCAAAGCAACAATCGCCCATATGGGTGCAAAATTTACCAGGATTTTGGCAGCTGGACTGGCTGTGGCTTCGTCTTGGTTCATTTTTACACCTTGCCACACTGCCAAAAAAACGACCCCGTAAACAAGAAAAACTTGGTATCTCAGTAAGCCCATGATAGATGTATAGACATAAATGTGTATTGTGCAACGTGGTTTTACTCTTTGTTGCCGACTGCAGTGAATATCCTGTCGTTTTTTAAGGAGCTTTCTTGAATGAATATGATTTCTTTTGCTTTCGGCTATTTCGTCGACAGTGAGCAGCTTTTCGGAATTATTGCAGTCGGTTAATGTTTGTGTTCGGTCTTTGACGGGGTTCAGCTTGCCTATTGGCTCAGTTCTGTTATTTTGCGTTTGTTGTCGACTGTGGATGCTTTTAGTTTTTAGTACAGCATTATTAGTATTTAATAGCTACGTACTTTTTCTATGTGATACTAGTACGATACAAGCACACTACTAATAGCTCTAGTAGTAGTTGTAGCTACTAGCTAGCTAGCTACAGTACTACTAGCTAGTAGCTACTAGTAGTAGAGTACCGTAGTAGTAGTAGAAGGTAGAAGTCGTCGATCCGTTGGAACATGCAGCTGCCCGGGTGGAATTTTGAAACAGAAAAGCAAACGCAACTAATGTGGTGGGTTCAAATACGTTGTAGTAAAACCAATCCACCACTCTAGCTCTCTGACTGAACGACCAGCCAGTCCAAAGTGTAAATTTGAACCATCTGTTTCTACCGACTCTCCAGTCTCGGCTAGCACAACTCTTTAGCAGTCAGAAAGGTCCAGTCTTCAGGCCGTACTGCTTTACTTTGGTATACTTTGTTCCTATTCACAGTGACTGATTCACGAACAAACAAAACCCTCCTCTGCTCTACTAATGAGAGGCTAAAAGAATCCTAGCTAGATATCGCGCGCGCGGTACGAGAAGTAGGTGGCTGCTACAGTACTTCTCGATTGGTCGACCCTGAAGTCGCATCACATGACGATTCTTGGAGGTACACTCCTAGTAGAGTGTTGCTGGATACATCATGAAAAGAAAGCACAGGTGTAAATAAAACGAGGGAAGCCTGACCACCCCTGACTCCTTTGGTCTTGTTGCAGCGATTCGTATTATTAGCAAAAACAAGTAGAGTACCTGGTACTCGATTAGGCGGTATTATTATTATTATTCTGCGGGGGGGGGGGGGGGGGGGGGGCCCCCCGCGCCCTCACACCCGGGGGGCCGTTGACGCGCGCAAAATTTTGTTCTGTCTTCGCGGCCGGAACAAAGACGCCCGGAAC
>Ga0100392_1001739_pt1 | contig 20194 bp, 20 predicted proteins | sample CryGeymeta201516_FD_81548 | JGI IMG/M metagenome (GOLD analysis project Ga0100392, IMG submission 81548) | Groundwater microbial communities from Crystal Geyser aquifers in Utah, USA - Crystal Geyser metaG 2015-16 | ecosystem: Environmental > Aquatic > Deep subsurface > Groundwater | place: USA... | reverse complement strand
GAAGCGGTTGTTCTTTTCATGCTTCTTCCGAAACAGCTGAAGGCGGAGACCTTTGCCGAACTGTACCCTGACAAACAGGAGGCCTTCCTTAAAAGGATGGGCGATGAGGTGATAAGGGAGCTCGTCGTGGAGTTATCTCCCGACGACAGAACGGAGCTCCTGGAGGAGCTTCCGGGGAGAATCACCAAAAAACTTATAAATTTCCTGCCGCCGGAAGAGAGAAAAGAGACGCTGAAACTCCTGGGTTATCCCGAAGACAGCGTTGGACGGCTCATGACGCCGGACTATGTCGCCATCCGTCCGGAGTGGACGGTGCGGGAGGCGCTGGAGCACATAAGGAAATTCGGCCATGACGCGGAAACCGTTAACAGGGTGTATGTGATTGACGCAAACTGGCATCTTTTAGACGATATTTCTCTCAGAAAATTGATTCTCGCCGATTTCTCAAATGATATCTTGAGTCTTATGGACAGAAACTTCATAGCGCTCTCGCCCTTTGATGACCAGGAGGTCGCCGTTAAAAAGATCAAGAAATATAATCTTTACGCGCTTCCCGTCGTTGATTCCGAAAATGTCCTTCTGGGCATAGTGACGGTTGATGATGTGCTTGATGTTTTTGAGGAAGAGGTCACGGAAGATGTGCACAAGGCTGGCGGTGTCGTGCCTCTTGATATGAGTTATACTGCCGCTTCAGCCCTTGTTCTTTACAAGAAGAGGATTGTCTGGTTATTACTGCTGCTGGTTGCCGGCTTTTTGTCTTCCGCCGTCATTACCCGTTTTGAAGAGACGCTTCTGAAAGTTGTCGCGCTCGCCGCCTTTATACCTGTTCTGATTGATGCGGGCGGGAATATAGGCAATCAGGCCTCGGTTCTCATTGTCCGGGCGTTGGCCCTGGGTGAACTGACCACTGCCAAATGGTTCAGCGTTGTTAAAAAAGAATTGACCATAGGCAGTCTGCTGGGTCTGACGCTCGGCTTTGCCATAGGTTCGTGGGGATACATCTGGAAGGGTGATTTCCGGCTCGGCCTTGTCGTTGGCCTCACCATTATTTTGATCGCGGTCTGGGCCAATCTGGTGGGCAGTCTTCTGCCTGTTTTCCTCACCAAGCTGAAAAAGGATCCCGCGATTATATGCGGTTCCCTTTTGACAACGCTCATAGATATAACGGGGTTGCTGATTTATTTCTCAATCGCCGGCCTGCTCTTGTTTTGAGCGCGGCCGGAACGGCGGTATAGGGGGGCTGTAAAATGAATGCGAGAAAAATTGTTGACGGCGTTTACTGGGTGGGCGCGGTTGACTGGGACAGAAGGCTTTTTGATTCGCTCATACCTCTGCCCGACGGGACAAGCCACAACGCGCATCTGATCAGGGGCAGTGAGAAAACCGCGCTTGTTTAGGTTCAGACACATAGTACAACACCTGGTATAATCCGAAAGGAGGTGTTTTTACTATGAGCAATGACAAAAGCAAGTATAATTCCCGTGGTGTGTCAGCGTTTAACCTATATCCGAAAAGAGCGATAAAACAGTTGGCGGGCATGAAAAGCATCACAGAGGAAGCGCAAAGACGTTTGACATGGATTTTGATCATTACAAAAGGGAACATTTTTACTTTGCTCAAATAGGACATTATCATTTTGCGCCTACACAACAATTGACACAGCCCCTAAATATGTTACACTTGTAACATATATGTGACAAGGAGGCGGGGTATGGAATTCCATATATCGTTATTAAATGTGTTAAATTCCAGGGTGAGGATAAAAATTATAGAATTTTTACTCACGCATGAAGCTTCTATGAGTGAAAGGGAGATAGCCTCTGTTTTGAAAGTTTCCCATATGAGCATAAATAGAACCATGCGGGAACTCGCTGATTTGAATTTTGTTAATTTTATTACTGTCGGGAAAGCTCACTTGTGGAAAGTGAATCAAAAAAGCCACGCCTATAAGGCGCTGTCAGAATTGATTAAAGGGGTGTTGGATATCAAAGAACCAATAGAGGGTTTAAAGAAAACGCTCTTAAAAGAACTCCCTGAGAAACTGGTCAAACGCGTGGTGCTATTCGGTTCGGTGGCAAAAGGAACAGAAAAGGCAAATAGCGATATAGATATTTTCATTTTGGTTAAGAACAGACAAAGCAAAGAAAAAATTGAATCTTCAATAGAGAAATTATCCGATGTGTGTTTTGATACATACGGCAACAGACTGGCGCCGTACATCTTAACCGTCCGGGAAATAAAACAAAAAAAGAATTTACGGATTATTCCAGAAATTGATAACGGAATTCAAATTTTCCCGGAAAAACAAGGATAGATTATGGCTCCAAAGTTCAACAGCAGAGATGTCACGAAATCGTTATATACCAATTTTTTTAAGAAAGCTGAAGAATGTTTCCATGCGTCAAAGAATTCGTTTACGGTGCAAGAATGGAATGCGGCCGCTATCAATGCTATTCATTCCTGTATCGCCGCTTGCGATACCATGTGCGTATATTTCTTAGGTAAGCGTCATTCGGGAGAAAATCATAATGACGCGGTAGGTCCCTTTAAAACAATCAAAGCGGGGGATGAGGAAATAAACGCAAATGCAAATAGAATTTTAAGAATTCTGCGTATTAAAAATATCGCTGAGTATGAAGAAAGATTGGTTTATAAATCTGAAGCGGAAAAAATCTTAAGAGACTGCGAAAGACTTCTTGAATATGTGAAAAAGCAAGTACCATAATTTACTTCAGCGGAAAACAGTCCAAAAGCAAAGACGGACAACCTGTGTTGACAATTTTTTTTATTTCATTTACAATAATGACTGACCGGTCAGTCATTATTGTAAATAGGCCGGCGAAGGGGAGCAGATGCCGAAGAGCAGGATAATCATAGACGCCCTGAAAGAAGTTATCATTGAGAAGGGCGTCCGGAAAATAACCGCCGAAGCCATCGCGAAAAAGGCGGGCATAGCAAAGGGCACGCTCTATCTGTATTTCAAGACAAAAGAGGATATGCTGAGCGCCCTCGTGGAAGATTTTTTAAAAGAGGGCGAGGCCATGGTGAAATCGGCAATGGCCTCCGATGGCGGCGCAATCGCGAGACTGAGGGCCTTTGTAAAAGCCGATCTGAATTTTTATGAAAAAAACCACAGGCTGTTCAGGACTCTCGGGATGGAAACATCCGCCATGGGAAATCTCCTGGACCGGACGAAGAAAAAAATGATCTTAAAGCGTTATTTTGCCATCGTGGATACAATTGCCGGGGCGGTCAGTGAAGCTATCGGCGAAAAAAAGATAGAAAAAATGCCGCCGGTGGAAGGCGCGGTGCTGCTGATACAAATAATACACGCTTACGCGGGGATGAGGATACACGAACTTTCAAAAAGGCCGATAGTCGGCAACACCGACAAGGTGATGAAAATATTTTTGAACGGGGTGGGAGCGTGACGCGCCGGGCCGGGATGTTCGCGCTGTTCGCCGCGCTGTTTTTCACTATGTCATCCGCTGTCAAAGCGCGGGGATCCGGCAATGCCGCTCCGGCGCTAAGCCTTAAAGACTGTCTTGATATCGCCTTGCGCGAGAGCGAGATGATAAAGATAGCCTCGGAGGCTGTGATAGCCGCTTCGGGCCTGAAGCGGCAGGCGCGCGGGGCTTTCATGCCGGACATCAGGTTGCAAGGCGTGTACACCAAACTCCCCGAAGTCCCGTCAATCTTAGGTTTTGAAATGGGCAGTGAGGATAATTATTCAGGGAAATTGACAATGATCCAGCCGCTTTTCACCTGGGGCAGGATATCGCAGACTTACAGGCAGGCCCGTTACGGCGAAGACATAGCGGGAGAAAGCTACCGTCAGGCGCGCAATGAATTATGTTTTAATGTGAAGACGGCTTTTTATTCTGTTCTGCTTGCGCGTCATTTGAAAAATATCGCCGCTGAGTCTCTTTCAGTTATGGAAAGGCATTATGAGGTGACGCGGGCGCTTTACAGCGAGGGCAAAGTGTCGGGCCTTGATGTCTCGCGCGTGAAGGTGCAGACGGTAAACAGCAGGACGAATCTGATCAAAGCCGAAAACGAGCTGAGGCTCGCTAAAAAATCCCTAATAAGCATCATCAATGACCCCGCGACGGCGGACATGGAGATATCCGGGGAGCTTTCCGCCTCTCCGGACAGCGGCCGCGAGCTTGATGAATATGTTGAAACGGCCTTTCGCTCCCGGCCCGAGCTTTTGAGCGCCGGCCTGCGGACCAAAATGGGAGAGAGTTTTGTGAAACTCGCGCGAGCCGGACACATGCCGAGTCTTGCCCTGGTAGGAAACTATGAATACGCGAAACCCTATAATTTTATTGATGAGTGGGACAGCTCGTGGAATGTTTCCTGTTCCCTGACATTTCCGCTCTTCAGCGGTTTTTCAAGTTTCGGTGAAATAAAAGCCGCAAAATCCCGCTTTAGACAGTCACAGATGAGCGAGAGCCTTTTGAGGAACAGCATCAAGCTGGAAGTTGAGCGGGCCTTTCTTAACAGGCAGAACGCCGCGGAGAGAATACGGGCGCAGGAAGAAAATGTGAAAGCGGCGAAAGAGAATCTCGCCATTGTGGAGAAACGCTACGGCGGGGGGCTCGTTTCGGATCTGGAATTGAGGGACACACAGCTTGCTTTCACACAGGCGCAGCTGCAGTATTACACGGCGCTCTTTGACTGGAACATCGCCGACGCTGAGTTGAAAAAAGCGACGGGGCGCTGCGATGAATAATATCTGCGGAGGAGAACGGGGGATAAAAATGAAAAATAACATTCTTTTGCTTTTTGCGGGCCTGATGATTTTGCCTCTGACATCCTGCGGGAGCGGGAAAAAGGCCGAAGAGCCGGAGCCCCACACACGGGTGAAGATGAGCGCCGTTTCCCGGGGCAGCATAGAGGAAACTTTGTCCCTCACGGGAGATATTCACGGCGAGAAGGAAGTGAAAGTTTTCTCAAAGGTCACGGGCAAGCTCATTGAAAAAAGAAAAAGAGAAGGCGACCGCGTGCGGGCGAAGGAAGTGATAGCGCTGATAGACAGGGACGAGACAGCTCTTGATTTCAGCCGCGCGGAAGTCGTCTCCCCCATCAAAGGCATACTGACAATGTTCTATCCGGATTTGGGCGATGCTGTTTTCCCCGCTCCCGGCGAACCCGTGGCGGTGGTTGCCGACATGGACAGGGTGAAAATAACCGTTTACCTGAGCGCGGAAGATTCTGTAAAGGTAAGGGAGGGGCAGAAAGCGAGGGCATACACGGACGCTTATCCGGGTCGCCGCTTTGAAGGGACTGTCACTCTTGTGGCCCCTGCGGCGAATCCGCTCACGAGGAAGATAAAAGCCGAGGTGACGGTTCCCAATGCCGGTCATCTCCTCAAGCCCGGCACTTTCGCGAGGGTTGAGATAGTGACGGGCCGCCGCGCCGGAATTTTAACGCTGCCTAAAAAGGCGCTGCGTTCGGAAGAAGACAAACAGTTCGTGAGCGTCGTGAAGGACGGCCGCGCGCATTCAAAGCAAGTGCTCACGGGCATCTCGGACGAGGATTTAATTGAGATACGCGACGGCCTGACGGAGGGAGAAGCCGTGATACTTGAAGGAAATTACGGCCTTGCCGACGGCACAAAAGTGATTGTCATAGAGAAATAATATGACCATACCTGAATTTTCGGTAAAAAGGCGCGTGACCATAACGATGCTCATGCTCATTATAGTGCTGGGCGGGGTTGTGTCATTTTTCGGTCTCGGCCTGGATCTGATGCCCGACATGGAATTTCCGATGATCAGCGTCGTGACAAGATATGAGGGCGTGGCGCCGGAAGACATAGAAACGCTCATAACAAAACCCATAGAAGAGGCCTGCGGCTCGCTGAAAGGGATGAAGAACATATATTCAACATCGCTTGAGGGCTCTTCTGTTGTGATGATAGAGTTTGAGTGGGGCACCAATCTGGATTTCGCGGCCCAGGACGCGCGCGAAAGCATAGACATGATGAGGATGATGATTCCCAGCGACGCCGGCAGCTCCGCGGTGCTGAAATTTGACATGTCGCAGATGCCGGTTGTCTTCTTCGGCATTATCGGCCTCAATAACACGATGGAGCTGAGGGAATATATCAAGGACAGCGTGGTGCCGAAGCTGGAGCGCCTTGACGGCGTGGCAAGCGCCATGGTCTTCGGAGGCCGGGCGCGCGAGATAAATGTGCTCATCAACAGGTTTAAACTCAACGCTTACGGTATATCCATGGATGAGATAGCCGCCGCTCTGGCCGCGGATAACATAAATGTTTCGGCGGGACAGCTGACCGAAAAATACACGGAATTTTTTGTTAGGACGCTCGGAGAGTACAAAAAACTTTCAGACCTTGAAAACACCATAATAAGGAAGACGGGCGCGGTGCCTGTCTATCTCAAAGACCTCGCCGAGGTCAGGGATTCATATAAAGAGCAGCGTGACATAACAAAGCTCAACGGGAAAGAAGCGGTTCTGATGATGATCTCCAAGCAGTCCGGAGCCAACACCGTGCTGACGGCGGACCGCGTCAAAAAGGCGCTGGAGGAAATGAAGCCGACCCTTCCGGGGGACATAGGATTTTTTCCCGTGATGGACCAGTCGCACATAATAAAAAAAATACTGAGAAACACTCTGGTGAACGCTTTGGTGGGCGGGGTGCTGGCTGTTTTTTTTCTTTACGCTTTTCTCAGGAACTGGCGCCCCACTTTCGGCATCTTCCTGGCCATACCCGTGTCCATAATAACGACATTCATCGGCCTTTATCTGATGGGCTACACATTCAATATTTTCACCCTCGCCGGTTTTGCCCTTGTTGTGGGAATGCTCGTGGATAACGCGGTGGTGGTAATAGAAAATATTTTTAGAAGGCTTGAGGCCGGAGAGGAAAGGCCGCGCGCCGCCGCGGAGGGAGCGTCGGAGGTGGGGATGGCCATCACCACCTCAACCCTGACGACGATAGCGGTTTTTCTGCCCATGGTGCTGTCAAAAGGTTTTGCGGGACAGATATCAAGGCCGCTGGCTATGACGGTCTGCACAGGGCTTCTGTCATCTCTGCTGGTGGCGCTCACCGTAGTGCCGATGGTGGCGTCCGTTCTTTTCAAAAAAAGAAAAAAGATAGAAGCCGCCGAACTGGAAAAAAGAAAATTTGAAAAATTCAAACAGCGCTATATCGCTCTGCTGACTCTCGCGCTGAAGAGAAAAAAGCTGGTTATATTTTCAGCCCTCGGAGTTTTTCTGCTGAGCCTTTTCGGCCTTATGATAACGGGGCTTGAGTTTATGCCCCAGACCGACACGCCGATAGTGATGATGATGGCCTCTTTCCCTGTGGGAACTGACCTGGAAGAAACCGGCAGGGTCGTTGAGCAGATCAGTGAAGATTTTATGAATGTGCCGGAAAAGATGTATGTGCTGACGATGATAGGCCACAGTTCTTACGGTGATACAGACGCGGCCATGGGGAGCATGCCCGCGGATGTGAACGAAGGTATGATAATGTCGCGCATGGTGGATCTGGAAAAAAGGAAAAGGAAGGCGTTTGAGATATCCGATGAGCTGAGAAAAAAGTTTCCGCCGGTTGAGGGCGTGACATATAAATTTTTGGACATGGGAAGCCAGATGTCCGGCAGTATGTCGCAGACACCCGTTGAACTCAAGCTCTTTGGCCGGGATCTGGATGAGATGGAGAGATACGCCAAAGCGATTGCCCGAAGAATCAGCGATGTGCCGGGCCTGAGGGATGTGACAGTCTCGCTTAAAGAAGGCAAGCCCGAAATACAGGTTCGCGTGGACCGAGACCGGGCGGCGCATTTCGGCCTGAGGGTCGCTCAGATAGGACGCGCGGCGCAGGCCGCGCTTTCGGGAAGGGTCGCCACCAAATACAGGGCCTACGGCGAAGAGACGGATGTGAGGATAAGATTCAGCGAGGAGGACCGCAGGAGTCCCGCGGATATAGCTAAGATAACAATGCCTTCTCAATCCGGAGAGACCGTATATCTTAAAGATGTAGCGCAATTAACGGAAGGCGTCGGACCTCTCAAGATAGACAGGGAAAACCGTCTGAGAAAAATCACCATCGGGGCCAATGTCGCCAACCGTTCTATAGGCCAGGTTGTCGCTGATATAAAAGACCGTCTGGCTGATTTTCCCATGGCCAAGGGTTATTTCCTGGAATACGGCGGTACCTATAAGCAGATGGCGGAGACCATGACGGACCTGCTGCTGGCGTTTCTCGCGGCCGCTATACTGATATACATGATAATGGCGGCGCAGTTTGAATCTCTGACGCAGCCCTTTGTGATAATGTTCTCCATCCCGTTGTCCATCATCGGGGTGATAATGGGGCTCATCGTTATGGGGATGTCTTTTTCAGTGCCCGTGATGATGGGCGTTATAATTCTCGGGGGAATAGTTGTGAATAACGGCATAGTGCTTGTTGACTATATTAACCGCCTGCGGGAACAGGGCCTGGGAAAACACGATGCTATCATTCAGGCGGCCTCGGCGAGGCTCAGGCCCATACTCATAACGGCGCTGACGACGATAATGGGGGTACTCCCCATGGCCTTTACGACCTCGCAGGGCTCGGAGATGAGGGGCCCTCTCGGAACTGCTGTGGCATTCGGCCTTACGGCGTCCACCGTTCTCACTCTTTTTGTCGTGCCGGTCATGTATTCAATAACAGACACTGTCTCCGAGCGCGCCAAGCGGCAAGTGAGTAAAAAACTGCACGGCCATGAATAATAAAGACAGAGAGAAGGGACTTTTGAAGCCGCTAAGCGCGCAAGAACAGAAATGGCTTTATGAGACGCTGAAGAAGATCAACTTTCGGTCGGTGCTGACCTTCGGCGAAATGGATTCGTTGGCGAAAAGTATTTTTTAAAAAACTTTCGGCAGGAAAAGCGTCATCTGCAGGCAGGGCGATCCCGGAGATTGTTTCTATATCATATATAAAGGCAGCGTCGCCGTGCTGGCTTCCCGCGACGGTAAAGACGAAAAGCTGATCGCTAAACTGAATTCCGGCAGTTATTTCGGCGAGAGCGCTCTTGTTTCGGGCGAGCCGAGAAATGCGACGGCAGTCGCCGATATCAAAACCGAAGTCTTTGTGCTTTTGAAAGATGATTTCAGCGCCATCGTTGAAAAAAATCCCCAGCTCAAAAACAGGATACGGGGCACTATGGCCGTCCGTACCTCGCAGAGAACGCTTGATCTCCTGAATTCGCCGCCGGAAGCCCGCAAAGGTTTTTTCGCAAAACTGTCAAAGCTTTTCAGCTTTAAGTCAAAAGACGCGCGGTAATTTTTTTGAAGAAAAGGCGTAATTTTGGTATAAAACCGGATAAGAGCGGCGTATTTTAGGAGGTTAAAGATGTTCAGACCGGAGATAAAAGTTTTTGACTGTACGATACGGGACGGCGGGCTTATAAACAACCACGCCTTCAGTTTTGATTTTGTGAGAGCTGTGTATAAATCTCTCTCGGAAGCGGGTGTTGATTATATAGAGCTGGGTTATAAAAATTCCGGCAAGCTTTTTTCATCAAAGGAATACGGTCCCTGGAAATTCTGCAGCGACGATGATATCAAAAGGGTGACGGCGGGTATTGGGTCAAAGTCAAAAATATCCGTGATGGTTGATGTGGGCCGTGTGGATATGGAAGAGGTGAAGCCCGCCTCGGAAAGCCCGGTGGACATGATCAGGGTGGCTACCTATGTCAAGGACGTGGACAAGGCGATTTTTCTCGCCAACACTTTCGCGGATAAAGGTTACGAGACCACGATCAACATCATGGCTATCTCGCGCGATCAGGGGCCGGAGCTGGATGAGGCCCTTCGCCAGATAGGGGCGGAGAGCAGGGTGATAGTCGTTTATATTGTGGACAGTTTCGGCGCTCTCTACCAGGAGCAGGTTGAATATCTTGTTAAAAAATACCAGACTTATCTGAAAGGCAAAGAGGTGGGATTCCACGGCCACAACAACCAGCAGCTCGCTTTCGGAAACACCATTGAGGCCATAATACACAACGCCAATTTTCTTGACGGCACCGTTTACGGAATAGGCCGCGCCGCCGGCAACTGCCCTCTTGAGCTTCTCATCGGTTTTCTCAAAAATCCGAAATTCAATATCAGGCCCGTGCTGGATCTGATATCAAAAGAATTTATTCCGTTGAGGGATAAAATGGAATGGGGATACATCATACCTTACGCCATCGCAGGGATGATGAACCAGCATCCCAAGGCGGCCATGGCTTTGAGAAACAGCGACGCTAAGGAAAATTACAGCGCCTTCTACGACAGCCTTGCGGACATTGATATGGACTGAGCGCGGCCTTGGACATAAAAAAATTCAAAGCACTCCCTTTAATGGGAATCATCAGAGGGCTTCCTCCGGACAGAGCCGCCGACTTCGCCGATTGCGTTATTTCCGCGGGACTGAAAACGCTGGAGGTGACGATGAACAGCGAAGGCGCGGGCGGGGTCCTGAAGATAATAAAAAAAACATCCGGCGGAAAACTCATGCTCGGAGCGGGAACGGTGCTGAGCGCGGGCGATCTTAATGAAGCTCTGGATGCCGGAGCGGAATTCATTGTCATGCCTACGCTGGTTGAGGATGTCGCCGCGCTTTGCGTAAAACGGAATATCCCCGTGTTTCCCGGGGCGCTGACGCCTCAGGAGATACATCGCGCGTGGCTTGCCGGGGCGTCAATGGTGAAAGTCTTTCCCGCGAAATTTTTCGGCCCCGCTTATTTCAAAGAGATCAAGGGCCCATTCAATGATATAGAACTGCTGGCCTGCGGCGGTGTGAACGCCGGCAACATAAAGGAATTTTTTTCATCGGGCGCATCAGCCGCGGCTTTCGGCGGCAGTATATTCAGCAAAGACCTCATCGCCTCCGGCGATTTTGAGACGATAGCGGATTCAATAAAAGAACTAATATCCTCATACAGAGCCTGAGTTTATCAGGAAACCTAATCCGCGCTATCGGGAACCGTCCATCCCCGATGCGGGGAAAAGTCTTCGCGCCTCTTCAGCGGCCTCGCGCGCTTCTTTTTCGTAACCGCTTGCGCGCAGGGATTCCGTCAGATAATAATAGCTCTGGGGAGAAGGATAATTCTGAACAAGCCATCCGGTGTGCGGAAGGGCTTTTGAAAACTGCCCCGTGCGCATATAAAAATCGCTAATTATGATTCTCGTTCTGCTGTAATAGGGATCCGTCTCCAGGATTTTCATGTATATGTTTTCGGCTTCCTGAAAATTGCCCTTCGCGGCCTCTGAATCCGCGCGGCTCTTCATCTGCGGCATAGCCCAGACGCTGTCCATTTTTGCCCGGGCGTAGTCGTCGTCAAAGAGAGGCCCTTTCTCGCGCATGCCGTCCATGTAGAGTATCCTGTTCTGAGGCTCAAAGACAAGTTTGTTGAAAAAAGGCGCGTATTCAAGCGTCGCCGGCGGGGCTTGCTTACCACGTGGATGTATTTTGAACAAACGGTAATAGTCGTTCTGGTATATGAGACTGAAATGCTCCAGATTCTTTTCGTCAAAATGCAGTTTGTAAGCGGCGCAGCTCTTGAAGAGATTCATCGCGTCCACCTGATAGCGCATGGAGTTCACAGATTTATCAAAGAGGAATTCCCAGTGATATATCAGGTATTCGGCGCCGTATTGTTTCGCGAAGTCGTAAAGTTCTTTTTCTGAAGCGTACATACTCTTATAAAACGCCTCGGTCTTATCGCGTATATTTTTTTCCTCATAATGGTTGTGGAGCACGGTTGAGAAAGAGGAGTTATGGACGATTTCGGGGGCTATGCCTATGTTGCAGAGAAGCACGCTCCCGGGCGGAATATTTTCGTTCATGTGTTTTATCAGAGCCTGTTTGTAGCTGTTGATCCTCCGGGGCACATTTTTCAGTTTCGGGTAGGCTGTTTCCCACTGCATGGTCGAGCCGGCGAAAAAAAGAGCGCAGGCCGCGAAATAGTATTTTCTTTTCTTCAGGAACGAGCCCGCGAGGGGCATGACCGCGCAGAGGAAATATACAACAAAGACATAGAGCCGTTTCACGAGCAGAAAAAGAATGAAAAATCCCGCCAGCAGCGCGAGTGAAATAAAAACACCGCTGTCTTTTTCTTTTATTATTCTGAGGGCTCCGGCGAACAATCCCGGCAGGGCGAAAATAAAAGCGATGAGAAAAATTTCCTTTGTGAATTGCGCGCCGGGGCTGACAAAAGAGGACTGCCAGAGGACTTTTGTGTCAAAGGGCAGTTTCCTCACCTCGGCCTCAAATGTGGGCTTGTTTCCGAGGTAGCGTATTTTATTCAGCATGAGCGTGTAAACATGGCCGTAATTTTTCGCGTGTTCTTTAAGTATGGGCCGCGATATAAGGTAAAGCAGCCCCGCAAACAGAAGAAGCAGGGCGCCCGCGGTGAAGATATTTTTCCTGAAGAAACGGCACTTCAAAACTGCCAGGTGCGTGAGGATAAAAGCGTAGCCTAAAAGCTGGCTGAAAGAGAGCAGAAAATAGCCGCCTCTCAGCACGGGAACAATCATGCCGGAGACCGTGAGAATCGCGATGACCGGAGCGAGTAGATTAAAAATCGTATCCCGTTTTTCCGGACGCCAGATGTAGATAAAACACAGTATGCCCGTGAGTATCAGATAAAAGAACTGGCTCACATGCCATGCGCTGACAGCCCCCGCCAGAAGCAGGCCCGCGGCCGCGGGATAGAGGCGTTTCCGGCTGTGGAGAGCTTTCAGAACAAAAAGTAGCGCAAAAAACATGAGGGGCAGGGCGAAATCCTCCTCGACAAGGCCACCGGCTATCGTCCGGGAGCTGGATGCGAAACTTCCGGCGTAGAAAGCGCAGGCGGCCAGTGACATTATTCTGCCGCCTCCGAGGAGGCGCGATGTTTTATACAAAGCGAAAACTGAAAGAGAGGAGTAGAGAAACATAAAATAGATGACGAATTTGTGGAAAGGCATCTTGAAACGGAATATCCTGTAGCTTCCGCCCAGCACTCTCTGGGAAAGGGTGGTGAAATGTTTTTTGACATTGAGTCCCTCGGGGTGCTGTATGCGATGGTCTATGTCGGGTATTTTTTTGCCTTCGGAGACAAGTTTCGCGTATCTGTAGCGTGTGGCCTCCTCCACCCTGAAGAGCCCGAATTCTCCCGCGTCAATATTACAGCCCCTGTCGAAAATGACGAGTTTCACCGAGAACATGGCGAAGAAAATAAGTATCACGCCGAGCGCCGCCGCGTATGAGGAAAGCGCCGCAGCGGCGGGGCGCGAGGGAGTTTCCGCGAAGCTGCCGGAGCGGCGAGGCGAGCAGGGCGCTATGTCCCTGTCTTTGTCACGGCCTGTGTCACGCTGCTGTCCACTGGCGGGCCGGCCGCTGTCATCACGCGGGGAATCGCGCCTCAGGGCTTTGTTTTTTATGGCTTTTTTCCGCATTTTATATTTCCGTTTCTGCCGCTTCAATGTTATGATAAGAAATTAAAAGCGAAAATCAAAGGTGGTAAACGATATGGCGGTTAAGAAAAACGATTTGTGCGGACAGGCCGAAAGATTTATTTTTTCCGGCGATTACGGGAAGGCCCTTGAAAAGGCGCTCCTCGCGCACAGGCAAAAAGATGACAGGGCGCTCAAGCTTCTCGTGTGGATATACCGCATGATGGGAAAGCCGGCGGAGGCTCTCCGCTGTCTCAGGGCTCTTCCGGGCGATGCGGACAGTCTCTGCGAAGAGGCGATCCTCTACAGGATGCTCTGCGACTTCAAAAGCGCGCGGGAAAAAATATCCGTGGCGGCGGATAAATATAAGCGGAAAAAAGACGCGGAAGGGCTGGGCTTCGCTTACTGGACGCGCGGCGGCATAGAACGCTACGGAGGAAATCCTAAAAAAGCTTTTCTTTATTTTCAGAAAGCCCTGCCGCTGACAAAAGAAATGTCCGCGAAGGCCTATGTGCTCTGCGGCCTCGGCGGCTCGGCGCGGCTTTTAGGCAACTATGATCTTTCAAAGGACTGCTATTTTTCCGCTAACAGAATTTTCTCCCGCGCGAATGAGAAATTCGGCATAGCTTACTCCTCCTGCGGCCTCGGAAGCGCCGCGAGGATGAAGGAAGATTTTAAAAAATCACGAAAACTTTATAAAAAGGCCGTTTCCATATACGAGAAGATCAATGACCGCTGGAACATGGTCTACTCAATGTGGGGGCTGGCTCAGACGCTGTGGTTTTCCGGCAGAAAAAAAGAAGCGCTTAAGATAAACGCCTCATGTGTAAAGATATTCAGGGAATTCTCAGACCCGCGGGGTATATTTTACTGCGCTCTTCAGGAAGCCAACTTTCTCAGAATGGATTCGGAATTCAAAAAAGCCGCCGCCGCGCTCAAAAAAAGCGCCGGTGTGCCTGTCAAATTGTCTCTTTCATACGAGAAGAAGCTCCTCAAAGAACAGACAAAGCTCATCTCCTCAAAAGATCCCCGCCGGCTCCTCATCGCCTGAAAGGTGAAAGGGGACGGTGCTTTACAATATGACATTGGCTTTGATATTTCCTTTCCTAATGTCATATTGTAAAGCACCGTCCCCAGATACCCAGATACCAGCTTGACACGCGCGGCGGTTTTGCATTATAATGTACAGGAAAATGCAAAAAGCTAAAATAAAAAAAATAAAGCGTCCGTCTGAAATCATCTTTCAAAGAGCGGGGCGTGTTGAGAACGCCACTAACCTGCGCAAATCGTTCCTCAGGATCGTCTCAGGTTCTGAGACTTATCTGGTGTCGGACCACGCGGCCGTGCGCTCGGTCATCATACCGGCGGATGAGTATGAGCGGATACTTCACGGGAGGGAAAACCGCCTGCCCGCGCTGGCCGTTATGGGCGCCCGGCCCTGTCTCAAAACCGACGCCGTCAGGGCAATTGAGTCCATCAACCGCGCGGAGCGTTATTTTTCAAAGATTGTGTTTGTTCACAGCAAAGCCACGGAAAAATACGCTTCTCATTTTAAGGCCGCCGATCTCAGGCTTATTAAGAACGCCAAGCCGGATCTTCCGCTCATCACTTCTTTAAAACTCGCGGTGAGCGCCCTTTCCGGACCGGATCAATTCCTTGTTTTCTGCTTTCTCTCCAAGCCATGCGCGCCGGAACTGTTTAAAAAAATCAGCGGCGCCGCATCCGCCGCGAAGAAACGGGGAGACATAATCATAACGAAAACAGCCGACAAGCCCTCTCATCCCGTGGCGCTGTCAAGAAAGTATTTCAAGGCCCTGCTGACCACGAGAAAGGAGCTCGGCATCCCCAGGATAATCAGGAAATTCCAAAAAGACATCGTATATGTGGAAAGCTGATGTAGTAAAAAAATAGGAAGATTAGAAAATGAAAAAAGTGATTGTTTTTCTTATGGCTTTTTCTGTTTGCCAGGCTGAGGATTTCGTCGGGATTTTAGGTGACATTGTTGTCTATGGAAAAAGAGAAATCCCTGCTTCCATCGTTTATGAAATAGGCGAGGAGGAAATAGAAAATTCGGGTTCAAAAAATCTCGCTGAGATTTTAGACAAAATGTCCGGAAGTGATGTCAAAAAAGGAGGAAAAGGACAATCTTATCTTTCCATAAGAGGTTTCCAGCAGAATGGGGTAAAAGTCCTGATTGACGGCGTACCCGCTTATGAAAGTTATTTTGGTCTTTTAGACCTTTCAACAATTCCTTCTGAGGCGATTGAAAAAATCGTCATTGTAAAAGGAGCAACTTCCGTTCTTTACGGAGCAAACACAATGGGAGGTGTGGTAAATGTCATCACAAAAAAAAGTGGTAAAAAAGAAACATCTTTAAAAACTTTTGTAGGGGGCGGCAATAGAGGGGGCTGGAATTTTTCGCAATCGGGCGAAAAACATTATGTTGGCGGTGGGGTGGAAAAAACGGACAGATGGCGTCTGTCTTCAAACTTTGACAGGAATAATCCTGTTACGGGAATATCTTCCGGATACAAAGAAGACGGAGGAAAAAGAGAATTGAGTTATTCGGAAAAAAAACATCTTACGGCAAAATTGAACCATGGTTTTTCCTTTGGAGAAGTAAATTTATCCGCTTCTTTCCTTGATAATCCCCGGGGATGCCCTGTGGCAATGAATAGATACTGGGAATTTACTAAATGGAGACAGATTCAGACAAAATTGAACATTGAATCAAAAATTTCCCAAAACATTTCACTCAACGGTTCTTTTTTCTATGTCGGACATGAAGACGAACTCTTTGACATTGATTACGGCGCCCGCACTCTGGCGGCGGGAGGAACATCCTGGTGGGATAAATCGTCTTATGATGATTTCTCATCCGGCGGTAATTTCAATTCCAAAATTCTGCTTGAAAAAAACATTTTAAATTTTGGCGCAAGTTTTCAGAAAGACAATCATCAGGAGAAGGAATTCAACACAAAAAATAAACTCGGAGACATTAAAGAGTACGGCTGGACGGAAGAAGAAGAATACGAAGCGAATCTTTTTTCACTCGGTGCTGAAAATATTTTTCTCGCAAATGAAAAAATGAGATTTGCTGCAGGAGCAAGTTTTGATACATTTGATCCCTTGAAATCCGGTGGCCAGCCCACTCCTGAAAAAATTTCTTCGTTGAACCCGCAGTGTTCTTTTTCCTTTGATGTAAGCGATAGCATTTCAGCTTTCGCATCAGCAGGCAGAAAAGTCAGATTTCCGAGATTAAAGGAACTTTACAGCAAACACGCAGGGGGAAATCCCAAGCTTAAAGAGGAAAAAGCAATTTTCGGAGAAACGGGCTTCAATTTTTCGGGTAAAAATTCCGGTTTGAGTTTTTCCTATTTTTACAACGGAGTTTCCGACTTGATAGACAGGGAAACAAAAGACGGCGACTGGGTTAATATCAACAAAAAAACAGCAAGATTAAGGGGTTTTGAAATGTCAGGAAAAACACTTCTTCCATTAAGAATACCGACGAATTTCGATTACACATATCTTGATGCGGAAGATGAAAAGGGTGCTGACTTGAATTTGCGACCCAAACACAAATTAAGTGTTTCCCTGTTCAGGGATTTTCCGAATAAATTCAAAATAAGCATCATTCCACAGTGGGTCGGTTCGCAAAAAGAAGATGAAAGGAAAATTTCCGGGCATTCGGTTCTGGACTTAAAAATTGCAAAAAAAATAAAGACAACCGCAGATGGCGAAATTTTTCTTGAAATCAGCAATGTCTTTGACAGAAATTTTGAGGAAGGCGGAGGGCCTGAGCCGGGAAGGAATTTTACGGCGGGTTTGAATTTTAGTTTTTAATGTGTTAAAGAAAAAGGGAATAGAAATCTGGAGGTAACTATGAAAAAATTAAGGTTGGAGATTCTTTTAGCGATTATCGCTGCCGGAGCGGTCTGGGGAATGTCTGAGGTCATTTTTGGCGGAATTATACGTCATTCATCTCACCACCTGAAAGCGGGAATCCTCACAGGAATGGGTCTGGGAATTATCGGAATTTTTCTCGCAAATTTCAGAAAACCTTTCGCGGTCGTAGGTATTGCCACAATAGCATGCCTCGTAAAACAACTCGTTGTGCCGATTCTCGGCGTTTCTTTCGCCTGCAAGGCAAATTCCTGCCTCGCTGTTGTCCTTGAAGCATCGGCACTGGCGGGAGCATTCGCCATCCTGAAGGGAAGAAAAAATTTTCTTACAGGCGCGTCTGCGGGTATGGGGGGTGCTGTCCTGTTTTACTTTATTGGAATGAGAGTCGCTCCCTGCCCTTATCTGCTCTCTTTCAACCACAAATTCGCTTCCTGGATAATAAGGGAAGGGTTTTTATGGATGGGTTTTTCCGCCGTCCTTTACCCGGCGGGAATTCTCGTTGGTGAAAAAATCAAAGGAAAAATAAACACTCTCCTGTTGCTGAAGCCCTCTCTTTATTACAGAATTGCCACGGCGATAATCGTTTCCTGCTTTTTGGTCTCCGCCTTCGCCATTTCTCGGGGACTGTGATTTTTCAGCGGAGGCCACTATCATTCTCGTAGAATGCATCCCGTGGAAATTGTAGTTATCACAGGGAAAACAAATTTGGGAAAAACTACTTTATTGGAACGGCTGGTTGAACATGAGAAGTCGGCGGGGAGGCTTTCTACGGGAATAATAGCCCGCGGCGCATTCAACGGAAAAAATAAAATCGGTTTTGATGCGATGGATATTTCTACCGGGAAAACTGTGCCGCTGGCCAGGTCGGGCAATAAAATAAAAAACGGGTTTCCGGCAGGCAGGTTTTATTTTTCAGTTAAAAACAGGGTGATATTTTCAGATCTGAATCTGGGATGATAAAAGCGGCGAACGGGAAGATTATGATCTGTATAATATGACCTATACGATGCGCGTAAGCAGGACGATGAAATTCTATGTGAAGGTCATGAACATCGGCGATGAGGAATATTTTGTTAATTTTTATGACCCTCAGCCCGGCCGGCATTTTATGACAGGAGTTGATTATGAGTTCTAAGAAAAAAAAGATTGTTTTCAATCCCGTGGGGATTGTCAGAAACAATGTGCTCAAACGCAGAGAGATCCCGCTGAGCGGCGTTGATTCGGAGATATTCATCTATCCCGAATACCGTCCGGCGCTCAAGGGACTCAACTGCTACAGCCATATATGGGTGATAAGTCATCTTCACAAATCCCGGACGGATGTGCTTCAGGCGCGCCCCAGGAAGGTGCGGCGAAACGGAAAACTTAAAGGTGTTTTCGCCATACACTCTCCCGACAGGCCGGCGCCGGTGGGGCTTTCAAAAGTGGAACTTATTTCCTGCAAAAACGGGGTGCTAAAAGTTAAGAACCTTGATTTTATAAACGGCACCCCTGTTCTTGATATCAAAAGCGCTTCCGACGGCAATGAATAACAAAGCGCTTGTTTTAAAAAACATTTCCCTGTCAGTTAAAAACAGGGTGATATTTTCAGACCTGAATATGGAGCTCGGGGAGGGGGAGAGAGCGCTTTTGCTCGGGCCTTCGGGCAGCGGAAAATCCACGCTTTTGAAACTCGTCATGGGGCTTCTTGAACCTTCCGACGGATGGACCGTAAAAGGAGAAAGGTTGAAACTGCCTCCGTCATTCGGCTGGGTTTCCCAGAATCCTTCCCGGGATATTTTCAACAACTGGGTCAAAGAAGAAGCGTCCATTGAATATCTGCGGCTGTTTGGAGCCGACGGCCTTGAAGGCAGAAAATGCTTTGAGCTCTCGGAAGGAGAGAAAGTGCTTGTGTCGCTGGCGAAGGCCTTCAGTCGCCGCTTCATACTTCTGGATGAGGCCGGCGTGAGCCTTGCCGCGAACAACAGGGCGCTGCTGAAAAAAAATATCCGCAGCTCCTCGGCGACCGTGATAATGGCGGAGCACAGCGCCGAATACATAGATATCGCCGACAGGATATTCCTCATGAATAACGGCCGCGCGGAAGAAATAAGCCCGGCGCGGGCGAAAGAATATCTCACGCACATGCCGGAGGGGCTTCGCCGTGTTCACGGCGGAGAAACTTTCGGCGAAGGCGACATTCTCGAAATCATATCTGACAAATTATCGCTGAAGCTCCGACACGGCGAGGCCGTCGGGATAAGCGGCGATAACGGCTGCGGAAAGAGCAGTCTGCTCAACAGTGTCGCCGGGCTGGAGGGCGTATCCGCCGCCAGGGTGCTGTGGAAGGGCAAAGCGCTGAGCGGCCTGAAACAGCGGCGCGGGCTTATGGGTTTTGTGCCACAGGAGCCCGGCAGATATCTTTTTGAGACAAGCGCGGAAAAACAATGCGAAACATTCGGCATCGGAGACGCGGCTAAAACAGCGTTTGATCTTAATTTTCCGCGGGGAGTTGAAACATCACAGCTTTCCGGCGGAGAAAAGCAGAGGCTTGCCATTGCCGGAGCCGCGGACAAAGACATCCTTATCCTTGATGAGCCCACTTTCGGACTGGACAGGGCGAGCATAGGCGACCTGTTCCGTGCCGTCAACAGTAAATGCCTGGCGGGCGGCCTCGCGCTTATCGCTTCGCACGATACCATGCTGTTAAACACTCTCTGCGACAGGAGAATAGAAATTGAAACATAAGAAGATAGCATACATCGCCTCTTTCGGGATGCTGTGGGGAATCTCCGAACTTGTTCTCGGCACCTGGCTGCACATGCTCCATATGCCGTTTAAGGGAAGTCTGTTGACAGCGATAGGG
>Ga0100392_1001730_pt1 | contig 20241 bp, 17 predicted proteins | sample CryGeymeta201516_FD_81548 | JGI IMG/M metagenome (GOLD analysis project Ga0100392, IMG submission 81548) | Groundwater microbial communities from Crystal Geyser aquifers in Utah, USA - Crystal Geyser metaG 2015-16 | ecosystem: Environmental > Aquatic > Deep subsurface > Groundwater | place: USA... | reverse complement strand
TAAACAATGGGGCTGGTTGATTTTTGGGGTTACAGATAAAACCAGAAAAATAGTAGGCACAAATTATAAACCCAACAGAATAGGCCTGGACAACTTAAAACATGAGGTAGCCCGACAAACTACCAATAATATTACATTTGTGGAAATCCACGAACTTATTTTTTCTGAAGGAAGGGTGCTTATGTTTCAAATACCTGCGGCACCACCAGGCATTCCAATCGCCTGGCAGGGTCATTATTATGGAAGAGACGGAGAATCCCTTGTCGCTTTAAATATACAAGAATTAGAGGAAATTCGAAGCCAGATTAAAGCTGATTGGTCTGCGGAAATTTGTGAAGGAGCCGGCACAAATGATTTAGATTCAGATGCGCTGAAAAAAGCAAGAGAAGAATATAAAAAGAAACAACCAGGATTTGCTAACGAAGTGAATAGGTGGGACGACCTTACTTTTTTAAATAAAGCCAAAGTAATAATTCAAGGCAACATTACAAGAGCGGCGATCGTTTTGCTGGGCAAGCCCGAGTCAGAACACTTTATTGCTCCCGGCATAGCAAAGATAACATGGGTTCTTAAAGATGAACACGGTGTTGATAAAGACTATGAACATTTCGGTCCGCCCTTTATTTTGAACACAAACAGGATTCTTGCGAAAATACGAAATTTAAAATATCGTTATCTGCCCAACGAAACCTTGTTCCCGGTTGAAATAAATCAATATGATCCCTATGTTATCAGGGAAGCGCTTCATAACTGCATAGCTCATCAAAACTATGAATTAAAGGAAAGAATTAATGTAATAGAGAAACCGGAAGAATTGATTTTTAACAATGGGGGTAGTTTCATACCCAAAACCATAGAGGCGGTCATAGAACAGAATGCCCCGCCAAAATATTATAGAAACCAGTTTTTAACGACCGCAATGGCAAACCTGAACATGATTGATACAATCGGCGGAGGCATAAGAAAAATGTTCACTGTGCAAAAAGACCGCTTTTTCCCCTTACCCTCCTATGATTTAAGCAAACCAAATGAAGTGACCGTAAAAATAGCAGGGAAAGTATTAAATGAAAATTATACACAGCTGCTTATTGAGAACCCGAACGTTGATATTAGAATTGTAATGCTTTTAGACAAAGTCCAAAAAAGAGAGAAAATTAATAAAGAAGAGGCGAACTTATTAAAAAAACAAAAATTGATTGAAGGCAGACATCCAAACATCTTTATAACATCACGGGTTGCGGTAAGCGCCGCAGACAAAGCAAAATATATTAAATATCGCGGTTTCAACAATGCACATTATAAGAAAATGATAATTGACTTCATAAAAGAATATAGTTCTGCAAGCAAGAAAGAAATAAACGATCTGTTAATGGACAAGATATCAGACGCGCTAAGTGAGAGACAAAAGCAATCTAAAATTAATAACCTGCTTTTTTCTATGTCGTCCAGAGACAAGACCATCAGGAATGATGGTTCAAAGAAAAAATCCAAGTGGGTTTTAGCCGAATAATTAGTAATAAAGAAGTAGTAAAATTAGTAATAAATGGGCGGTTCAATTTCAATAAGTATAGCAAAATCAAGCGTTTTAATCGGTTAAATTATTAGTATTATTAGTATAATTAGTAGTATAATATTGTTTTGAGAGCACAGATGAAAACACAGGAGTCAAAAAATAAAAACTCCAAAGGGCGCCTCGGCGGAACCACCATAGAGGGCATGCCGAGGATTGAGCGGCCCAGGGAAAGACTGGAACGGTATGGGCCCGAAAAACTCTCAAATACCGAATTGCTTGCTATAATATTAGATAGGTCTTATATTCAATGAGTTGAATTCAAAACCGAGAAAAATGCGCGGCAGAGAAAAAGGGTTGAGTATGGCAAAAACAAAGCTAAAAGAAAGCCATTTTGGCGCAACAGTACGTAAAATTTTTATTATTGCTGTAATTTTATCCGGTGGCTATATCTTTCTATTTAAAACAACAAGGAGTATCTTAATAATCGGCTGTGTTTTTTAGGATATACGTGTTGGCTCTTTTTTCGAGAAAACGAGAAATTAAAAGATAAGATAATACGTTTTGAAGCATTGGTTGATACAACAAAAGAGCACCAAGAAAACATACAATATTTACTTGATGAAATAGATAGTATAACCCGTGACATAGAAGACGAAGAAGGGTTGGCTAAGGAAGAAAAAGAATATGTTGCCCAGCTAAAAAAGAAACACAAAAAGCTAAAAGAAGAAACAGAACATTTATTAAATGAAATTAATGATATGTCCAAGGAAGAACTAAATAGAGAAAATCAAGAGCAAATAGATTCAATCGTTGGATAGACACAGAATCTTTTGTAATTAAAAAATTTATCAAAAATATGATTTAACCCCCCGCGGCTTGCCGCGGGGTAATTCAAAGACAAAATTTACGAAGAGCCAAAGAAGAAAGCAAGGAGAGCAAGGTTTAACGGGTATGTAATTATGAAATTATTTGTTGGGTTCCTGCTTCCGCAGGAACGACAGACCATTGACTGACGACGAACAGCCTGCCCGCCGTAGCAATTAGCAAGTTTTTCTCGAACAGAGGAACCATAGACTTGCTAAGTATTTGCGAAGGCGGGACTATCGACTATTTTGAGAGAGGAGTAAATACAAATGCCAAAAGGAAGACCGAAAAAGAAACCAGCAGAGGGCATAGAAGAAATCGTTAAAATCGCGCAGGATGCGCAGAAAGAGGAACCGAAGGCAGCAGCGCCTGACGAGGAAAAACAGAAAACCCCGAACAAGTTCGGGCACCCCGAGCTTGTGCCGCTTACCGAGCCGCCCGCAAAAAACAAAAAACCCCCGAACAAGTTCGGGCACCCTGAACCCGAACCCGCTGCCCCGCCACCTTCGGAAGAACGCATACTGCCCAGAGAAATAGAAGATGAAATGCAGGACTCATACATAGATTACGCGATGAGCGTGATAGTAGGCAGGGCTTTGCCTGATATCCGCGACGGGCTGAAGCCCGTGCACCGCAGGATCCTGCACGCGATGAACGAGCTGGGGTGCAGCCCCGACAAGCCGTACAAGAAGAGCGCGCGCATCGTGGGCGAGTGTTTTGTTAAGGATACGCTCATTTTGACAAATCGCGGTTTAATCCCTGTTCAAGAAGTGGAGCGGGGAGAAACAATAATTACGCAAACCGGAGAGGAAAGGGTTACCGAACTATACGAGATGCCGGAAAGAAACCTGGTTAAGATTTCGCTTGAAAACGGAATATCCAGCACAGCGACCCCCTCCCAGATGTTCAGGGTGTTGAACAAAGAGCTCAAATATGAGTGGAAAGAGGCCGGGAAGCTCAGCGAGAACGACCACATAGTCGTCCGCGCCCATTATCCTGAAATCAAAGAGTATATGAGACTGCCCGATTTTAAAAAAGGAATCCTGTATCTTAATGAAAACATCGCCTACCTCCTTGGGCAATTAATCTCCGACGGCTGGCTTGCCAGGGGGAAATATCCAAGAATTTGTTTTTACTCTAATTCAAAGCCGATTATGGAAAAAATACATTCGGTGCTTAAAGTAGAATTTAAATATGACGCCACGACAGAAGTGATCGATTACGATTACAGAGCAACCAGCGGTAAAATAATGAGAAACAGGGGGTATCAGATAAGGATCAATAGCTCGGAAATCAATTCCTATTTGATTTCTACGTTTTCTCTGAAAGACATCAATGCTTTAACCAAGGTTATCCCGCCGCAGATACTTAAATCGCCGAAGAGCGCAATATTTTCGTTTATCAGCGGTTTAATAGACGGCGACGGCAGCATTCACAACAAAAGGAACATCATCAGATACACATCTATTTCTGAGACGCTGGTTGACCAAATTGCGGTGCTGCTTCAGCACCTTGGCATTTTCAGCACAAAATATAAAAATGAAAATCTCAAAAGCCACATCGTTAACGGCAGAGAGATAAAAAGCAGGCATCCTTCTTTCTTGCTGGAAACAAACGGGCGCTTTGCCGCAAAACTGGCGCCATTTTTGAACCTTATAGATGAAGGTAAAAGAGCTAAGAACGAATTGCTAAGGAAGATTGGATCTGACAGGCTGGAGCTTATTAAATACGACATTGTTCCTAACGGTTCAGAAACTATTTTTAAGGAATTGAGCAGCTCGCATCTTGGCGGCGGGTGGTACACCGACAGATCCGGTAAGAAATTCAGAAGGGGAATAAAATATCCGGGTGGTTGCAAGATTCGTTATTCAGCCGATTTAAAAGAAAAATACTTGGGAAGAACTCAGATTGTTGACTGGGGCATTCAGGAGAAACTGGTGAAGGTTGGTTCTCCTTTAGCAGAATTTATAAATGACGTGATTTCAGACGAAATCTATTTCTTAAGGGTGGCGAAAATCGAGCAGGCCCACCCCGAGGTAACCTATGATATGCAGGTAGAAAATACGCATGAATTTATTGCAAACGGGATGGTTTCTCATAATTGTATGGGAAAATACCACCCGCACGGTGACCTCGCGATCTACGACACCCTTGTCAGGATGGCGCAGGAATTCAGCCTGCGCTACCCTCTTATCGACGGCCAGGGTAATTTCGGGTCTGTTGACGGGGACTCGCCCGCGGCAATGAGATACACCGAAGTGAAGCTCGCGCACATGGCGATGGAGATGCTCAAAGACATAGAATCCGAAACCGTTGATTTCCTTCCCAACTTTGACGGAACCCTGAAAGAGCCCAGCGTGCTGCCGTCTGTTCTGCCCAACCTTCTCCTCAACGGCTCTTCGGGCATAGCGGTCGGGATGGCGACCAACATCCCTCCCCACAACCTTATTGAGCTTGCCAACGCGATAACCGCGGTCATAGATAACCCGGCCATAGATGTCAAGGACCTGCTGAAGATAATGCCCGGACCTGATTTTCCCACAGGGGGCATAATACTGGGAAGGGACGGTATAAGGTCGTCTTACGAAACAGGCAGGGGCCTGATAACCGTGCGGGCGCTTGCGGATACAGAGGAAGGCAGGCAGGGCAAGACCAATATAATAGTTAAGGAAATACCCTATGAGGTGAACAAGTCAGAACTGCTTGTGAAGATCGCGGACCTTGTAAGGACAAAACAGATAGAAGGCATTGCCGACCTGCGCGACGAGTCTGACCGCGAGGGGATGCGCGTGGTCATAGAGCTGAAGCGCGACGAAATGCCGGACGTTATACTGAACCAGCTCTACCACCACACCCAGATGCAAGCAACGTTCGGCGTTATAATGCTCGCGCTTGTTGACGGCAAGCCCCAGGTGCTCACCCTTAAGGAAATGCTGCATTATTATATCAAGCACCGCCAGGAAATAATCACGAAGCGCAGCCAGTTTGAGCTGAAACAGGCGAAGGCAAGGGCGCATATAGTCGAGGGCCTGAAAATAGCGCTTGCAAACCTGGATGCCATCATAAAGACCATCAGGAAATCCAAGGACGCGGACGAGGCGCGCCAGGCACTGATGGACAGTTTCAGCTTAAGCAAAGAGCAGGCAATAGCGATCCTGCAGATGCAGCTGCAAAGGCTGACGCAGCTTGAAAAGGAGAAGCTTGACCAGGAATATATCGAACTGCGCAAGAAGATAGCGCGCCTGGAATTCATACTGGCGACCCCGAAAGAGATCCTTAACCTTATTAAGGAAGATCTCGCTGAACTGAAGAAGAAATACGGGGACAGCCGCAGGACCAAGATAGTCGAGGGAGAGGCCGAATTCAACATAGAGGACCTGATACAGGAAGAGGACATGGTCGTCACGATATCCCACGCCGGGTACACAAAGCGCCTGCCGCTTGACACGTACCGCAGGCAGCGCAGGGGCGGAAGGGGCGTTGTGGGAATGGAAACCAAAGAGGAGGATTTTGTCGAGGACATCATCATAGCCTCAACCCACGACCAGATCCTTTTCTTCTCCAACATAGGCAAGGTCTACTGGATGAAGGTCTACGAGATCCCGGTGGGCTCAAGGCAGGCAAAGGGCAAGGCTATAATAAACCTGCTCAAGCTTTCCCAGGAAGAGCGCATAGCCGCCTACATACCGGTGCGGGAGTTCGATGACAAGCACTTCCTCATAATGGCGACAAAACACGGGGTCATCAAGAAAACCCTTCTCTCGGAATATTCGCATCCCAGGTCAACAGGCATCATAGGCCTGAAACTGCGCGAAGATGACCAGCTTATCGACGTGCGCCTTACTGACGGAAACCAGGAAGTTATCCTCGGAACGTACCAGGGCCAGGCAATAAGGTTTGGAGAGCAGGAGGTCAGGCCGATGGGCAGGGGAGCGACAGGCGTGCGCGGCGCGTCCCTTGAAAAGAAGGATTACGTGATAGGGATGGTCACAACCTCAAGCGAGGAACAGTCGCTTCTCACCGTGACAGAGAACGGGTTCGGCAAGCGGACAGAGATCAAGGAATACCGCAAAACTCACAGGGGCAGCAAGGGCGTTATCAACATTAAGGGAAGCGACAGGAACGGGCCTGTTGTTGCCATAAGGACGGTTGAGGACAAAGACGAGCTTATGGTCATAACCTCTTCAGGCATAATCATCAGGTTCGGGGTCAAGGGCCTGCGGGAAATAGGCAGGGCAACCCAGGGTGTGCACATAATGAAGCTGGAAGCCGGGGACAAGGTTGTCGCGGTCGCGCGCATAGCGCCTGAGGATGATGAAAAAGATGTCGTAGGGCAGGGCTTTTCGAAGACCCGCCAAGTTAGTAATGGAGGGAGCCTTGCGAAAGATAAAGGGTCAAAGCTGGAAAAGCCCGCAGGCAAAAAGCGCGGCCGTCCCCCTAAGAAGAAGTAATCGTTTTGTCCCCCTTATAAAAGGGGGATTAGGGGGATTTTGCAGCTGCAGGGCTTGCCCTGCCATTGTAGTGGCAGAGCTTGTTCCAAAGGTCCCAAGGGGATCCCTTTGGGAGACCCCATTGGGGCAATCTGCTTTTGGACGTTTTGCGTAGGGGCGCAATTTATTGCGCCCGATGTATTTTTAGTAAAGTATAGCCGAGAAAAAATTTACTCGGAGAAAAGGATGAATAGCAGAAGGTTGGCATCAATTAACGGTCTTTGCATAATTTGCGCATAAAATATGCCTGCTGGTGAAAGCAGGCATATTTATTTTAGTACATTTACTGAATATTGTATAATACCTTGACGGCTGTCTTTGCGAGCCAAAGCCGCGAGCGAAGCGTGGCGGGCAGGCGAAGCAATCTCGTTTTTAACGACGAGATTGCCGCGGGCTTTGCCCTCGCAATGACATTAAAAAACGTCAACCAATTAAGCGAACATCAGTAATTAAGGAGGCACGGTGAAGGCAAAAGCGCTGATCTGCAGCGACAAGCAGAACTTTACACTGGAGGACGTTATCCTTAAAGACCCGGGCCCTGACCAGGTTGCCATCAAGACCCATTATTCGGGAGTGAGCATCGGGACCGAATTCGCCCTGATCCGAAATAAAATATCCTGGGGCCCGTATCCCCTGTGCACCGGTTATATGGGAACGGGCGTTATCGAGGCGGCAGGAGCCGCCATCACTGATTTCAAGGCCGGCGACAAGGTTTATTTCCGGGGCAACGATTCCATTGAGCTGGCAAACGGCGCCAGGGTAAGCAGCGTCTCAGGCACGCACTGTTCCCGCATCGTCTGCAAACCCCACACGGACCACGGGGTTGCGCATATGATACAGGGCGCTTCCATGGAAGCGGCAAGCATGTTCGTTATGCCCGCGGTAGGGCTGTTCGGCGTTGATATGGCGAACCCGCGCATGGGGCAGACCGTGGTCGTGCACGGCACAGGCCTGATCGGCCTGGGCGTTGTCGCGGCGTGCGCGCACAGGGGCTGCGTGGTAATCGCCGTGGACATCAGCGAAAAGCAGCTTTCGATCGCCAATAAAATGGGAGCAGACCACCTGGTCAACGGGGCTTCGGGGAATATTGAAGCGGAAGTGCGCAAGATCGCGCCGGACGGGGCTGACGTGGTGTTTGAATGCACAGGCATTCCCAAGTGCCTTGACCCGGCGATAGCGCTGTGCCGCCATCTCGGCACTTTTGTGTGGCAGGGCAATTACGGGGCTGCCCCTGTATCGATGCAGTTTCTTCCTGCCCACGGCCGCAAGCTCAGGATGTTATTCCCCTGTGACGACGGGTTGCAACCGTGCAGGCGCGCTGTCGTCAAGAACATGGCTTCAGGCGCGCTTAAATGGGAGGACTGCATCACGCACCGCATCGGTTTCGCGGAGTCGCCGGAAATGTTTGAGCGGATCAACAAGGGCAAAGAGAAGGATATCATCGGCGTTGTAATTAAATGGGCGGACTAGGCTGTCACAAAAGTCACCCTCACCCCGCCCTCTCCCCTCGCTTGCCCGCCGATCTTGGTGGAGGGAGGGAGAGGATGAAGGTGAGGGGCGAAATTAGTAAAAAATATTGATAGATTAGAAGGGAGAAAGTATAATGAGCTTCGTGCTGATCACAGGAACAAGCGGTTTTATCGGCAAGGCCCTGGCGGCTTCCATGGCCAAAGATCACGATGTGGTCTGTATGAGCAGGAAAGACCCGGGTCTGGGCCTGGCATGGGTCCGGGGTGAGTTTGGCTCGTTTGAGGATTTGCAACGCCTTAAAGACCGCAAGATAGACGTTGTGGTGCACCTTGCGGCGGTTACCGGGGGATGCTTAGAGCGCGACGGCATCCTGGTCAACGTTGAAAGCACGCGCTGTTTAATGCGCTGCCTGATGGACCGCGGGTGCAAAAAGTTTGTTATGGCAAGTTCGATAGCGGTCGTGGGCATGCAGAGCAAAAAATTCCGGCCGCTGCAGCTTCCCATCCCGGACGAGCATCCCTGCCTTGACCAAGACGGATACGGCCTGTCCAAATACCTTATGGAAGAGGTCACCAGGTATTATTGCCGCCAGAATGAGGCGATCGACGTGATCAACCTGCGCCTGGCATCCATATGCGGGGATAACAATCTGACTCCGCTGTCAAAGGTCGGTCCCCTGAATGAATGGGGGCTTGGAGGCATAACCATCATGGCTTTGAACGACGCGGTCCGCGCTTTTACCCTGGCAGCGGAAGCTCCGTACAAGCCGGGTGTCCGCATTATGAACGCAACGGGTCCGAAAGCCTGGGTCGCTGACCCTATTGCGGAGATACTCAAAAACTGGTGGGGCAATGACGTGGACCTGTCTTATTTCAAGCAACCGGGGCATGAGTTCGACTCGGTTTACGACGTAAGCCGCATCAAAAAAGAACTCGGTTTTACCGCCGCTGTCCTGCCGCGAAGATAAAAGCAGCGGCATATCTGCCCTTGACTTTTTACTAAATATGGTTATAATATCAGTTGTCATTCTTTATCACTGCAGATAATCGGTTTGAGGTCCACCTTTTCCGAGCAAAATATAATGGTACTCGGAGTATTTGTGATTAGACTATGTTACCAACACATCAAAGAAGTTTGCGGGAACGATCCATTTTTGGGCTCAAGGTATAAAACTAAACCCATTCAATGTATAACTAAACAGAATGGGTTTTATTGTTTGAATTGATAAAACTAATATGAAGGGATAGACCCAATGAATAAAAAAAGCGTTGAAAAAAAATTTAAGGAATTTGAACCACGCAAATACATGAAGATGGCAGTTAAGGTAATGAAAAAATCTATTCAGGAACCTCGCTCAGATAAAAAAAGTCCCAAAGTTGGAGCAGTGTTACTTATGCCCGATGGTTCTATCGATACAGGTTTTAGAGGAGAATTGCGCCAGGGGGATCATGCAGAATTTACAGTCCTTGATAAGAAACATGAGAAAGCGGATTTAACAGGTTCTTATTTATTTGCTACCCTAGAACCTTGCGCACCTGGATCTCGTGGTCCCGGAAGAGTTTGTTGTGCTGAACGCATCGTTTCGGCACGCATTAAGAAAATGTGGATTGGAATTGAAGATCCTGACCCAATGGTTGATCGTAAAGGTATAAAATGTTTACAAGATGCAGGTATTAAAGTTAAAATGTTCGATCAAGATTTACAGAAGATCATCGAAAAAGAGAACCTTGAGTTCATAAAACAAGCAAGAGAAAGAGCTGAGAACGCAGATAAAAATACATCTTTTGTTTTGTCTGATTTTGAAAAGGCAAACAAAAAAGCTAGCCTTTCTGATTTCTCTAATGAAGCTCTTGAATTTTATAAAAAAGAAACGAATTTCAAAGGAACAATAGTATCAAAAGATTTTTTCAATAAGTTATACCACAAAGGATTAGTGGATAAAATAGCTGGAAAATATATTCCAACGGGAATTGGGTTAATTCTTTTCGGTAAAAATCCTGAAGATTTTTATTCGCAGGTGACCCTTAAGGGCACTATTACTTATCCGGATAGAAGGGTTGGAATTAAGGATTTTAAAGGTCCATTGGTTCTTGTTCCAAAGGCTTTTGAAGAATGGTGGTACAGCGTATTGCGAACGAGTATAGATAGATCATCTTCTCAAAGATCATCTCGTACGGACTTTCCTTATAAACCAATTCGTGAGGCTTTGGTTAATGCCTTGGCTCACAGAGATTACGATTGTAAATTAGCACTTTGTCACGTTGAAATTAATGAACATACAATAATCGTAAAAAGTCCTGGTCGTCCTGTTGCACCTATTTCTTTAGAGCAGATGCAAAATTTTAATGCTCCCTATTTAAGTCGAAATCCTCAGATATTTTCTGTTTTCGATGAATTAAATTTAGTAGAAGGAAGAGGACTTGGAATGAATACATACAGATCATTACCCCAAGAATATAATATTCCCTTTCCGTATTTTTCTTTTAAAGAACCTTTTCTTGATTTAATATTTTATAGATCTAGCAAGGATATTCCACCTCTAACAGACAAGAAAATTCTTGATCAACTCAACAGTGATGAGATACGTGGAGTAGAACATGTTTTTATTGTATGGCAAATAAGTAAGAATGATTATGCAGAACATTTTAATTATAATAATCGAAAAGCGGAAAGGCATTTAGAGCATTTTCACAAATTAGGAATTATTAATATGTTGGGGGCGGGTCCATCTACTGTGTATATGGCAAACAGGGCTTTCCCTTTTAGTGAGTAGGAACCATTGTGGTTAATCTCGACATTTTTTCCGATATTTTGTCGAGATTCATATATCTGATAAGTGGAAGTTTTCCCGTCGGTGAGCATTAACCATGATGCCTAATCTCGACACTTTTTCCCATATTTTGTCGAAATTCAAACGCGTGGTATCCCACCCTCACTTCTAATCCACTGAATACAGATAGAGGTCGGAAAGCAAGTGGACAGGTGGTTTAGAAATTGATGGGGCAGATCAGAAAGAGAGCGAGGTAAATGTTTAAGAAATATTTGGATATTTTTTTATTAGTTGGTGGGATAATATGTGTATTTGTGGGATCTAAATCACAAAGTATCCTTTCTGTTTTTGGTCTTGCGTCTGCTTTTGTTGGTTTTTATTTGTGCATGCCGCGTTTTATACAATTTTTAGTTTCCTTAGTGGTTAAATATTCAGGTAAAACAGAGAATAAACCACCTTCAAATTTTAGGAAAAGGGGGAAGTTCAATAAAATTACAATATGGGCGGTAATATTTTCAATATTAGGAGATTTTTTAATAGTAATTTTATATTTTTCTCCATATCGAAATTTTTTAAGAATATTAACACCTTCTATTTCTATAGTTTCAATACTACTGCTTATTTTTGGAATAGCTAAAGTTGAGATTAGTGATGAAAGGATGAATTTAATAAATGGGTTACCCGGTAGATTATTAATTGTTAGTATTGTTTTTCTTTCTTTTGTTCTGTTGCCGTTTGTTGGTCGTTTTATCGCTTATCTTTTCCCCGTTTATCCCGATGCTTAGAAAATAGCTTCAGCACCCCATTCATTTACAACTTAGATGATATTTTGATTTGACCTGACCCCATCTATTACACTGCCTTTTAAGTTGATAATCGGCATTTTCTAATTCTCCTCTCCTTCACATACAAATGGCATTTTGTTAATGGGACAGGCACCATTTTTAATCCCCTTGTTTTTAAAACTTTTTCAGGCTACTTTTAATAATTTTGAATCCCCAACATGGTTAAATGCTAATAATATCGGGAATGAGCCGATTTAACAGCTGGGCTAAAGCCCGGTTTTTATTTTCTTGACTTTAGGCGCCTTTTATGATATAATATCATTGGTCTTTTACACTACAAAATGTAATAAATTGTATAATTGTAGTGTATGGCCGGAGGAAGAGATGAGGGTTCTAACAGGCATATTGCAGGAAAGCAAAGAATATTATATAGCGATCCAAAAAGAACTTAATAAAAGAATTGGATCTCTGCCCAAAGGCAGCGTTAAAAAAAGAAATATATACGGCAGGACCTATTATTATCTTCAGTTAAGGAACGGAGAAAAGGTTGTGCACAAATACCTTGGGAAAGAAAAGCCCGTCTTAATCGAGAAGGATCTTAAAAAGCGCAAATTGATGCTGCAACAGCTGAAAGAGGCGAAACAGGCGTTAGAGATAATCAGGCGGTCCGAGGGGAAAAGAAATGCTCGAGCCCGTTAAAAATGTACTTAAGATCATTGATGACAACGACCTGTGGAAAGAAGGGATCGTCCTGATAGGCAGTTGGTGCTTCTTTCTATACCAGGAGCATTTTGGGGTAAAAAAATAAGAAAATGAAGGATATAGAACAGGCCCTTTATGTGGGTGAGGCGCTGAAGCCCGAAGATATAGGCAAAATATATTCAGGGTTCCCAAAGAAATGGAAGGTTCAGATAAAAAAGAGCCTTGAAGACGCAAAGCCCCTCTTTCCGCTTATGTATGAATTAATTGATAAAGAATATCTTACACTACAGAATTTAGATAATGTATAAATGTAGTGTAAATCTTGTCGAAAAAACGATCAATGCGGATGAGGAAATGAGCAGCCAAGCGCGGACTAAAGAAAGGGCGAACGAGCGGTATTACAAACAGCCGTGGCTGGTTGGGTGCAATTTCATGCCCTCAAGTGCGGTGAACCAGCTGGAGATGCGGCAGAAGAAGACATTCGACCCCGAAACGATCCACAGGCGACAATGTGAAAAATTTCACAAAGTTGATACCATGTCATTTAAAAAGGCGGCGCAAATAATAAAGGCAGGGCCAGGTATTTTTAAATATGTTTATCCGAAAGGAGAACGAGCATGCTGAGCAGGGATGATGTGAAGATAGTGCGGGAGCTTGCCGCCCGCGCGGCAGAGATCGCGGCGCTTCCCGCGCAGAACGAAAAGAAGGCGTTGTGGCGCAAGCTGAACGCGCGCGCTCCGGCGCGCCCGATGGTGATGATCGACCAGGTTTGCTGGAACGAGATGAACACCGGCGAAGAGCTGACCCTGAAAAGCGCGGACGGTGAATGCCGCGGGTATGAGCTGTACCTGCGGCGGACACTCTACCAGTGGAAACATTTCCCCGTGGATATGGTCGTGGAGCCGTTCATACCGGTGCCGAAGGCGATTGGCAACAGCGGATTCGGCATAGGCGTGCAGGAGGAAACCCTGGCAACCGACCCGGGGAGGGACGTCATAAGCCACAAATTCGAAAACCAGTTCCAGACCGAAGCGGACCTGGAGAAAATTAAAAAACCGCGGATCACCCATGACCCGGCAGAGACCGAACGCCGCCTGGCTGTTGCTCACGAACTCTTTGACGGCTTGCTCGAGGTGCGGCCCTGGGGCATGGACCCGTGGTGCATGTCCTTGTGGGACCCAATCAGCACATGGATGGGCGTGGAGAACGCGCTGTACGCCCTGGTGGACCGGCCTGAATATATGCACAAACTGGTCGGCCGCGTAACCGAGGGTTATCTTGCAATGCTTGACCAGCTGGAGGAACAGGGGCTTTTGTGCGAGACGCAGGGCCTGATACACTGCACCGGCGCCTACACTGACGAGCTGCCTGCGCCGGGATTCAATCCCAAGAAACCCCGCACCAAGGACCTCTGGGTTGCAGGGCTTGCGCAGATGTTTTCCACGGTCTCGCCCAAGATGTTCAAGGAATTCGAGGTGGATTACGCGAGCCGCTACTGCGCGCGTTTCGGCCTGGTTTATTACGGGTGCTGCGACCCGCTGGACGGCAAAATGGCAGAAGTGCGCATGATCCCCAACGTGCGCAAAGTTTCAATGAGCCCGTGGACGAACCAGGAACGCGGCGCGTCCGGGATAGGCAGGGACTTTGTTTTCTCGCGCAAGCCGAACCCGGCCTTTGTCGCCATGGAACGCTTTGATCCCGAGGTGGTCCGGGCAGACCTTATCGCGACGCGGACGGTCTGCGAGAAACACGGCTGTCCCCTGGAGTTCATCCTGAAAGATGTCAGCACGGTGCGCTACCAGCCGGAGCGCCTCTCTGCCTGGGCCCGTATCGCTATGGAAGTGGTTGGCGGCTGATGTGGATTGTTAAGAAAAAGAAGTTCGGGTGCCTGGTCTTCTCTGAAAATGACAAATCATTATTTACGCGATATCAATGGCGTGCCCGTCCTTGACTTTTTGATAAATATGGTTATAATATCAAATAACAGGCAGTGTGGATTCGTGTAACGTGTAACGTGTTACGCGTAAGGTTTAAAAACACAAAGTCAATAATAATGATGAAAAATAAGGGGAAAACACAGATTTGAGGCGATCAAGCAGTAATCCACAGGTGTGGAAAACCTGTGGATAATAATTTATATGTAACTCAGGGCTTAAGCCCTGACTGTTTCTGTCTTTAAGCCCTCTCCCGGACAGGGAGGGGGTGTTTATTTTAGAGGTTTATATGAAAAAAATAAATATAATACCGTTTGCCCGTGAAATTAGCGAAAATGAATGGGTCTGGGAAGAGGCACGGGACATCGAATCCGTAGTTCTTGAGCCGCAAACCGCCAGCCAGCAGGATCTTTCGGCCATAAAGGTCTTGTACTGGAAAAAAATCTGGCCAGAAGAACGCTGGGAAACTTCATTGAGCCGGGGCACAGGCGGTTTTGGCTGGGCAAAAACAGATGACTGGTTCAACGGCGAGTATAAGCTTGCCTCTACAGAGATAAAAGAGGAAAACGGAAGAATAATTATCGGATTCCGCCCGCTTTCGGAAGAATATCCGGCTGAAAAGAATTACGCTGTCAGGTTCAGAAGGACAATGAAGCTTAAGATCGGGCTGCCCGCAGGATCTCCGCTCAAAAATCCCGCGGTTTACACCACTTCCCCCTGCAAGCAAGCCGCCCTTACAATTGAATCCAAAGACAATAATCCCATAACTGTCGTAAGCACCTATAATTGTGAGCTTTTAAATACTGTCCAATCGTCGAATAGTCCAATAGTCCCCGCCCCAACTTTACATCGGGGCGAGGTTTCGCCCAGTACCAACATGGGCGGACAATCTTCCATTCTTCCAATCTTCCAATCGAAAATCAAGCTCACCATAATGACCCCGAAAAATCCCTTTTCCGGCGACGAGCCGCTTGTCACGCTAAATACAGATAAAGGCAGCTTTACTTTCAATGTAAAAGAAGCGCTTGAAAACCCCGTGTTTGTTCCCCTTCTTAATATCCTTGTAAAAAATTCCTCTGATACCAGGCCTTTCGGGCAAATAACCTGTGCCCTCAAGAAGAACAAGACGATCTACGACATGGTTTTTAAGCATAAAGAACAATCCCTGAAAAACGCGCTGAAAGCAATGCCGAAGCCCGACCTTACCTATTATTTTGTTGGGTGCAAGCACTCAAGGCAGAAGTTCATGATCTTCCCTGACGGCGCGATACTGATACGCGACAACCCCAGATTGATGAACGTGAAAGGCGAAGATACCCCCGGCATTAAAAGGGAGGGGAACTGGGGCCTGAAGATCGGATTACAAGATTACAGATTGGAAGATAGATACATTGAAAAAAATAAACTGCCGATATTAACTTCAATCTTCAGGAAAGGGACAGTCTCAGTTTCACAGACAGTATTCGCGGTGCCGCTTTTACGCAGCATCCTTGCGGGCGAGATCCCCCCGGATTCGCCTGTTATCGCGATTGCAAGAATTATAATTAAGAACACGGGCAGGAAAGCAGCAAGCGTAAAACTCAAGCTTTCCGCGCTGGCAGAAGCTGTGTATACGAACAACGCGGTTGCGGGCGGCAAGCCCGAAGGCCTAATAAAAATAGATGAACTTGTTTATACCTATTATAAGAACGAGAACCTTCTGCGCTTTTCAATTTCCTCATCTTCTCCCTCTCCCTTGAGGGGAGAGGGTAAATTTTGCGAAAGCACCCAAAGGGAACTTGTTTACAAAACGGTTTTGCGGGCGGGCGGATCAGAAGAGGTGGTGATCAAGATTCCCTTTACCGCGCTTAAGACCGCGGAAGAGCTTTCTGCTCTTGGAGTGAAGGAGTTCGGCAGGGAGCTTGCCGAGGCGAAAGAGTTCTGGGAAAAGCAGGAGAACAGGGGATGCGGCATAAGAACGCCTGAGCCCATCCTCAACGATTTCCATCGCACGCATCTCGCGCACGTTTTCATAACGGATGAAGCAATGCCTGACGACAACAAGCTCGTGAACACCTGCGTGGGCACTGTCTCGTACGGCAATTTTTCGAACGAATCCTGCATGATCATCAATGACCTGGACCAGCGCGGCCTGCACGACGAGGCAGAAAGGCGGCTTGGCGTGTTCCTGAAATACCAGGGCACTGTGCCCCAGCCCGGGAACTTCACTGACTATAACGGGATGTTCTTCGGGGCAGGCGGGTACGAGTGCGGCCATTACAATCAGCATCACGGCTGGGTGCTGTGGTGCGCGGGAGAGCATTTTCGCCTGAGCGGCAACGCGCAATGGCTTTTATCCAGCGCTGACAGGCTTATTGCCGGATGCGACTGGGTTATAAGGCAGAGGAACAATACAAAGAAGAACGCGGGAGCCATGGAATACGGGTTCCTTCCCGCAGGCAGTCTTGAGGATGTGACAGAATTCTATTACTGGCTTTCAACCAACACTCTTACCTGGTGGGGGCTTGATTCCTGCGCCAGGGCGCTTTTAGAAGCAGGCCATCCTGAAGGAAAAAGGCTTGGGAAAGAAGCCGGGGAATACGCGGATGACCTGAGAACGGGTTTCAGGCAGGCAAGTCGCAGATCCCCGGTTGTAAAACTGCGGGATGGTACTTACGTGCCACATTTTCCGTCCCGGCTGTATTTGCGCGGAAGGGATTACGGATGGATAAGGGAAGTGCTGGAGGGTGCGATCTACACGCTCATCGCCCGGCTTTTTGACCCCTGTTCGCAGGAGGCAGCCTGGATCCTTAAGGATTACGAGGATAACCGCTACGTTGACCGCAGGTTCGGGTACGGGCTTCGCAATTTCAAAAAACAGTGGTTCGGTATCGGCGGGTTCTCAATGCAGCCCAACCTTCTGCCAGGCCCTCTTCCTTATTTATACAGGGACGAGATAAGGCATTTTCTGCGCGCGCTTTTTAACGGATTCGCGTCCGCTTACAGGCCTGACCTTAACCTCCTGGTAGAGCACCCCCTGCCAAAGCTCGGGATAACGGGCGGCGCGCACTTCAAGACCTCTGACGAGGCGAATTTTTCCAGGTGGCTGAAAATGATGTTCGTGTGCGAGGCCGGGGACGAGCTCTACATAGGAAAAGGGATCCCGCGGCAGTGGTTCGCGAAGAAGGAAAAAATGTGGCTGAAGAACGTAAAAACCGGGTTCGGCGCTGTCAGCGCTGAATATAAATCTGTTTCGGCGCAAAGAATTGTCTGCAATCTTGAGCTTAATCTCCGCAAGAGTCCCGGTAATATATTTGTCCGCATTCGCCATCCGAAACAGGCGCAAATCAAAAAGGTCCTTGTCAATGGCTCATCTTATTCCAATTTTGACCCAGCCAAAGAATGGGTTGTTTTTGATAAACCGGTTAAAGATATCAAGGTAGAAGTACTATACTACTGAATTCCACGGAATAGTTACTGTTGTCTTTGCGAGTCCCGGTAAGTCGGGACGAAGCAATCTCAATATAGGATTGCCACCCCGCCACGAATATTGGCGGGTCGCAATGACATCAAAAAACCCCGACCCTTAAATTCGCCCCTTTCCTTGACATTACTGCTAAATCATGATATAATACCATTTGACATATTTATAACGCACACTCTTTGAAGGAAACAAAAGCTTGAAGTGTTTCTTTTTGAGAAGGAGGAGCGATATGTACGAACGTATTTCAATCAACTCAAAGATCTGTCATGGCCAAGTTTGTGTCAAGGGCACGCGCATTCCTGTTCACCAGGTCATCGGCATGCTTGCTAATGGAGATACAATAAAGAAATTGCTTGAAGAGTACCCATCGTTAAAACGCGAGGACGTTCTCGCTTGCCTTGATTATGCTGCAAGTTTAACCGAGGAACAGATTACGCCTATTAATCTTGAGAAAGCTGCGGCATAAAAACCATGCGAATATTTGTAGATGAGAATATCCCGGGTATGACGGTTGAGGCGTTGTGCAAAAAGGGCCACAACGTAGCTGATATCCGAGGTACAGCAGATGAAGGAATGTCAGACGATGCGCTCTGGGACAAGGTTCAAAAAGGACGGCGATTATTAATAACCACCGATAAGTGATTCCTCCAATACCGAGAACAACCACATTACGGTATATTAATAATTCGACTCCATCAACCCACCTGCTTCAGAATCCATCAATGGATAATATCCGCCATATCTCAATTTGGAATGGAAGAGTGGCCTGGGTTTTCAGTTGTCATGAGGGATACCACCCAAAGCATGTGGCGGGCGAAGAAATAAATGGGAAAAGTTTATATAGGATATGCCGGCATTCCTAACTACAACTGGCTCACAGTAAAATTTCGATAAAGAAAAAAATTCCAGTCAGACTGTCTTCAAAATTTTGACTGTTTTGAAAGCCTAAGGATATAGACAAAATTACTGAGAATCGCATAATACCTTGACAGTTGTCTTTGCGAGCCGAAGCCGCGAGCTGAAACCACGAGCGAAGCGTGGTGGACAGCGTGGCGGGCAAGCGAAGCAATCTCGTTTTTAACGACGGGATTGCCACAGGCTTCGCCTTCGCAATGACATCAAAAAACGTCAGCTAATTAAGCGAATATCAGTAGGTCGTAAAGAAGAGTGATATGATTAAGGATGGATTGTGTGCTATTTGCGGCGGAAAGACGCGGGAAAAGAAAGTAATGCTGGATAGAATTTGGGAAAAAAAATTCTATCTTTTTGAAGAGACTGATGTTTTGGTCTGCCAGGATTGCGGAGAAATCTGGATTCCGGGCAAAACCGCGGAAAAAATGGACAGGATTATTCAGGAAAAGCTGAAACCAAAAAAGAAAGTCCTTGTTCCTGTCTTCAGTCTTTGAAAAACTCATTTAGAGAAACAGGGCTGTTTCTGAGTGAATAAGCAGAAGCTCGGAAAACTTAAACTACTGCGATTAAGGCAGTAGTTTTTGTTTTCCCCAAAGGGGTTCTCCCAAGGGGATCCCATTGGGACTTTGGGACTTGACATAAAGAATTAAATGTGATATAGTATATTATACTTTAAACAATAGAGTGGTTAATTATATAGATTTTTAACTATCACAAATAGATTGCCGCGCCCTTCGGGCTCGCAATGACCCGCGGGTAAATACTATAATGCATTAATCTGAGTAATCTCACCTCTGAAATCGGTGTAATTAAAATATGGAGAAATTAAAATGGCGATATCCGAAAACGATAAAATCATAGTCCGCGACCTTGCGAAAAGGCTGACTGAGGCTGCAAGCCGGCCCGAAGAAAAGAAAAAAGCGGAAATGTGGCGCCGGCACAACAACCTTGAGCGTGTCAAGCCCATGGTCCTGATCTTCCCTGAGGGCAGTTGGAGAGAAATGCTTACCGAAAAGGACCTTTTGGCGGAAGACCCGTTCTGCAGGGGCCACGAATACATGCTCAGAACCCGGCTTTACTACGTTGACAAGCTTAAAGACGACAACGTAGTGGACGGCATTATCGGTTCGCCTGTGGTCATAAACAACACAGGCTGGGGGCTTGCCGAGGATTCCACTTATCCCGCAGACCCAACAGGCGCAAGGCACTTCAATTCGGTCATTAAAACCGAAGAAGATTTTTTCACTAAGGTGCACAAGCCGAAGGTCAGCGTGGACCCTAAAGCCACAGAGGAGATCTTCCAGCAGACAAGCGAATTATACGGCGGCATCCTTCCTG
>Ga0100392_1001729_pt1 | contig 20251 bp, 20 predicted proteins | sample CryGeymeta201516_FD_81548 | JGI IMG/M metagenome (GOLD analysis project Ga0100392, IMG submission 81548) | Groundwater microbial communities from Crystal Geyser aquifers in Utah, USA - Crystal Geyser metaG 2015-16 | ecosystem: Environmental > Aquatic > Deep subsurface > Groundwater | place: USA... | reverse complement strand
TTTGTCGCCGCCTTTGCTGGCGCGGTGGGATTCATCACCCATGATCGTTATTTCCTGGATGCCGTGGCTGAAGAAATCGTTGAGCTTGATCGCGGTAAGCTCACCCATTTTGAGGCAACTTATGCCGAATACATCGACAAAAAAGCAGAGCTGATGGAAATCGAAAACCGCGACTATAAAAAGTTTGATAAGGTGCTCGCCAGCGAAGAAAAATGGATTCGCAAAGGCATCCAAGCGCGGCGCACGCGCAACGAAGGCAGAGTGCGTGCCCTAGAAGATTTACGTGAACAACGGGCAGCGCGCAGGTTGCGCGGCGGCGATGTGGAGTTGCGCGTGGCCAGCGGCATCAAACCCGGTAAATTGCTGATTGAAGCAGTTGCTCTCAGTCACAACTTTGGTGATTTAAAAATTGTTGAGAAGTTTAATCTCAAAGTGATGGCCGGTGAGCGTATTGGTCTGCTCGGCCCCAACGGCATTGGCAAAACCACACTGCTGAAAATGTTGCTAGGCGATTTGACACCCGAAAGCGGCCACATCAAACACGGCGCACGCCTTGCGCCAGCTTTTCTCACCCAATTGCGCAGCTTAAACCCCAAGGACAAACTCAAAGATGTGCTTTCCCCCAGCGGCTCAGACCACGTGCATATAGGCGGCACAGAGCCGCGGCACATCATCAGCTATATGCAGGATTTCTTGTTTGATAAAGAGCTGCTCAATGCCCAAGTTGGTGCCTTATCGGGCGGCGAGCGTGGTCGTTTGCTGCTGGCTAGATTGTTGCTCGAACCCGCTAATTTATTAGTACTCGATGAGCCGACCAATGATTTGGATATCGGCACATTAAACGTGCTCGAAGAAGCTATCGCCAAATATCAGGGCACTGTCATTATCGTCAGCCATGATCGCGCTTTTATGGATAGGACAGCCACCAAGGTATTGGCCTTTGAGGGTGATGGGAAAATCGTACCTATCGAGGGTGGATATTCGGATTATCTGGCTTGGAAAGAGCGCCGCGCATTGGATGAGAAACCTGAAGTTGTGGTCAAAGCTTCAGCGGCAGCACCCGTAAAAGAAGCACCCAGGAAAGCCCATAAACTGGCTTACAAAGAGCAAAAAGAACTGGATGATTTGCCAGCTAACATTGAAAAATGGGATGCTGAAAAAGAAGCTATCGAAGCACGGTTTTGCGAAACGGATTATTTCACACGCGACCCTGATGGTTTTCAAAAGGATCAAATCCGCTTATCCGCATTGGAAAAAGATTTGGAGCTGGCCTATCATCGCTGGGAAGAGTTGGAAACCAAGCAAGCCAGTTTTTAAGACGTTTTACCATAGGAGGAAGCCAAGTTGTCCAGGCATATTCAGCTGATTAGCAATTTACCCTTCCTCTCCAACAAGCGGAAATTGTCCTTATTTCTGCCCTTCTTTTTGATGCGCGTGAAAGTGATCAAACTTGATGATGATATGCGCAAATTGGAATTGCTGTTGCCACTGAATTGGATGTCGAAAAATGCAGCAGGCAATATGTTTGGTGGTTACCAAGCCAGCCTTGCCGACCCCGTTCCAGCCTTGGTCTGCGCCCAAAAATTTCCCGGTTATCGGGTCGCCACCAAGCACCTCACCTTAGACTTCATCCGCGTCGGCAGCTCCGATTTAACCCTGCACTTAGCGTTTGACGAAGCCATCGAAGCCCAGATTCGCAGCGAGCTTGAAGCTCATGGCCGCTCAACCCCAACCTTTACGATGGTTTACACCCGAGCCGACGGCAAAGTATGCACCGAAATCAAAAACACCGTCGCCATCCGCCCCAAAGGTTACATCGGCAAACACGACTAATATATGCAATAGTCAAAATAATCTGAATGTAAGTAAAGGAAAAACGCAGCTGTTTAAGGGTCGCTTTTTACGTTACTTTTGTGCGCACAAAAGTGACAAGCTTTGTCTGTATGAGTAAAATTACAGCGAATATTTTTAGATGAATCCAAGGTCGATGCCGATGCCACCAAATCCCAAGGCGTAGGCTTGGCTATCATATTCGGTCGACTCTGAATATCCTGTTGTGACATATCTCGCTCCAAATTTAATACTTTCTTCATTTGCGTGCCCAAGCATAAGCACTCATGCCTTGAAAAATTTTCCATAAGGACGACACATGATCCCAGTCTTTTTGATCGTATCGCTGCTGCTGCTTGCCATTATGTATGGTTATGTTGGCTCCCGTGTTTACCAAGCATTCCATGCCAATAAGGCCATGCAAATTGCTATTATCCTTTATTTCTTTACCTGCTGGTTGGCTTCGCCTCTCCCCTTTATTTTGCGCTTCAACGATATGGAAACCAGCTTTGGTGATTCCTTGTCTTGGTTTGTATATATCAATATGGGCATTTTCTCAGTTGTCTTTATTGGCTACCTGCTTGCCGATTTTACCCGCTTCACAGCCAAGAAACTTTGCTTGTTAAAGCAAACGTCTTGCGACAATGCCTATGATGAAGACCGCCGCAATCTGATGAAAAGCACTTTCCACTTTAGCCTGCTCGGTGGCACAGGCGCTTTGGCTGGTTTTGGCGTGCAACAAGCCTTGCAAGATGCCACCATCAAAGAAGTGAAAGTGCCTGTGGGTAATGTACCCCAAAGCCTGCAGAACCTGCGCATTGTGCAATTCACCGACCTGCATATTGGCCCCATGATTAAGCGCCATCATGTGCAACGCATCGTCGAACAAATCAACGCCCTAAAGCCTGATATTATTGTCATGACTGGTGATTTGGTGGATGGCTCAGTGGTGCATTTGCGCCCCGATGTTGCCCCCTTGGCAGAGCTGCAATCCACCTACGGCAAATACTTTATTACGGGTAACCATGAATATTATTCAGGCGTGGACGACTGGCTGGAAGAAACGGCTCTCCTTGGTTTTACCAATTTGATTAATGAACACCGCATCATCAACCACGAAGGCAGCCGCTTGTTGCTGGCAGGCGTCACCGATTACCGCGCCCATCAATATAAGGCTGAGCATTTATCCGACCCAAAAAAAGCGCTTCATAAAGCTGAACAAGCCGATGTAAAAATCTTATTGGCGCATCAACCCAAAAGCATTGATGCCGCCGCCGAAGCAGGATTTGATTTACAAATTTCCGGCCACACCCACGGCGGCCAGTATTACCCATGGAACTTCATCGCCAAAATGGCCAACCCCTATATCGAAGGCCTGCACAAACACCAAGATAAAACATGGATTTACGTCAGCCGCGGCACCGGCTACTGGGGCCCGCCCGTGCGCCTGGGAACTGAACCAGAAATCACACTACTAACCTTGGTTTAAGTTCACCCTCTCATTTTTCCACCGCAAAGGACGCGAAGTTACGCGAAGTTTTTTTCGTCGGAATATATAAGTTGGTAGGGGGATTCACCCTCTCCCTTGTTACAGATGCACCAGAGCGTCAGGCTGAAAAAGGATAAGCGCAGTAACACGCGCTCTTTTTCTGGCTGTAAGTGAAGGACAAACGCAGCTGTTTAAGTGTACGGGTCAGGGACATAAGGTAAGCTCCTTTGGCTACAGACGTGTTTCACCCCGTTTTACAAAAAGCACAAACAAAAATGCCGAACCCTGGGGCTCGGCATTTTCTCAATCAGCTATGATTGGTTTGCTTAGAATTCGCGCGACTGGCGGCTACGAATACGGCGAAGGCGCTTCATTAGGCGCTTACGCGCTGCAGCATCTTTACGTTTTTTCGCCACAGAAGGCTTTTCGTAAGCTTCACGTTTACGGCAATCAGTGATAACACCGCCACGCTCAACTTGTTTACGGAAACGCTTGATGGCCATTTCAATAGGCTCATCATGACTCAATTTAATTCCTGGCATGTAAAAACATCACCCCCTTGGGCAAACCGAAAAAATAACGCTGCCACCAAGGGCAACGAGGGCCTTCACTCAAGCTTGACTATGTGTCTAGCTGTGCAAAGGGTCGCGCATTATGGATAAGCAACCCTCGAAGTCAATGAAGCAAAGCAAAGTGTTCAGAGCTGCGGCGAAAGTCGGCAGCTGGACCATGATTTCGCGTATCCTGGGTTTTGTGCGTGATATTTTTATCGCCAGATTGCTTGGCGCCAGCCCGCTTGCCGATGCATTTTTTGTCGCCTTCAAGCTTCCCAACTTTTTCCGCCGCATGTTTGCTGAAGGCACGCTCACTGTAGCTTTGGTGCCCGTATTGATGGATGAGCGTAAGAAAGGCGAAGAAGATGCCCATGCGTATTTAAATGCTATGGCTGGATTATTGCTCGCAGCCCTGCTGCTTTTCACCATCGCGGGCATGGTGTTTATGCCCTGGCTGCTCTATGCCTTTGCCCCTGGCTTTTATGATGAGCCCGGCCGCTGGAATCAGGCGCTGTATTTGGCCAAACTCATGTTTCCTTATCTGGCACTGATTTCACTCACCGCCATGGCTTGGGCAGTGCTCAATGCGTATCGGAAGTTCTCAGTCGCCGCTGCTAGCCCCGCATTGCTGAATATCGCCATTATTTTTGCAGCAATCATTTTAGCACCCCTTTATGAAAACCCCGCTGAAGCTTTGGCCATTGGTGTGTTGCTTGGCGGTGCACTTCAACTGCTGATTCAATTTCCAGCGCTTAAACGCATTGGCTGGATTCCCAAACCTACATGGAATCCCAAACTGCCGGCGATTGCTGCCACCATGCAGCTCTTTGGCCCCGCCGTGCTCGGCATTGCCGCTGTGCAGTTTAACATTTTGGTCGGCACCATTTTGGCCACGCTATTGCCTGTTGGCGCTGTCTCGTATCTGTATTATGCCGATAGAATTGTGCAGCTACCGCTTGCCCTGTTCGGCATCGCCATGGGCACAGCCTTGTTACCCGCTATTGCTGAACATATGTCCAACCAACGTCTTGATGATGCCCGCGATGATTTGCGCCAAGGGCTCACATGGCTGACATGGATTATCCTGCCCGCAGTGGTGGGCTTGATGTTTATGGCCGAGCCCATTATCCGCACCCTGTTTGAGCAAGGGAAGTTCACCCACAGTGATGCCATCAACACCGCCCATGCCCTGCAAGCTTATGCCCTTGGGCTGCTCGCTTTTTGCTGGGGCCGCGTGTTGTCTACAGCTTGTTTTGCAGGCAAAGATGCCAAAGCGCCGATGAAATATGCTGTGTATTCGGTGGTCGCCAATATCGTCTTGGCTATCGCCCTGATGGGGCCGCTGGGTTATGTGGGTCTAGCATTGGCAACGGCATTGGCCTCGTTTTTCAACGTCGGTTTACTGTGGAAACATCTTCATCAAAAACAAGGCGCCATCTTTGATCTCAAAAGCTCAACCCGTATGGCTTCTGCGGCGCTGGCTTGCCTTCCAATGGCGGCTCTGCTTTATTATCTCCCAGACTATTGGGCGTTTCCAAGCGAGAGCAAAACCATGCAGTTTGTTTGGCTCAGCACTCTTGTCATGGCCAGCATGGCGGTATTTTTTGCCAGCGCCTGGTTACTTGGTGAGCGCAAACTGCTGAAAGGGATAAAAAGGGGGGAAAAACATGCAGCGTGAGATTTTTGTGTATGACATTGAAACAGTGCCCGATGCCGATGCCACCCGACGCTTATTGAATGCGCCTGAATTGGATGATTTCGAAGCCCGAGATGCCCTCTCCGAATATTTCCTGAGCAAGACCGATGGTAAAAATGATTTTCCGCGCCAGCCCTTTCATCAGGTGGTGGCGATTAGCTATGTGCATTTGATGCGTGAAGCAGGCGAAGATGGTTCCGAAGTCATTGTGAAGCGCATCGCCACTGGCGGCAAAGCCGATTCCAGCGAAGCAGAGATGTTGGCTGGCTTTTTCAACATCATCGAATCCCGCGCCCCGCAGCTGGTCAGCTTCAATGGCCGTGGCTTTGATATGCCCGTGCTTAAATATCGCGCCATGGTGCACGGCTTATCTTGCCCGCGCTGGTTTAGCGAAGGTGATAAGTGGAACAACTACGAAAGCCGTTATTCCACCAACTACCACCTCGACCTTTTAGAAGTACTCTCCGATTTTGGTGCCTCAGCGCGCTGCTCCATGCACGAGGTGGCCTCCGCCTTTGGCATCCCTGGCAAGCTAGACACCGCCGGCGATGATGTGCGCGGCATGTTTGAAGGCGGAGAAATCGACGCCATCCGCAACTACTGCGAAACTGATGTCTGCACCACATCCCTACTCTTCCTACGCTGGCTCCGCTTCCGCGGCGACCTCAGCGAAAGCGCCTACGCCCGCGCCATGCTCGGCATGCGCAACTACCTCGAATCCGAAAAAGAACAACGCCCTCATTTCTCTGAATATTTAGATGCGTGGGAAAATGACGGCTTATCCTAACATCCGCTTTCGACCTAGGGTGTTTGAAAACGTGAAGCAAAAAAACAATCTCACCAAATGCCCTATAAATCAATTTATTTGAGTCTATATATGGTGAAAACGTAAGGGAAAATGGTACCAGGCTTTCATAACTTGATATTTTATAAGCAGATCCATTTTAGTTCTCCCAAAGATGGATTTACGAGACAAAACTATGCCATGGGATAATTTATTTGATTATTGGATAAAATTGGATAATATCGGATAAGCGGATAACCAATAATACTGATGAATATGAACTTAACGAACCTAATCATAACCCCTGAACTATTGAGAATCATCTCTGAAATTGATGAATTTAATGGTGGCTGGAAGGCAAAAAACAACCTTAACCCTGATTATCTAACCAAGCTTCGCCATGTGGCTACGATTGAAAGCATTGGTTCCTCTACCCGCATTGAAGGCTCAAAACTTTCAGATAATGAGATTGAATCTTTACTAGGCCAGGTTGGTCAACAGTCTTTTGCCCATAGGGATGAGCAAGAAGTCATCGGTTATGCTGAAGTGATGGAAACTGTGTTTGAGAATTTTGAACATATTTCAATTTCAGAGAATTATATCAAGCAACTTCATATCGGTTTACTTAGACACTCAAACAAAGATACACGGCATAGAGGCGAATATAAAAAGCACTCAAACAGTGTTGAAGCTTTTGATGCGGCAGGTAAAAGTTTAGGTGTGGTTTTTGAAACCACATCAGCTTTTGATACGCCAAAACAAATGCAGGAATTGGTATATTGGGCGAGGGAGTGCTTAGAAGATAAAAGCTACCACCCACTCATTGTGATAGCGGTATTTAATGTGGTCTTTTTGGCCATTCATCCATTCCAGGATGGAAATGGCAGGCTTTCCCGTGTTTTGATTTCTCTACTCATGCTCAAGGCGGGGTATGCCTATATTCCCTACAGCTCATTAGAAAGTATTGTTGAAAAGAATAAAGATGCTTATTACTTGGCTTTGCAAAGAACACAGAAAACGCTGAAGGGTGAAACTGACTGGCTACCCTGGCTGAACTTCTTTCTACGCTCATTAAAACGGCAGAAAGATCATCTCAAAGCAAAAACAGATACCCTAGCACAATACAATCACCTTTCTAAGGAATGTTCGGTGATTCTGCAGCACCTTGATACGCATGGGAGAATCACGATATCTGAGGCTTATGCATTAATCACCAATGTTTCCAAGCCTACTGTGAAGAATAGAATGGCTGAGCTCATAAACCTTGGGCTTATTGAACGTCACGGAAAGGCTAGAGCGACTTGGTATAGCAAGGTTGCCGCATAACTTTCATGCCTAATAGATTAGGAATGCTACCCTCTCTACTTACAAGAAAACCAATGAGCAATGGAGAAATCATGGCGCCTCATGCTGCTGGTAAGAAACACATATCGACGAGAACTTGAATGCGCTTCTATTTATCCTCCTCGAAGCTCGGCGAAAAAGCACCTTTGCTTGCCGAGTTGTATGGCAACGACAGGCCAGTGGCCTATATCGCTAACGCTTTGGATCACGCGGCCGACAAAGGGTGGCTTGAGGCTTGGATTGCAGATGAAATTCAGGAGCTCAATGATGCTGGCCTACGGGCTGAGCATGTTGATCTGCGCGATTTCTTCCAAAAGGGAACCGATTTTAGAGACGTGGCTGCCAAGTATAGCGGGGTCTGGATGAGTGGTGGTAATGTGTTTGTTCTGCGCCAAGCCATGACGCTGAGTGGATTAGATGCTTTCATCTTAGAAAATCAGAAATCAGACAACTTTACGTATGGTGGATATAGCGCTGCATGCTGTGTGCTCTCGCCTAGCCTCAAAGCTTTTGCCATTGCTGATGACCCAAGTGTACTTCCTTATCCTGAGATCACCGAGATGATATGGGATGGCCTTGGGATTCTCGATTTCGCGTTTATGCCGCACTATCAACCCGAACATCCTGATTGGGCGCTTTTCCAAAAAGAGGTCGCGATTTGCTCTGCAAATAACATGCCCTACAGAACGTTTCGCGACGGTGAGGTGCTCGTGTTATGAAAGCTATCGCTTGGACAGCATTTGGCAGACCAGAAGTACTCCAACTCAAAGACTTCCCTACGCCCAGCCCCAAAAAAGGCGAAGTGCTTATCAAAGTATTCGCATCCACGGTGACAGCTGGCGATGCGCGGCTGCGCGCATTGCGGGTGCCCGCAGGATTTAAGCTGCTATCACGTCTGGCGTTTGGTTTTAGTAAACCCAAACGCGCTATCCCTGGTATGGAGCTATCGGGTGAAATCGTGGCTGTCGGCGAAAATGTTAATCAATTTCAAGTTGGAGATGCGGTGTATGGCAGCACAGGCATGAAGCTTGGCGCACATGCCGAATATGTGTGTTTGACTGAAAAAGCAGCGTTGGTGAAAAAGCCAGACAACCTCAATCACGAACAAGCCGTAGCCATTATTTTTGGTGGTTTAACCGCGCTTCATTTCTTGCGCGATTGCGCCAATATCCAGCAAGGGCAGAAAGTGCTTATCAATGGCGCAGCAGGTGCAGTAGGCACGGCTGCAGTTCAGTTGGCCAAGTTTTTTGGCGCTGAAGTGACGGGGGTTTGCAGCACAGCCAATTTGCCTTTGGTGCAAGCACTGGGCGCACATCATCTCATCGATTATTCCCAAGAAGATATGACAACCCACGGAGCCTGCTATGACATCATTCTGGATACTGTGGGCAATCTCCATTGGGCAAAGTGTGAGCCCATGTTAGCCAAGGATGGCAAACTGATTCTCATCAATGCCAGCCTCAAAACGCAGCTTTCTTCGCTAATCAACAAACGCTTGATATGCGGCGTTGCCGATGAATCCAAAGGGGGGCTCAACTATCTTCGTGAGCGCGCTGAGGCTAACGATATCAAACCGGTAATCGACAAAACCTACCCGCTTTCTCAAATCGCTGAAGCACACCATCATGTGGATTCAGGTCATAAAAAGGGCAACGTGGTTATCACTATTGGAGATAGCTTACCGCGCACTTGATGCAAAAACTTGAATCAACACATTTTCAAAGCGTGCTTTCATGGCCGCAAACCGATGCTTACCAAAACCAGTTTTGGATTCCCAGAATTTCTCATGGAAGAAATAAGCCACCGTATTGACCGCTGGCTCAACCAAGGCGATTGCCCCGCCTACCAGTAAACTGCCAGTCATCGCATAGGCCACAGTAAAAGCAATCGTCATGTGCAATATGCCAAACGATATCGTTTTTTTCATAACAACCTCCTGCATACAAAAGCTGTGCTTGACTGCAGTGTATACCTCCGCGATTCATAAATATAATGGGATATATCGATAGATTTGATTCATAAATTAGATGGCCAAGAAGTTGCTGATTAGGGCGTGTTGCTCTTTTTTATGACATGCCTGTTTTCAGCAATGCCTCAAGGTAGGCGATATCTTCGAGGTCTTTGGGGCGGAGGTCATCGCCGAGTTTTTTAAGCTTAATCATGTCAGCTATGGATGGCACAATGAGTGTACCGCTTTCGAGTTGCACGGTTTTGCCGTTGGCTTCGATGGCATCGTATTCCACCAATTCTTTATCTTGATTATATGCCCGTTTGAACAAGAAAAAATCGAACTTACATTCTTCGTAATACGCCACCAAAAGGCCGGGGCGATTGCTGCCAATTTCAAAACCAAGAGCGGTTAGAATCTCTACCAATTCATCGTTGGCAATGCGTACCCACAAATCATAGTCCAGGGAGCGTTGAGCTTTGCCGTATAAAAACAATGCCGCCCCGCCAATGAGCAAGGCGCGGCCATGATGCTGCTCAATGGCAGTCACCAAAGCTACGGCTTGCTCTATCGGAGTGCGATGCCACATAAGCGCTGCTCCTTTTCCTGATTGATCATCGCTTGAAGGCGCTGCTGTGGAGTCAGCGCCAACAACCAAGCTGCATTTTCTGCATCACTGGCAAACAAACCTTGCTGGGTGAGCAAGGCAGCAAATTCGTTGCGTTTATCCTTGCTGATACTGGGCAGCGGCGACAATGCTGGGGCGCTTTGTTGCAACACACTGCCTTGAATATTTAAGCTCAATAACGCTGCAAAGCAGGTGTTGAGGCCAACCGAAGCATCGCCCGACTCCAACTTGCGCAAGGTTGGGATGGTGATATTCAAGGTCTGAGCCAGCTCAGCTTGTTTGATGCCACGAGCTTTTCGCGCTTGGCAAACTGCTTCACCAAGCAAAACAGCTTGTTGCTTGATGGCAGTGGGCAATGGCTTTTGAGCGAATAACATAGGCTTACAATAAAAATAATAATATGTTTATGCAAACAAATAGAAATTATATTTTTCATTTGTTGGCATAGATTGAGCTTCCTGAATAAGAAATTAAGCGCTCCAACCTTTTTAGTTTCATCAACAATCCTAGTCTCCAAGAATGAACGAAGCGCTTAAAACATCTATCGCTGAACAGTTTAGAAACACTACACTTGGTTTTTTGAGGGTTCGGAAAAACTTGGCCATCAATCATTTCTCAGATACTGAAATTGAGGTCTTTTTAAAAAAGATTATTTTATCAACGCCCCTTGATGCCGTAGAAAGTGTAGGGAAAAATTACTATTTCAAATGTCTGCAATACAACGCGGTGTTGACCATCAACAAACACCCGTTGACTGTGATCACAGCAAAACAAATCATTAAAAGAAACAAGCTTAAGGTTGTATGCGATTTAATCTTGCTTATATTGGTTGCAATATGAATTCCGTTTTCACGATATCTAGCCATGTATAACGCCTACTTCGGGTTTAGCGAAAAACCTTTCACCATTGCGCCCAATCCGCGTTATTTGTTGATGAGCGAGCGCCATCAGGAAGCTTTGGCGCATATGCTGTATGGCTTGCAGGGTGAAGGCGGGGTGATGGTCCTTACTGGCGAAGTGGGCACGGGCAAAACCACGATTTGCAGGCGATTGCTTGAGCGTGTGCCCGATAAAACCAATATCGCTTATATCATCAATCCCAAACTTACATCGCTGGAGCTGCTGGCCAGCATTTGCGATGAGATGCACATCAGTTATCCCGCGCAACACAGCATCAAAGATTTAACGGATTTACTCAACGATTACCTCTTGGCGCAACACGCAGCGGGGCGGCACACGGTCGTCATCATTGATGAAGCGCAGAACCTTGATCCCAGTGTGTTAGAACAACTACGCTTGCTCACCAACCTTGAAACCAACGATAAAAAGCTGCTGCAAATCATGTTGCTCGGACAACCCGAACTGGCCGAGCTGCTGCAACGCCAAGAGCTGCGCCAACTCGCCCAACGCATCACCGCCCGCTATCACCTCACCCCGCTGAGCAAGAGCGAGTCACATGCCTACATCAACCATCGTCTCAGCGTAGCGGGATTGGACAAGCAAAGCATCTTCTCCCCAACCATCATCAACTTGCTTTACAAGCATACACACGGCGTGCCACGCTTGATGAATCTGATTGCTGATCGCGCTTTGCTTGGCACTTATAGCTGCGAACAAAAAACGGTAAGTAAAAAGATTTTAAAGCAAGCTGTGCTGGAAGTTTGCGGTCATCACAGCAAACCCCAAGGCGCGAGCATGCTATGGGTTTATGCAACTTCGCTGCTGCTTATTTCCGCTGGATTGATTTGGATGAATCTACAGACATCAACAAGCAAGGTCACTAACGTACACACAACCATCACTGAACCTTTGCCTGTGACCATCACCCAGCAACCTGAACCAGCCCTCCGACAAGACATCGAAGCTGATCCCATGGCTGCAATCATTGCCGAAACACTACCCGAAGAAGTGGCCGTCGAAGCTGTTGTCGCCGAAGAAGTTGTCGCCGAAGAAGTTGTGAGCCAAAAAGCGCAACCTGAAATGCTATCCTTGCCTAATATTCCATCCACTCCCGAGCAAGACATTGCCTTTGAAAGCATCTTTGCCGCCTGGGGCATCACTTATGATGCAGCCCGTGATGGCGCAGCATGCGCGTTTGCCAGCACGCACCAATTGCGCTGCTTGCGTCAGCGCGGCGATATTGCGCAGATGCGCAGCCTCAATCGGCCAGCGGTGTTGACCCTTTCGGATGCCCAAGGGCAAACCACTTTTGCGAGCATCACAGCCCTTTCTGGCACCACTGCCAAAATATTAGCGGCGGGTGATACCGCCCAAGTCAGCCTTGCCCAGTTGGTGCTACAAAGCCATAACGATTTCACGATTTTGTGGCGCGCGCCTATGGGTTACCAAGGCCCTGTGCGCCCCGGCCATGAAGGTAAACTTGTGCAATTGCTGGCTGAAAAAATCTCAGCTGCTGAACACCTGCAATGGATTGGCGCGCCGCGCCTAACATATGATGCAGGTCTTAAAGACCAAGTAAAAAGCTTTCAACGCGGCCAAGGCCTGAACCCCGACGGTGTGGCTGGCCCCATCACTTGGATTCATATCAACAGCTTGGTGGATAACGGTTTTCCAAGTTTGCAAACCACGCCAGCTAGCGAGGCCAAGCTATAAATGTCGTATATTCTCGATGCTCTCAACAAAGCCGAACAAAGCAGGCAACAGCAACAAACGCCCACCAGCCAAACGATAAATACACAAACCAACGCTACTGAACAGCCGTCGCACAACAGAACAACATGGCGCTTTAGCTTTGGTCTGCTTGCTGCTGCCTTACTGCTCTGGTTGCTGATGCCTGAACAACCTGACACGCAGCTGACATCTGCCGCAACCCAAGCGCCTAATGTCTTGCCAACAACCCAACCTGAAGCCAAGTCGGTTGCGCCTGCACCAGTCGAACCCATCGTAGAAGTAGAGCAATCCATTGCACCGCCGATAAGCGAAATGACGAATTTACCGACCTTAAGCGAGTTGCCGTCTGAAGTGTTAGCTTCCTTACCGGCCATCAACATTTCCGCCCACACCTATGCCGATGACGCGGCCAAACGTATGGTGATTATCAACGACAAAGTGATGCATGAAATGCGCCATGTCAGCGCTGCTTTATTGCTACGCGAAATCACCCCCACGGGTGTGATTCTGGCATACAATGGTATCGCCTTTTCGATGACGGCCTTTGATACCTGGCCGTATTAATCTCTGGCGCAGCACAAGCTTTGTAAGCTTTCGGTAAACGGCGCGACCAAACAACAAATCGAACACTAGAGGCCATGACTTCATGCTGAAAAAAAGTTTACCCCTGCTACTCATTATCGCCCTCACAGCCCTGTTTATCGGCATGGGCTGGCATGAATATCTAAGCTTTGAACAACTTCGCGAACACCGTTTACAACTCAACGATTGGGTGAGCACGAACCCCTTCATCGCTCCGCTGGTATTTATCCTTGTCTACATCGCTGTGGTCGCCTTCTCTTTGCCTGGCGGCACCATCATGACCCTTGCTGGCGGCTTTCTTTTTGGTGGCCTTTGGGGCGGCCTATACACCGTGGTGGGCGCCACCTTGGGCGCAACGGCCATCTTCTTGATTGCCAAATCATCTTTGGGTGATGCCTTATTGGCCAAGGCAGGCAAATACATGCAGACCATGCGCGATGGCTTTAACGATAATGCTTTATCTTATATGTTTGTGCTGCGCCTTGTGCCGCTTTTTCCCTTCTTTATTGTCAACTTGGCTCCTGCATTTTTGGGCGTGCCGTTGCGCACCTACGTGATTGCCACCTTCTTTGGCATTATGCCAGCCACCTTTGTCTTTGCTTTTGCTGGCAGCGGCCTTGGCCAAGTGTTTGAGCAGGGTGAGAGCTTTTCCATTGCAGGTGTGTTGACCCCACAAATGATTGGCGCACTGGCGGGCCTTGGCCTGCTTTCACTACTGCCTGTGTTTTATAAAAAATTCAAAGCATCAAAGGCGGCTTCATGAGCAATCTAAACATCATCAAAACTGATATTTGCGTCATCGGCGCGGGATCTGGTGGCTTATCTGTTGCCGCTGGCGCTGTGCAAATGGGCGCCAAAGTGGTGCTGATTGAAAAAGGCGACATGGGCGGAGATTGTTTAAACACAGGCTGCGTACCATCCAAAGCCTTACTTGCAGCAGGGCATACGGCGCAAACCATGCGTGATGCGGCTGCCTTTGGCATCAAAGCCTCCCAGCCAGAAGTGGATTGGGCGGCAGTGCATGAGCATGTGCATAGCGTGATTCACGCCATTGCCCCTAATGATTCTGTGGAGCGCTTTGAGGGCTTGGGCGTGCACGTGATTCAAGCCGCCGCAAGTTTTGTCGACAAACACACCGTACAAGCAGGCAACACGCAAATCCAAGCCAAGTATGTGGTGGTGGCCACTGGCTCTTCTGCTTTTGTGCCGCCCATTCCAGGCGTTGAACATGTACCCTATTTCACCAACGAAAATATTTTCGATAACAAAGAAAAAATCGACCACCTCATCGTGATTGGTGGCGGCCCAATTGGTATAGAATTGGCCCAGGCCCATCGCCGCCTTGGCGCAAAGGTGACTGTGATTGAAGTGGCCAAACTGCTGATGAAAGATGATCCTGATTTAACGTCGATTGTAATCGATCATTTGCGCGGCGAAGGCATCGCTTTGGCTGAAGGTGTACAAGACCTGCGCCTTGAAAAAACAGCCAACGTCATCACGGCCTTTTACAACCTTGATGGGCAAAGCCAGCAAGTGGATGGCTCGCATGTGTTGGTGGCCACGGGCCGAAAAGCCAATGTGAATAGCCTCAACCTAGAAGCAGCGGGCATTACATATTCACCGCGTGGCATTAAGGTGGACAAGCGCTTGCGCACGAGCAACAAAAAGGTGTTTGCCATTGGTGATGTAGCAGGTCCTTATCAGTTCACACATATGGCGGCATACCAAGCGGGCATCATTATCCGCAACATTTTATTCAAGCTGCCTGCCAGAGTGGATTATTCGGCCGTGCCATGGGTGACCTATACCGATCCGGAACTTGCACATGTGGGTTTATCGGAAGCCGATGCCAAAAAACAGGGCAAAGAAGTGCGGATTTTGAAATGGTCATTTGAAGAAAATGATCGCGCCCAAGCCGAGCGCCGCACCGAAGGATTGGTAAAAGTAGTAACTACGCCCAAGGGATTGATTCTTGGCGCCAGCATTGTGGGGTTGCATGCAGGCGAATTGATTCAGCCGTGGATTTTGGCAGTGAGCCAAAAGCTGAAAATTGGAGCCATGGCCTCCATGATTGCCCCGTATCCGACATTGGCGGAAGTGAATAAGCGCGTGGCGGGAAGCTTTTATACAGATAAATTGTTCTCATCTGGCACAAAAAAGGTAGTGCGTTTCCTTTTGCGTTGGCTTTAAGCAGATATTGTAGCTAAAATTGGGGTAGGTTTCAGAAATCTTCGGGAGAGATGAATGCCAGCTTCGAACGATCCTTCAAATCAACACCCCTCGCATGAGGACATCATCAAAAAGTTGCAAGGCAGCATGCGTTTGCGACAGCATCAGCCTGCTTCAGTATCATCTCCCAAACCCATAGCTGCGCCAAAGGCTGCTGAAGCTATCGCGCGGGCTTCTACACCTATAGCAATCCAAGAATCAAGCCAAACCCAAGGCTTGAGTGCAGTAGAATATCCCTCAAGGGCGTTGTATTTGATTCATGCCTGGCGTATCCATGGCCACTTACATGCCAAGCTCGATCCGCTGCAACAACAAGAACGTCGTCGCAGCCCAGATATGGAGTTGGCCTATTATGGCTTGGACGACAATGATTTGGACAAACCCTTCCCAACAGGTGATTTGATAGCACCCACCACCCTGCCGCTACGCGACATTCTCGATATTTTATCCAAAACCTATTGCGGGCATATTGGCCCTGAGCTGATGCATATCAGCAATACAGCGCGTAAGCAGTGGTTTCAACATCGCTTAGAAAAGGTTCGCTCCACCCCGCAATTTGAAGAAGAGAAACGCAAACTTATTTTTAGGGATGTGATGAAAGCCGAAGAGTTTGAAAGGTTCTTGCACACCCGTTACACCGGCCAAAAGCGCTTTTCACTTGAAGGCGGCGAAACCCTTATCCCTATGCTGAACACCATGATTCAGCATGCTGGCAGCAAAGGCGTGAAAGAAATTATTATGGGTATGGCCCATAGGGGCAGGCTGAATGTGTTGGCCAATGTGATGAACAAATCACTCTCCGACATTTTTGCTGAATTTGAAGGCAATCAATTTTCGGATGCCGAAACGGGCGCTGGTGATGTGAAATATCACATGGGCTTCTCATCGGATATCACCACCTCGGGCGGCGATGTGCATTTATCGCTTGGCTTTAACCCATCCCATCTTGAAATCATTTCGCCTGTGGTGCTAGGCAGCGTGCGCGCACGCCAATGCCGCCGCAACGATGATGCTCGCCGCGAAGTGCTTGGCGTATTGGTGCATGGCGACGCTGCCTTTGCGGGTCAAGGCGTGGTCGCTGAATCATTAAACCTTGGTGATTTGTCAGGCTATCGTACGGGCGGCACTATCCATATTGTGGTGAACAATCAAATTGGTTTTACCACCAATCCCTTTGATGCACGCTCTACGCTCAACTGCACCGATGTGGCTAAGCTGGTGCAAGCGCCAATCCTGCATGTGAATGGTGATGACCCTGAAGCCTGCTGTATGGCGATGGAGCTGGCGATGGACTATCGCCATCAATTCCATGGTGATGTGGTGATTGATTTGGTCTGTTACCGCCGTTTGGGACACAACGAAGCTGATGCTCCAGAAGTCACCCAGCCGAAAATGTATGAGCGCATTCGCGCCCATGAATCCGTGCAACATATCTACCGTAAACAATTGATAGCGGCAGGCATTTACAGCGAAGAAGAAACATTAGACATTGCCAAAAACTTCCGTGAAGCCTTGGATGCCGTGCGCAAGAGCAATCTGGCTTTGCCGCAAACTGAGCCTTCCCATGCCAACAGTCTGAAAGGCCGCTGGGAAGCTTATGTCAAAGGCGATTTTAGTGAGCCTGACACCACATCCACTGCCGAAACCCTGCTCACTTTGGTAAAAAATGCTTGCAAGGTGCCCGATGACTTTTCGCTGCACCCGAAAGTAAAAAGTATTTACGACAGCCGCATTGAAATGATGGAAGGCAAGGCACAAATCGATTGGGGTTGCGCTGAAATTATGGCCTATGCCACCTTGCTTGATGAAGGTGGCTGGGTGCGTTTGTCTGGCCAAGATTCTGGCCGCGGCACCTTTTTCCATCGCCATGCCATTGTCTACGACCAAAAAACTGGCAAAGCTTTTACACCACTTCGCCAGTTGATTAATGGCGAGTTATCACGCTTTTTGGTGATTGATAGTATGCTCTCTGAAATGGCTGTACTTGGTTATGAGTATGGTTATTCGGTAGCTGAACCAAGAGCTTTGGTGATTTGGGAAGCCCAATACGGCGATTTTGCCAATATGGCGCAAGTGGTGATTGACCAATTTATTGCTGCGGGCGAGTCCAAATGGAAACGTATGTCTGGCCTCGTATTGTGGCTGCCACATGGTTTTGAAGGCCAAGGTGCGGAACACTCTTCAGCTAGGCTTGAGCGCTTTTTGCAATTATGTGCCGATGACAATATGCAGGTGGTATGCCCTACCACACCTGCACAATTGTTTCACTTATTACGCAGGCAATATTTGAGCACCATGCGCAAACCGCTCATCATGATGGCGCCAAAAAGCATGCTCAGAAACAAAGCCTCATTCTCCGATTTGGAAGATTTAACAACCAAAAGCTTCCAGCCTGTATTGCCTGAAAAAACGCCAGCAACCAAAGCGTCACGCCGCGTAGTATTATGCACGGGCAAAGTGCATTTTGACCTGCTTGAAGCTAGAGAAGAACAAGGCATTGAGGATGTACACAGCATTCGCCTTGAGCGCCTTTACCCCTTCCCTATGGCTGAGCTCAAAGCCCTGTTACAACAAGAGCCCTATGCATCAAGCAAGGAAGTATTATGGCTACAAGAAGAGCCCTTGAATCAGGGCGCTTGGCGGCAAATCAAACACAGGCTCCGTGATTCATTGTTACCCGACCAAAAAATGTTTGTTTTGGCCAGGCCATCCTTGGCAGCCCCTGCCGTTGGCTCAATCAAACGCCATCAACGCGAAAAAGAGCATCTGGTCAACAGCGCCCTAAGCAAAAACACCGATGCCTTTATCGCCTACAAATTCGGAGCAAGATATGTTTGAGATTAAAGTGCCCCATTTGGGTGAATCGGAAACCGAAGCCACGCTGATTAGCTGGCTGAAAAATGTAGGCGACCCAGTCGAAGTGGATGATATTGTTGCTGAAATTGAAAGTGATAAAATCACCATGGAAATCACAGCCACAGAAAGCGGTGTGTTAAGCGAACAAAAATTTGCAGTGGATGCCACGGTAGAACCTGGGCAAGTGATTGGATTGATTGATACCGATGCAGTGGCCAATGTAAAAAACTCCGCGCCTGCGGCTGAAGAAGCTGAAGCTAAAGAAGCGCCTGCACCAGTAGCTGAAAAAGCAGCTGCCAGAAAAGCAACCACAGCAAAGCCCGAAGTGAAGAAATCATCTTCAAAAACTGGGCAAATGTTTGAAATCAAAGTGCCCCATTTGGGCGAGTCTGAAACTGAAGCCACACTCATCAGCTGGCTTAAAAATGTGGGCGAAGCGGTTGAAGTGGATGATATTGTTGCTGAAATCGAAAGCGATAAAATCACTATGGAAATCACAGCCACTGAAAGCGGGGTACTTAAAGAGCAACGCTTTAACGTCGATGATACCGTAGAGCCAGGGCAAGTGGTGGGCATTATTGACACCTCAGCCTCCCCCGCTCCCAAAGAAGCACAGCCAGATGCCAAGGTGATTACCCTTAAAAAAGAACCTGTGGAGTCCGCGTCTGAACACGACATGGATATACCTGATCGCGAGCAAATCCCTGTGCCCATGACAAGGTTGCGCAAGCGCATCGCCACGCGTTTGAAAGAAGCACAAAACACCGCTGCGATTCTCACCACATTCAATGAGGTAAACTTGCAAGCTGTGATGGACTTACGCAGCAAATACCAAGATGAATTTGTAGCAAAATATGGCTGCAAATTAGGCTTTATGTCGTTTTTCATCAAAGCTTGTGCCCAAGCTTGCGGTCAATTTCCTAGCCTCAATGCCCAAATTGCTGGCGATGATGTGTTGTATCACAACTACATTGATATGGGCGTGGCCGTCTCTACTGATACGGGCTTAATTGTACCTGTGTTACGCGATGTTGGCCTAAAAAGTTTTGGTGAAATTGAGCAGGGCGTACTCGAACTGGCCGGCAAAGCCCGCGAAGGCAAACTTAAACCCGAAGATATGCAGGGCGGCACTTTTTCCATTACCAATGGTGGTGTGTTTGGCTCCATGCTTTCCACCCCCATCTTGAATACGCCACAAAGCGGCATTCTTGGCATGCACACCATTCTAAAACGTGTGGTTGTTGAGCAAGATACCATGGTGATTAGACCCATGATGTATATCGCCTTGTCGTATGATCATCGATTGATTGATGGTAAAGATGCCGTGCAATTTTTGGTGCAGGTCAAAAGCTTTCTTGAAAATCCAAGCATCAACCCTTTGATCGACTAACAACGCCGCAATCCAAACTATTTGAAAGTGTATCGCATATTCATGCGATATACGGGCAACCACTCCCTCTGCAACGTTAGGGCATCTTAGTTTTTTAAACTCTGATGTTTTACGGAGTGGAGTCTCATGAAAAGCAGCGTTAACCTTGAACCAATCAATATCTATATGCGCGAAATTTCACGCTATGCCTTATTAACTGCCGAAGACGAAGTTTAATTAGCCAATGCCATCCAGGCAGGCTGCACACAATCCAGACAAAAGCTTATCAGTGCCAACCTGCGTCTGGTCAT
>Ga0100392_1001711_pt1 | contig 20362 bp, 15 predicted proteins | sample CryGeymeta201516_FD_81548 | JGI IMG/M metagenome (GOLD analysis project Ga0100392, IMG submission 81548) | Groundwater microbial communities from Crystal Geyser aquifers in Utah, USA - Crystal Geyser metaG 2015-16 | ecosystem: Environmental > Aquatic > Deep subsurface > Groundwater | place: USA... | reverse complement strand
TGATTGGGGCGTGACGGTTGCCCGCCGCAGCGCTTGACAGTTGAATTACCGGGTGTACGATAAAACAAGTGGAAATCGAGTTCGACCCAGACAAGCGTGCCATGACGTTGCGACAGCGGGGCTTGGATTTCTTACACGCCACGGAAGTTTTTGCCGGGCGCCATTTCACCGCGCCCGATCTGCGTGAGGACTATGGCGAAGACCGGTTCATCACGGTCGGCCTGCTCGATGCACGCATGGTCGTGATGGTCTGGACGCCGCGCGGCGAGGCGCGCCGTATCATCAGCTTGAGGAAAGCCAATGACCGCGAACACGCGCGCTACGCGCAGAAACTGGGTTGACCCGGACGATGCGCCGGAACTGACCGACGCGTTCTTCGAGCGTGCCGATGAATACCACGGCGGCACGCTGATCAAGCGCGGACGGGGCCGCCCGAAGTCGGAAGTGACCAAGGTGGCGGTAAAGCTGCGCCTGGATCCCGATTTGCTGGCGGCCTTGCGTGCGACCGGGGCAGGCTGGCAAACACGTGTGAACGATGCCTTGCGCGCCACGCTGCAACTGGGCGGGAAGCTGTAAATAGCTGTCGAGCCTGGGCGCGCACGCGACGTTGGCGGCGGTGGCGCCGTCGGGGCATTTTCGTTGTGCCCGAACTTGGGCTATAGTCGGCACTGTCTGCCCAGTAAATCAGGAAGTTGGCCGCCATGCTTAAACGGCTTCTTGCAGTCTTTGCGGTCGCGTTGTTGACGCTCGCCACCTATGCGGTGGCGCAGGATCTGCGGCCCGACCACCCCAGTGCCTACACCGTGCGCAAAGGCGACACGTTGTGGGATATCGCTGCCCGATTCCTGACCAAGCCTTGGCTGTGGCCGGAAATCTGGCAGGCCAACCCGCAGATCGCCAACCCGCACCGAATCTATCCGGGCGACGTGATCAGCCTGGCCTACCTTGATGGCGAGCCGCGCTTGCAGGTCAGTGAGCGTCAGTCGGAGATCCGCGAATATCCGATCGCCCCGATCCCGCTGGCGCAAGTCGAGCCATTCCTGCGCGATCTGCGCATCCTGGATCAAGTCGATGACTTGCCATACGTCATCGCGCTGGACGAGGGGCGCCTGCGCAGCGCGGCTGGGCAGTTGATCTACGTGCGCGGCCTGCAAAACGCCAACAACGGCGATACCTACGCCGTGGTGCGCCCGACCGTGCGTTACGCACGCATTAACGACGATGGCGAAACCCGGCGCACCCGCGCCACCGATCTGGATTGGCGCAGCAAGGCCGAGCGCGGCATCGAGTGGGCCAAGACGTGGCGCGATGTGAGCAGTGGCGGCGGCGAGTTTCTTGGCTACGAGGTGATGACCCAGGCACGGGCGCAGGTGATCGCCATCGAAGGCGAGGCAGCCAGTCTGCTGGTACTTGATGAGGGCCGCGATATTCGCGAAGGCGATCGCCTGGTGGCGGTAACCCCGCAACCGTACGATCTGGAGTTCGTGCCGCATCCGCCGCGCGCGGTTCCAGCCGGGGCTCGTGTGATGGCGGTGGCTGATGGCATCAACGGCGGCACCCAAAGCGTGGTGGCGCTGTCGATTGGTGCCCGCGAGGGCGTCGAAAACGGTCAGGTGTATGCGATCTGGGGTGAGGGCCCCAAGGTGCCGGATCGGGTCAAGAACGCTAGCTACACGGGCGCAGTATGGGACAGCAGCAAGGTGCCCGACGCGTTTTCCGGTCACGTCATGGTGTTTCGTACCTTCGACAAGGTCAGTTATGGCCTGGTCATGAATGGGGTGCGCCAGGTCAAACCCGGCTATCTGCTCAAGCAACCCGACACGTATTGAGCGCGTGGGCGCGGTCGCGGCGGCTGACAATGCGCTGGCATGGTTGACGCTGGTGCGTGCCAGCAACAGCGCGGTGTCATTGCGGCGCTTGCTCGACAGCCACGGCAGCGCCTCGGCAGCACTGGCCGCCGGTGCGGCCGCATGGCGGGCCGCCGGATTGTCCGACCCCAGCATTGAGGCGTTGCGCAAGCCAGATCCGGGCGCATCCGAACGTGATCGCGTCTGGCTCGCCAAGGCACCCAATCACGTCGTTGGTTGGGACGACCCCGACTACCCGGCCCTGTTGCGGCGTATTCCCAGTCCGCCCGCGTGCCTGTTCGTGGTTGGTGAAGTGGCTGCCTTGTGGCAGCCGCAGATCGCCATCGTTGGCAGCCGCTCGCCCAGCGCCGGTGGCCGCGATAATGCGCGCGCTTTTGCCACCGCCTTTGCCGGCGCCGGATTGACGGTAACCAGCGGTTTGGCATCGGGCATCGACGCTGCGGCCCATGCCGGCGCGCTGGACGCGGGTGCGCACACCGTGGCGGTAATGGCGACCGGCCCCGATCGCGTATATCCACCCGCACACCGTGATTTGGCCACCCGCATCGCGCATCACGGCGCGTTGGTTTGCGAGTTTGTGCCCGGCACCGAGGCGCGTCGCGAGCACTTTCCCAGCCGCAACCGGATCATTGCCGGCTTGGCGCTGGGCACGCTGGTGGTGGAGGCGGCCGAGCGCTCGGGCGCGCTGATTACCGCGCGGCTGGCCGGTGACGCCGGGCGCGAGGTGTTCGCCATTCCCGGCTCGATCCACAACCCGGTGGCGCGTGGTTGCCATCGCCTGATTCGCCAAGGCGCGGCACTGGTGGAAACCGCGGACGAGGTAATCGCCGCCCTCGGGCCGGTTGCCAGCGATCTGGCCGATGCGCTGCGCGCACGCCTGCACGACGGCGCCGCCGCCGCGCCGGCAACGCCCGCAACGAGCGGCGACAACGACCCGGCGGTGCGCCAGGTGTTGGCTGCGCTGGCCTTTGACCCGGTCGGAATCGACCAATTGGCGCAACGCACCGGATTGACGGTAGCGGCGCTGTCATCCATGCTGTTGCACATGGAAATGCAGGGTCTGGTGAGTGCCGAGCATGGCCGCTACAGTCGGCGTAGCCGCTGACCTGCTTCGCACCGCGGCGTTTCGGCGCAGGTTGAGGATAATGAAAGAAACCATACTGGATGTGCTGCTGTACCTGTTCGAGCACTACTTCTATGACGATCCCGACGCTGCCAGCGATCGCGAATCGATGCTCAACGGCCCGATCTTCCAGGGACTGACGCACGCGGGGTTCAGTGCCGTTGAAATCAACAAGGCGTTCGACTGGCTGGACGCCCTGGCGCGGCAGCGCCCGGCCATGGGCGTGGTGCGGCACAGTGCGCAGCCGGTGCGCGTGTATGCCGATGTCGAGGCGGCCCGGCTTGATCCGGAATGCATCGGCTTTCTAATGTTTCTTGAGCAAAACGGCATCCTCGACGGCGAGCAGCGTGAACTGGTGCTGGACCGCGTGATGGCACTGGATCAGGATGAGATCGATCTGGACGACCTCAAGTGGGTGGTGCTGATGGTGCTGTTCAATCAGCCCGGTGCCGAGGCGGCGTTTGCCTGGATGGAAGGGCAGATATTCCAGGACGAGCCCGAGCCGTTGCATTGACGAATCGCTTGCGGATGCGGCGCGGCTGCGTGGTCTTTCTCAAGCATGGAGCACCTCAGTTCGTCATTCCCGCGAAAGCGGGAATCCAGTGACTTCAGCTTTCGAACCAATGTCACACTGCGAAATGCTCTGGATTCCCGCTTTCGCGGGAATGACGAGCGGGTTGCCGGACGAGCGGGCATTGCTGGCACGCAAGCGCTTGACACTTCCGGCAAGCTGTGTGCTCACTAAAAAAGGGCGCCCGGAAGGAACGTGTTGCGTGACGTTTCTCGCGGTGCCGTGAAAACGGTTATTGCCTGCCCTGTGGCAGGCACCATTTTGCGCGCTTGCGGAGCATCATCAGCCATGGCCAAGAACCTGCTCATCGTCGAATCGCCGGCCAAGGCCAAGACGATCAACAAATACCTCGGCAAGGAGTTTCAGGTGCTGGCCTCGTATGGCCACGTCCGCGACTTGATTCCGAAAGAGGGCGCGGTCGATACCGAGCACGATTTTGCCATGCACTACGCGCTGAGCGAAAAGAGCCTCAAGCACGTCGATGCCATTGCCAAGGCGGCCAAGGGTGCGCAGTCGCTGTACCTGGCCACTGACTCGGATCGCGAGGGTGAGGCCATCTCCTGGCACATCGTCGAGATCCTGCGCGAGCGCGGTTTGCTGGAAGGCAAAGTACTGCATCGCGTGGTATTCACCGAAATCACCCCGCGTGCGATCCGCGAGGCGGTTGCCAACCCGCGGCAGATTCGCACCGATCTGGTCAATGCGCAGCAGGCGCGGCGTGCGCTCGACTATCTGGTCGGCTTCAACCTGTCGCCGGTATTGTGGCGCAAAGTGCAGCGTGGTCTGTCGGCCGGGCGGGTGCAATCGCCGGCGCTGCGGCTGATCGTCGAGCGCGAGGAAGAAATCGAAGCATTCATCGCGCGCGAATACTGGTCGATGCAGGCCGAATGCCAGCACCCCAAGCAGCCGTTCACGGCCCGCCTGGTGCGTCTGGATGGCAGCAAGTTCGAACAATTCACCCTTACCGATGGTGCCACCGCCGAAGCGGCGCGGGCGCGTGTGGTCAAGGCCGCTGCCGGCAAACTGCGGGTCAGCGATGTACAGAGCAAGCAACGCAAGCGCCGGCCGGCGGCGCCGTTCATCACCTCGACACTGCAACAGGAAGCTGCGCGCAAGCTCGGTTTTACCACCTCGCGCACCATGCGCGTGGCGCAAAAGCTGTACGAAGGCGTCACCCTCGGCGATGAGGGTTCGGTCGGCCTGATCAGCTACATGCGTACCGACTCGGTCAACCTGTCCGACGAGGCGGTGGCGGAATTGCGCGACGTGATTGCGCGCGATTACGGCACCGGCGCTGTGCCCGACGCGCCGAACAAATATCAAACCAAATCCAAGAACGCACAAGAAGCGCATGAAGCCATCCGGCCGACCTCGGCGTTGCGCACGCCTGCCAGCGTGGCGCGCTTTCTTGATGATGATGGCCGCCGCTTGTATGAGCTGATCTGGAAGCGCACCGTCGCCTCGCAGATGGTGCCGGCGACCCTCAACACGGTCAGTGTCGAGCTGGCCGCTGGCGACGCGCATGGTTTTCGTGCGTCGGGCACCACGATTGTCGATGCGGGCTTTCTTGCCGTGTACGAAGAAGGCAAGGACACGCGCAGCGCCGATGATGACGATGAAGGTCGCAAATTGCCGCCGATGCAGGTTGGCGATGCCATCGTGCTGGACAGCATCCACAGCGACCAGCATTTCACCGAACCGCCGCCGCGCTTCTCGGAAGCGAGTTTGGTGAAGGCGCTGGAAGAATATGGCATCGGCCGGCCATCGACCTATGCCAGCATCATCCAGACCTTGCAGAATCGGCAATACGTGGCGCTGGAAAGCCGGCGCTTCTATCCCTCCGACGTGGGTCGCGCGGTGTCGCGATTCTTGAGCACGCATTTTGCCCAGTACGTGGACTATGAGTTCACCGCGCGCCTGGAAGACGAGCTCGACGCGGTATCGCGTGGTGAAGAGCAGTGGGTGCCATTGCTGCAACGTTTCTGGACGCCGTTCAAGGCATTGGTCAGCGACAAGACCGAAAGCGTTGATCGCTCCGAAGCCAGTGGCGCCCGGGAGCTGGGCGTTGACCCGGCCAGCGGCAAGCCGGTCAGCGTCCGCCTCGGCCGCTACGGGCCGTACGCGGCGATCGGTTCGACCAGCGAGGATGCCGAGGACAAGCCGAAGTTCGCCTCGCTGCGGCCCGGGCAGAGCATGCACACCATCAGCCTCGAAGAGGCGCTGGTGCTGTTCCAGTTGCCGCGTAGCCTCGGCGATCTTGACGGTGTAGCGCTGACGGTCGGCGTCGGCCGCTTTGGCCCGTTCGTCAAGCACGGCAGCACCTACGCATCGCTGGGCAAGGAAGACGACCCGTACACCATCGATTTCGAGCGCGGCAAGGCGCTGTTGCTGGCCAAGGCCGAAGCGATCGCCAACCGCATCATCAAGGCGTACGAGGGCAGCCCGATCCAGGTGCTCAATGGCCGTTACGGCCCATACTTGTCCGATGGCAGCCTCAACGGCAAGATTCCCAAAGACCGCGAGCCAGCCAGCCTCACCCTGGCCGAATGCGAACAACTGATGGCCGAAACCGGCAAGCCGGCCGGTGGCCGCTTTGGCAAGGGCGCCAGGAAAGCGGCGGGCAAGCCGGCGGCGAAGGCGCCGGCCGTCAAACCGGTGAAAAGAGCAGCGAAAAAAGCCACTAAAAAGGCGGCCACCACGAAGTCGGCGAGCAAGACGGCCGCGAGCAAGACGGCCGCGAGCAAGAAAGCGGCGACAAAAAAGGTCGCGAACACCAACGGTTCAACCAAAAAGCCTGCTGCCAAGGCCACGGTAGTGCCATAGTCGGCGTGACGCGCCGCACACAGGAGGCTGCGCGGCTACAATCAGCGCTTCGCCCCGTACCGCACTGCGCCTGAGATCCACCATGCCCGACAAAGACCTGAAGAAAGCGTCACTCGAATACCACCGCCAAGCGCCGGCCGGCAAGATCAAGGTGGTGGCCACCAAGCCGATGGTCACCCAGCGCGATCTGGCGTTGGCGTATTCGCCCGGCGTGGCAGCGGCGTGCGAGGCGATCGTCACGGATCCGACCGAAGCCAGTACGCTCACCGCGCGCGGCAATCTGGTGGCGGTGATTTCCAACGGCACGGCGGTGCTGGGGCTCGGCAACATCGGCCCGCTCGCCGCCAAACCGGTGATGGAAGGCAAGGGCGTGTTGTTCCAGAAGTTCGCCGGTATCGATGTGTTCGACATCGAAGTCGACGAGAACGATCCGGACAAGCTGGTGGACATCATCGCCAGCCTGGAGCCCACCTTCGGCGGCATCAACCTGGAAGACATCAAGGCGCCGGAATGTTTCATCGTCGAGCGCAAGCTGCGCGAACGCATGAAGATTCCGGTGTTCCACGACGATCAGCATGGCACCTCGATCATCGTTGGCGCGGCGGTGCTCAACGCGCTGGAAGTGGTCGGCAAAAAAATATCCGACGTGCAGGTCGCCACCACCGGTGTCGGCGCCGCCGGTGTCGCTTGCCTGGACATGCTGGTGGCGCTCGGGCTGCGCCCGGAAAACATCCGCGCCATGGACCGCGATGGCGTGCTGCATCCACAGCGCACCGACCTCGATGACGCCAAGCGCCGCTATGCCCGCGAGATCCCGGCGCGCACGCTGGCCGAGCTGGTTACCGGCGCCGACATCTTCCTCGGGCTGTCGGCCGGTGGCATCCTCAAGCCCGAGATGCTGGCGAGCATGGCGCCACGCCCCATCATCTTTGCGCTGGCCAACCCGAACCCGGAAATCAATCCCGATGCGGCGCGCGCCGTGCGCCCGGATTGCATTGTTGCCACTGGCCGTTCGGACTACCCGAACCAGGTCAACAATGTGCTGTGTTTCCCGTACATTTTCCGCGGCGCGCTCGATGTCGGGGCATCCACCATCAACGAGGCGATGAAGCTGGCCTGCGTCAAGGCCATTGCCGCGCTGGCGCGCCAGGAAGTGACCGATCTGGGCGCCGCGTATGGCGGCGAGATGCCGGTATTCGGCGCGCAGTACCTGATTCCGCGGCCATTCGACCCGCGCCTGCTGGTGAAGCTGGCACCGGCCGTGGCACAAGCCGCGATGGATTCCGGGGTCGCAACTCGCCCGATTGAAGATATGGCAGCCTACCGCGAGAAACTCTCGCAGCACGTGTTCCGCTCCGGCCTGTTGATGAAGCCGGTATTCGAGCAGGCGCGCGCCAGCCTCAAGCGTGTCGCGTTCGCCGAGGGCGAAGAGGAAACCGTGCTGCGTGCGGTACAGACCGTGGTCGATGAAGGCCTGGCTCGTCCGATCCTGATCGGCCGGCCGTCGGTGATCGCGATGCGCATCGAACGCCTCGGCCTGCGCATACGCGAAGGCGTCGATTTCGATCTCACCAACATCGACGATGACCCGCGTTTTCCGGAATACTGGCAGCTCTATCACCAGATCATGCGCCGGCGCGGGGTGACCCCGGATAATGCCAAGGCCATCGTGCGCTCGCGTGCCACGGTGATTGCGGCGCTGATGACCAAGCGCGGTGAGGTCGATGCCATGTTGTGTGGCACCGTTGGCCGCTACGAGGGCAAGCTGCATCACGTCGTTGACGTGCTCGGGCTCGATCCGGGCGTGAGTGCGCCGGCGGCGATGTCGGCGGTGCTCAACGACAAGGGGGTGTTCTTTTTCGTCGATACCCACGTGCAGTACGAACCCAGCGCCGAACAGATTGCCGAGGCCACCCTGGCGGCCGCGTTCCGCCTCAAATTGTTTGGCATCGTGCCGCGCGTGGCACTGGCCTCGCATTCCAATTTTGGCGCACGCAACAATTCCAGCGCGGTGCGCATGCGGCAGGCACTGGCACTGATTCACGCGCGCGCGCCGGAGCTGGAAGCGGAGGGCGAGATGCAGATCGATGCGGCGATGAACGAGGATATCCGCGCACGCCTGTTCCCCGATTCGCGCCTTACCGGCAGCGCCAATCTGCTGGTGTTCCCGAATCTCGACGCCGCCAACATCGCCTACAACCTGGTGCGCTCGATGTCCGATGGCATCGGCATCGGGCCAATCCTGATGGGCGTGGGCGGCGCCGCACATGTGCTCACGCCAGCGGCCACGGTGCGGCGAATCATCAACATGACCGCCATTGCCGCGGTGGAAGCGCAGGTGCGCGAGCAGCGCCTGGGGTGATGACGCGAGCGCTGCCGCACCGGTGCCGCGGGCGACCGCTGTGCGGTATCTGGCGTGGCGGTTCCCATACGTATGCGTAAACCCGCGTACGCCGGGTCGGCTACACTGAGACCTGCGCATCACCGATAAAAACATCAGCAATGCACCGGCGCGAGCTGCCGCTGCGGGAGGCCAGACATGGATATTCTTACCGACATCCTCGATCAGGACATCGATCCCAACGAGACACGCGAATGGGTTGAGTCGTTGTCGGCGGTGATTACCCATGATGGCCCCGAACGCGCCCATTTTCTGCTCGATCGCATGGTTGAACAGACTCGCCGCGCCGGCGCTTACCTGCCGTTTCAGCCGACCACCGAATACGTCAACACCATTGCCCCGCAACTGGAAGCGAAGAGCCCTGGCGACGCCGCGATGGAGTGGCGGATTCGCTCGATTCTGCGCTGGAACGCGATGGCGATGGTGGTGCGCGCCAATCGCAAGCCCGGCGAGCTGGGCGGCCACATCGCCAGTTTCGCGTCCAGCGCCACGCTGTACGATGTCGGTTTCAACCACTTCTGGCGCGCGCCGCATGGCGAGCATCCCGGTGATTTGCTGTACCTCCAGGGCCACAGTTCGCCGGGCATCTATGCACGCGCCTTCCTCGAAGGGCGCTTGAGCGAGAGCCAGCTCGACAACTTCCGCATGGAAGTCGATGGCCGTGGCGTCAGTTCCTATCCGCATCCGTGGCTGATGCCGGATTTTTGGCAAACGCCAACCGTGAGCATGGGCCTGGGCCCGATCAGCGCCATCTATCAGGCGCGCAATTTCCGCTACCTTGAACACCGCGCCCTGATGCCGGCCAGCGATCGCAAAGTGTGGGCGTTTCTCGGCGATGGCGAGTGTGACGAGCCCGAGAGCCTCGGCGCGATCTCGGTGGCTGGCCGCGAAGGCCTCGACAACCTGTGCTTCGTGATCAACTGCAACCTGCAACGGCTCGATGGCCCGGTACGCGGCAATGGCAAGATCATCCAGGATCTGGAAGGCCAGTTCCGTGGCGCCGGTTGGAATGTCATCAAGCTGGTGTGGGGCGGCTACTGGGATGCGTTGCTGGCGCGCGACAGCAGCGGCATGCTCAAGAAACTGATGATGGAAACCGTCGATGGTGAATACCAGAACTGCAAAGCGTTTGGTGGCGCCTACACGCGCGAGCACTTCTTCGGAAAATATCCCGAGACAGCGGCGCTGGTGGCCAAGCTCAGCGACGACGATATCTGGCGCCTGAACCGCGGTGGCCACGATCCGCACAAGGTCTATGCCGCCTATGCCGCGGCGGCGGCACACCAGGGCCAGCCGACCGTGATTCTGGCCAAGACCGTCAAGGGTTACGGCATGGGCAAGTCCGGCGAATCGCTGAACCCGACCCACCAGACCAAGAAGCTCGATGATGAAGCGGTGCGTGCGTTCCGCGACCGTTTCAATATCCCGATTGCCGATGACAAGCTCGACGGCGTGCCGTTCTACCATCCGGGCGAGAAATCCCCCGAAGTGGAGTACATGCGTGAGCGCCGCGCCGCGCTGGGCGGTTCGTTGCCGCAGCGCCGGCGCAAGGCCAGCACGCCACTTGCGGCGCCGAAGCTGGAAGTGTTCGAGCGCCTGCTCAAGAGCAGCGGCGAACGCGAAATCAGCACCACCATGGCATTCGTGCAAGCCTTGAACGTGATTTTGCGCGACAAGCAGGTCGGCCCGCGGGTGGTGCCGATCGTCGCCGATGAAGCGCGCACCTTCGGTATGGAAGGGCTGTTCCGGCAGATCGGCATCTACGCCCCGCATGGGCAGAAATACAAGCCGGTGGACCGCGACCAGTTGATGTATTACCGCGAGGACACCACCGGCCAGGTGCTGGAAGAAGGCATCACCGAGGCCGGCGCATTCTCCTCGTGGATGGCCAGCGCCACCAGCTACAGCAGCAACGATCTGCAATTGCTGCCGTTCTACATTTTCTACTCGATGTTCGGCTTCCAGCGCATCGGCGACAGCGCCTGGCAAGCGGCCGACATGCGCTCGCGCGGCTTTTTGCTCGGCGCCACCGCCGGCCGCACCACGCTCAACGGCGAGGGCCTGCAACACGAGGATGGCCACAGCCACCTGCTGGCCGGCGCGATCCCCAATTGCCGCTCCTACGACCCGACCTTTGCCTACGAGGTGGCGGTGATTCTGCAGCACGGCATGCAGCGCATGCTCAGCGAGCAGGTCGACGAGTATTACTACATCACCCTGATGAACGAGAACTACAGCCACCCGGACATGCCGAAAGACGCAGCCGATGGCATCATCAAAGGCATGTACCTTTTACGGGACTCGGGAGCCGACAGCCGGGACCCGGGACCCGGGACCCGGGACCACGGGAAAGGCAAGGGCAAAAGCAGGAGCAACTCCGCGCCGCATGTGCAGTTGCTGGGTTCAGGCACAATCCTGCGCGAAGTGATTGCCGCTGCCGAATTGCTGGACAAGGATTTCGGCGTCAGCGCCGACATCTGGAGCTGCCCGAGCTTCAACGAGCTGCGCCGCGATGGCTTTGCCGCTGAGCGTTACAACCGCCTCCACCCGGAAGCCAAGACCGCGCGTACAGCTTACGTAACCCAGTGCCTGCAAGGCCGTGACGGGCCGGCGATTGCCGCCAGTGATTACGTGCGTGCGTTTGCCGACCAGATCCGCGCGTTTGTGCCGATGCCGTACACCGTGCTCGGCACCGATGGCTTTGGCCGCTCCGACACCCGCGCCAATCTGCGCCGGTTTTTTGAAGTGGATCGCTACCATGTGGCGCACGCCGCGATTGCCGCGTTGGCGGCCGAAGGCAAGATGACCGCCAAGGATGTGGCGCGCGCGATCAAGCACTACAAGATCGATGCCGATCGTGACGATCCAGCGCGCTCGTGAGCGCTGCCGACAAACCGCATGCACCGTCGACTGAACGCAACCGCGAGCCGATTCTTGCGGCCTTGCGTGGTCCGTTCAGCGATCGCCAGCGGCTGCTGGAAATCGGCAGCGGTACTGGCCAGCACGCCGTGTGGTTTGCGGCGCAGCTCGATCATTTGAGCTGGCAGTGTTCGGATCTGGCCGACAAACTGCCGGGCATCCGCGCCTGGCTCGATGACGCCGCGCTGCCCAACACCCCGCCGCCGCTGGCGCTGGATGTCGCACGCGGGCCATGGCCCGGGCAACGCTTCGACGCGGTGTTCAGCGCCAACACCCTGCACATCATGGGCTGGCCGGCGGTACAGGCCTTGTTCGCCGGCCTGCCGGCGGTGCTCACCGACGATGCCGTGGTGGCGATCTACGGCCCGTTCAATCGCCACGGCAGCCCTACCAGCGAAGGCAACGCCGCGTTCGACGTGCAGCTGCGCCAACAGGACCCGGCCATGGGCCTGCGCGATGCCGAAGCGATCGATGCCCTGGCGTTACCGGCCGGCTTGCTCCTGCATGCCGATCTGCCGATGCCGGCCAACAATGCCCTGCGCATCTGGCGATTCAGCAAGGTGGCCAGCGCAAGACGCTGACCGACCGATGCGGACAACCGCAGCGAGGCGAACGGGTTCACATCGTCATCGTGCGCAATGCCACGGTGTGGCGATCCCGGACTTCGAGACCTCGGCTTTGCAATGCCCCATGTTCCGGGCGTGGTGTTCCGGGCACGGTGTGGCTTGGCTTAATAATCGGCTAGACCAACCTCCTGGTTGGCTGTGGATGCTCTGAACAAGTCGTCATTGCGAGGAGCAAAGCGACGTGGCAATCCAGAGTGTTTTTGTCATCAAGGGGCAAAACCATGGACAAAACCAGGCGACAAAACCATGGACGACAAAACCATGGACACCCAAGCATTCGCGCGATGCCGATGCCTGCCAACAATGCAGCGGTGCGTGTCTGACGAACAACGCAACGGCAGTTGGCTGCGGTGATTTACGCGGTGGGCATGGGACGACGACGGGGACACCCAGAGGCGCAATTGTCGCGTACTTCTTTGCAGTGCAATCCTCGCAACAACGGCATCGCAGCACGTTGCGATCAAGGCGCACGCCACGGGACAACTCGATCGCATCACCCAGCAGCCCGAGAGCATGGGCGGCAAGGCGTGTGTCCGCGGTTTGCGTGTCACGGTCGGCATGCTCGTGGGGCGGGTCGGAACGGAAATCAGCGTCGATAAACTGCTCGCCGACTACCCTTATCTGGAGTGCGAAGGCATCGTGCAGGCGCTTCGCTGCGCGGCATGGCGGGCGGATGAACGCGAGGTCACGCTCGCCACCGCATGAAGCGGCTCGTTGACATGAATCGGTCGCCGCGCTGGATCGATTGGTGCGCTGGCGCAGGCATCGAGGCGGTGCATTGGTCGCTGGTCGGTGCGAACAAAGCACCTGGCGCGGCGATCATGACCTGTGCCAGCGTGAACGGGTAGGCAGTGCTCACGCATCACTTGGACTTCAGTGCGATCCTCGCCCGATCCGATCCGATCCGATCCGAACACGCTTGCGCGTACTTCCTCTTCTGCCGAAGCGCTGGGGGTGTCGGCAAAACACGCCAAAGGCTGAAGCAAAGCCGGAGACCCCCAGGACTTCGGGCAGTGCCGGCATGGACAATCTGGCCGCGATTTTCGTTGCGCTACGCCGCGCTTTGCAGGTGACTATCGAGATCCGCGCCGCGTGACCGGCGATGTTCCGCCGGCCACGTGACTTGACAGCGCCGCGTTGCCAGTGTCTGATCGCATCATGCACCGCAACATTGCCAGCACCGGTACCGGTACCACCATGACCCGCTTGCGGGAGCGTGTGGCCGGGTAGTACACCCTGAATTGGCCCCGCCCCGCCCGACGCGCGGGGGCCAACTCCCTGCTCATCCGGCTGCGGCGGAGCCTCCCAACGAGGAGACCCCATGAGCGTTGTTGCCGATCCATCGTCTGTCCTGATTGCTCACAAGTTCGGCGGCACCAGCCTTGCCACTGGTGAACGGCTGGCCCATGTTGCGCGGCTGATTGCGGCACGCAACGAAGCGCAATCAGTGATTGTGGTGTCGGCGCTCAAGGGCAGTACCGATGCCTTGATCGAGCTGGCGATGCGTGCGGGTGGCCGTGATCGCACCTGGCCCGATGCCTGGCAGGCGCTGCGCCAGCGCCATCTGGAAGCGGCCGCCGGGGTGCGCGATGTGGGCCGACGCAACGCAGTGTGCGATGCGCTGGATGCGGCTTTCGTCGGCCTGCGCGCACAGCTCGACGCGCTGGCGGTGCTCGGCATTGCGGTCGCCGAAGTGCTTGACGCGATCCAGGGGTTGGGCGAGGTGTTTTCCGCGCAGTTGTTGCAGGCCTACCTCGCCGATGCCGGCATCGATGCCGATCTGCTCGATGCGCGCGAGGTGCTCACGGTGCGCGATGCGGGTACCGAGCGCACCATGCGCGGCGTCATCGACTGGCAGCACAGCAGCACCCGGCTGGCGCAATGGCGCTGCGCGCACCACGCCAGGCATGTGCTGGCGACCGGCTACATTGCTCGCGACAGTCAGGGCCGCGCCACCACCCTTGGCCGCAACGGCAGCGATTATTCCGGCGCCCTGTTTGCGGCGTTGTTCGAAGCGCGCGAGCTGCATATCTGGACCGATGTCGATGGCATCGCCTCGGCCGACCCGCGCTTCGTGCCCGAGGCGGTAACGCTCGATGCGCTGTCGTATTCCGAGGCAGCCGAGCTCGCCTATTTCGGCGCCAAGGTGTTGCACCCGATGACGCTGGTGCCGGTGGTCGCGCGCAATATCGCGGTGATCGTGCGCAATACCTTCAAGCCCGAACATCCGGGCACGCGCCTGAGCCGCGAGCGCCAGCTCGATCCGCCAGTCAAGGGCGTGTCGATCCAGCCGCAGATGGCGGTGATCAACATCGAGGGCAATGGCCTGATCGGCGTGCCCGGTGTGGCCGAACGCGTGTTCGGTACGCTCGGCACTGCCGGGGTGTCGGTGGTGATGATTTCGCAGGGTTCATCGGAGCACTCGATCTGTTGCGTGGTGCCGGTGAGCGATGCCAGCCGCGCCGAACTGGCACTGCGTCGTACCTTCTCCGACGCCCTGCGTGACAAGCTGATCGACGACATCCGGGTCGAGCGCGACATCGCCGTGCTCGCCGCGGTCGGCGAGGGCATGACCGGCCGGCCCGGCGTCGCGGCGCGGCTGTTCCACCATCTGGCACGCGCCGGGGTCAACGTGCGTGCGATCGCCCAGGGTGCGTCCGAGCGCAACCTGTCGGTGGCGATCGCCGAGGCCGATGCCACGCGCGCGTTGCGTGCGGTGCATGCCGGCTTCTGGTTGTCGCCGCAAACGGTATCGCTGGGTCTGATCGGGCCGGGCAAGGTGGGCCGTGCGCTGCTGGCGCAACTGGCCAGTGCGCAGCCGCGTCTGCGCGAGCGCGCGCAGCTCGACCTGCGCTTGCGCGGCGTCGCCAATTCGCGCCAGCAATGGCGCGACGATGCCGGTTTCGATACCAGCACCTGGCTTGCTGCTGCCGGCGAGGGCGAGCCGCTGGATCTGGATGGATTCATCGCGCATCTGGATGCCGGCCATCTGCCGCACCGGGTGTTGATCGATTGCAGCGGCAACGACGCCATCGCCGAGCACTACCCCGAGTGGCTGCGCCGTGGCCTGCACATCATCACCCCGGCCAAGCATGCCGGCAGCGGCCCGCTGGCGCGTTATCACGCAATCCGCGCGGCGTGCGTCGCCGGCAGCAGCCGCTTCCGCTACGAGGCCAGTGTCGGCGCCGGCCTGCCGGTAATCCATACCCTGCGTGATCTGCTCGATACCGGCGATTGTCTGCGCAGCATCGAAGGCGTGTTGTCGGGCACGCTGGCGTATCTGTTCAACCGTTATGATGGCAGCCAGCCGTTTTCGGCGCTGCTGCGCGAGGCGCACAGCCACGGTTACACCGAGCCCGATCCGCGCGACGATCTGGGCGGGCTGGATGTCGCACGCAAGCTGGTGATTCTGGCGCGCGAGGCCGGCCACAACCTGGAGCTTGGCGACGTGCAAACCGAAAGCCTGGTACCCGAAGCGATGCGCGCTGGCGATGGCCAGGCGTTTCTCGCCAATGCCGAGGCGCTGGATGCGCCGATGGCCGAACGGCTGGCGGTAGCGCGCGCCAGCGGCGGGGTGCTGCGTTACGTGGCACGCTTTGCTACCGACGGCCGCGCCGAGGTCGGCTTGCGCGTGTTGCCGGCGGATCATGTGTTCGGCAATCTGCAATCCACCGACAACTGCATCCGCTTTCAGACCGATCGCTACCACGACAACCCGTTGGTGGTGCAAGGCCCGGGTGCCGGTCCGGAGGTCACCGCCGCCGGTGTGTTTGGCGATTTGTTGCGGCTGTCGGCGGCACTGGGCGCCAAGCTGTGAGTGCCACGGCGACCGCGTTCGCGCCAGCCAGCATCGGCAATGTCGGGGTCGGTTTCGATCTGCTCGGTCACGCCATCAGCGGCGCGGGCGATCGGGTCAGCGTGCAGCGCGTTGGCACGCCCGGCGTGCGCGTGCGCGCGATCACCGGCTGCGTCACCGAGCTGCCGCTGGAACCCGAACGCAACACGGCGGCGCGCGCGTTGCAGGCGATGATCGCGGCGCTGGAACTGGACCACGGTTTCGATATCCATATCGAGAAAGGCATCGCGCTGGGTTCGGGCATGGGCGGCTCGGCGGCATCGGCGGTGGCGGCGGTGGTGGCTGCCAATGCGTTGCTGCCCGAGCCGCTGCCGCGCGCGGCACTGTATCCGTTCGCGCTCGCCGGCGAGGCCGTCGCCAGCGGCAGCGCGCATGGCGACAACATCGGCCCGGCGCTGCTCGGCGGGCTGGTGCTCGCCAGCCCGACGCAGTTGCTGTCGCTGGCGGTGCCGGCGGCATGGCATGTGGCACTGGTACACCCGGAGCTGATTCTGGAAACACGGCGCAGCCGCGAAGTGCTGGCGGGTGCATTTAACCTGTCAGAGTTCGTTGCGCAAAGCACGCATCTGGCGCTGTTTCTCACCGGCTGTCAGCGGGGCGACGCGGAATTGGTGCGCGCTGGCTTGCGCGATGTGCTGATCGAGCCGCGCCGCGCGGCACTGATCCCGGGATTCGCCGCCGTCAAGGCAGCCGCGTTGGCGGCCGGCGCGCTGGGCGCCAGCATTTCCGGTGGCGGCCCCAGCGTGTTCGCCTGGTTCACCGAGCGCGCTGCTGCCGAGCAGGCCAGCCTCGCCATGCAGCGCGCGTTTGCCGCTGCCGGCATTGGCGCGAATGCCTTTGTGTCTGCCATTGCCAGCCCCGGCGCGGAGGTGATGCAATGCAGTTTGTAAGTACCCGCGGCCAGGCTGCACCGGTGGGCCTGTCGGCGGCCTTGAGCGCGGGGCTGGCAGCCGATGGCGGCTTGTATTTGCCGGCGCACTGGCCGCAATTCGAAGCGGCGGCATTCGCCGATGAAACGCGCCTGCCCGCGATTGCACAGCAATTGCTGGCGCCGCTGTTTGCTGGCGATGCGCTGGCGGCGGCGCTGCCGGAGATCTGCGCGCAAGCGCTCGACATCGAGGCGCCGCTGCGCGTTTTGCCGACGGCCAACAGTTGGATGCTGGAACTGTTCCATGGGCCAACCGCAGCGTTCAAGGATTTTGCCGCGCGCTTTCTTGCGGCCTGTTTGCTGCGCATCGCGCCCGCCAGCGAACGCCGTGCGTTGCACATTCTGGTGGCCACTTCGGGCGATACCGGCGCCGCCGTGGGGGCGGCATTTGCCGGCCAGCCCGGCGTGCGGGTGTGGATTTTGTATCCCGATGGTCGGGTGTCGCCGCGCCAGGCGCACCAGCTTGGCGCGTTCGGCGATACCGTCACTGCGTTGCGGGTGCAGGGCAATTTCGATGACTGCCAGGCATTGGTGAAGCGCGCGCTCAACGACGACGCGCTGACCCGCCGGTTGCGATTGAGTTCAGCCAACTCGATCAGCCTGGGCCGCCTGCTGCCGCAGATGAGCTACTACGCACAGGCGGGCCTGGCGCACTGGCGCACGCACCAGCGGTTGCTTGGGTTCATTGTGCCGACCGGCAATCTCGGCAATGCGCTGGCGGCGTTGCTGGCGCGACGGATGGGGCTGCCGATCGGCGCCATTGTGCTGGCGAGCAATGCCAACGCCACCTTGAGCGACTACTTCGCCGGCGCCGATTACACCCCACGTGCGGGCATCGCGACGTTGGCGAACGCGATGGATGTCGGTGCACCGAGCAATTTCGAGCGCTTGCGCGCGCTGTACGGCAGTGATGCCGAACTGCGCGCCGAACTGCGCGCCGAGCGGGTCGATGACGACCAGATTCGCCACGCGATCCGCCACAGCCATGCGCGCCATGGCGTGGTGGTATGCCCGCACACGGCCTGTGCCATGGTGGCGCTGGAGCGGTTGCGTGAAGCGGGCGATGGCCGCGATTACGCGGTGGTGGCGACCGCGCACCCGGCCAAGTTCGACAGCGTGCTCGCGCCGTTGATCGACGCGGTGCCGGCACCGCCAGCGGCATTGGCCGCCCTGTTGCAGCAGCCCAGCCATAGCGAGCCGCTGGCCAACGATTACGCCGCATTCAGCGCTAGAATCAACGCATGCCCGTTGTAAACCCACGCCACTGCGGTGCCTGCGATCGCGGCCTGCGCAGCGACGATACCGTTTGCCCCGCGTGCGGCGCAGCGACGCCGTTGCCCAGCGATGCGAACCAGATCGCGTTGTTCGAGCTGCCGGCGCCAAAGCCCAGCGCCACCGCCCACGTCGAGCTGCCGGGCTTCATGGCGCGCGCTTTGCATCCGCGCCACACCCCGCGCTGGCGTGCGGTGGCGGCGTTGCTGGCATTGAGTCTTGGCCTGCAACTGGGTTACGTCGAGCGCGATGTGCTGGCGCAGGATGCGCGCTGGCGGCCCTGGCTGGAGCGATTGTGTGCATTCAGCGGCTGCGCGCTGAGCCCCTGGCGCGAACCGGGTGCGTTTGCAATTATCGAGCGCAGCGTACAGCCGAATCCGGATGTTCCCGGCGCGCTGCATATCCGCGCCACCTTCCGCAATCGCGCGCCGTTTGCGCAGGCGTGGCCACAACTGGAATTGCGCCTTCTCGACATCAACGGCGCAGCGACCGGCGCGCGACGCTTTACCGCTGACGAATACCTCGGCAGCGCACCGGACAGCGCCACTGTGGCGCCCGAGCAGAGCGTCAATGCGCGATTGGACGTGCTCGACCCGGGCCGCAACACGCTGTCGTTCGAGTTCGCGTTTTATTAGCCCACAGTTCTCACGCCTCTCCTACTGCGGCCGCCGATACGCTCGCTCTGACGCGCTCTGCTCCCTCAGACGGGCTCACCGTAGGATAGCTACACCTTCGCCCGTCTTCAGTCCGCCGCGCACGCCAGACCGGCGTCTCGACGCCCTCGCTACGGATAGGTGTGAGAAATGTGGGCTAGAGCGCTTGAAATCGTTGTGTGTGCATGCGCACATCAACGTTTTGCGTCGCGCGCTTGTTGTTTTTTGCCGCGAGTTTCGGCTAAGCCCGTGATCTCGCGCAACAAATTTGTTCGCCTCGAAACGATGTCGAAAGCAGCGGCATTGCTTCTTGCACAATGCCGGTGGGTTGGGGGTAAACTGCCAGACCGCGCACCGCCCCCGTGGTGAGCGTAGAGCATCGGATGCTCGAACGTATTGGGAGAGTCCGCCTGTGTATGCCCCTGTATCCATGCGCGCTGGCGCTACCGGCAGCGCCACGGCACAACCGTCGCTGCGTGAATGTGTGGCCAGCGCGGTACGCCGCTACCTGCTCGACCTCGGCGATCAGGCGCCCGAGGATTTCTACGACGTGGTGCTGCGCGAAGTGGAGATGCCGCTGCTGGCGGAAGTGCTGCGCCATTGCGGCGGCAATCAAAGCTGCGCGGCGGCGGCGCTGGGTATCAACCGCGCCACCTTGCGCAAAAAACTCAAGCTCTACGGACTGGGTTGATTCGCTGCTTGCTGCTGCCACGGAGCAGATCACCGTTTTTTGTAGAAGCAGCGGTGTTGCCCGCCGGTGCGAGCCGGTGCTTCTGTAGGAGCCGGCCTGCCGGCGAAAACTGCCGCAACAAGCGGCGTGCGCAGGCGCGCTCCCACGAAAGTGCTGAACGGCCCCTGCGGGAGCCGTGTGTGGGCGCCCGGCCTACCGGCAGGCAGACCGGGCGAGGCGTCGGGGCGGCGTGTAACCGCGAAGCGGTCGATGGCGTCGCAAGCGCAGCGGGTTTCGAGAGGTTCGCCGATATAATGGCCTGCTTTTCACTTCCGGCCCTTATCCATGCCCGTTGCTCGCCAACCCATCCGCCGCGCCCTGCTTTCCGTTTCCGACAAGACCGGCCTGATTGAATTGGCGCAGGCATTGCAGGCCGCCGGCGTTGAACTGATTTCCACCGGTGGCACCGCACGCGGCTTGCGCGATGCCGGCATTGCCGTGCGCGATGTCAGTGCAGTCACTGGCTTTCCGGAAATCATGGATGGCCGGGTCAAGACGCTGCACCCGACGATTCACGGCGGCTTGCTCGGGCGCGCCGGCAGCGATGATGCGGTGATGGCCGAACACGGTATTGCGGCGATCGATTTGCTGG
>Ga0100392_1001689_pt1 | contig 20469 bp, 15 predicted proteins | sample CryGeymeta201516_FD_81548 | JGI IMG/M metagenome (GOLD analysis project Ga0100392, IMG submission 81548) | Groundwater microbial communities from Crystal Geyser aquifers in Utah, USA - Crystal Geyser metaG 2015-16 | ecosystem: Environmental > Aquatic > Deep subsurface > Groundwater | place: USA... | reverse complement strand
TGGAATATGGGATTCATGCAATGAGCCTTCGATTACAAGGCAATGCTGCCGTCACCCATGACAGCAACAGTAAAGAAAAGGAAGGCATGTTGAGTCTGAGTGAAGAAGTTGAAAAATCACACAACGTCTCCGGCTTGTCTTCGAATACAAGTACCAAGAAGCACAGCAAAGTCGAACGCAGCAGCAAGATGAGTTCAAGTTGTCGTTCCCCTAGCATTCGACGAAAGAAAGCAGTAGTAGACGCAACAATTGCCCGCCCTCATAACAAGGTGATGAGTACGAGCGATCGTTCTCACAGCGTTCGAATGAAAACGAAAAATGCTGACGCCACTTCCAAGAATGGGGATAAGGTTGTTCCTGCTCGCCCAGATAAAAAAATTGCTCGCAAGAAATCTACTTCGAACCGGGAAAAAAAATCTTTGGAGTCAATGACAATACAGGAAAAGAGAGAAAACAAATTATCTAGCTCTTTCTCTCCATCGCCACAATTTGCCGAACAGGATCCCGCAAAGACGTCAGCGACAAAACTCGATCACGAGAAGTCGTTACGCCCCCGTGGACACCAGCATTCCTCCCGTACGACTCATGTAGTAAAAACGCAGGAGACTTTTAAGAAGGCTCAATCGCATAACTTTCCTTCGATGAAAATGCTTGATGATTACAACGATGAGCTGGATTCTCAAAGCTTACACAGTTCCAGTGCGCAAGAAGTGAAGAATCGTCCAACCTCGCTTCGACTAGGAGGGCTGTTGGGCAGCACTGATCTGGATTTTGATGGCCGGGTTCCGTCATCTCTGAACCCAGTCGAAGTCAAATCCATTCTGGACAGTAAGAAGGCGGCTACTGATATAATGTTGAACAAAAAGAAAATGGAAGATTCTGAGTTGCACCACCACGCACGTTCCGATGAACAAACGCATCACAATGATATGAAGAACGAAAGTGGTTTCCAGTCCTATTCCTGGGGCACTCGTGATTTCGATATGGACTCTTGGTTGCAAAGAAACGCAAAGGATGCTGTGGCGTCTACCACGAATAGCTAATCGCAGCGTATTCTCTTGCCGTGACATTGAATGCGCATAATCTTTTTACGTTGAACCTTCACTTGTTTTCTGTCTTATCTACTACAATTTCACCAATTTTGCGCGTTGCTGAGCCCCTGGAATCAGGTTGTTGCTGAGATGCATCCGGTGTCCATCCAATAGCATAAATAACTTGCGCCGATGCTTCGATTTCCTTCTCTGCTTCACCAGGTTGTTGTGAACCGTAAAGTTCCTCGTAAATACAAGCTGTTGCTAGCAACGTATCTCTTGAAGTTCGCTCTCGTCGCTTAATACTGGCATTGCTTTCTCCCATACGTTGGAGGTGTTCCATCAAAACAAAGGCATCGGGATAGGTGATATGAATAGTATCAACGTCCACTGTTGGCAGTGCAAAGTTGGCTCGCTGCATCAACGAACCAACATCCGATAACTCAACGAAGGGGCCGACATGAGGACTAACGCCTCCTTCTCGTTCCAATTCGGCCATTACCATGGAAACCCGCAATTCCGGTAGGGTCTCTCCACCGACCATAGCAAACATAAAGCATCCATCAGGTTTCAATACTCGCTGCGAAACACATGTAAATAGTGGTTGTGTTTACAAGGTTTTGGTGTGATAGAATAATGATCATTGGGTGAGCCAAAACAAATGACAATGTACAACAACAAACAAGACGAATGCTTTGTACTCTGTACACCTACATGAGCTTCTCGAAAGAGTCCTGGTAAATTGTTGATCCAATGAAGGGCACAGGAACTTATGACCAAATCAAATGTACCATCTGGAAAAGGCAATGTACCTTCTTCGTCGGCATGCATCCGATAGGAATCGCACAGTTCTTTGCCTTCGAATTCAATGCTATCATCTCGATGGAGCATGTCCTGGGAGGATTCCAGCTGCACTAATTTGCGTACACCACCGATCCCACCGACTCCATTAATGGCTTCGTCAGAGCAAATAGCTCGATGAATGATGCCCGATCCGGCTCCGATATCCAGAGCGAGTGGAAAGCCGTCGTCGCGCTTGATGTCGTCGAGTCTATCGATGAGCCGACGAGCAATTTCTTCTCGAAAGTAATCGTACGATACGCGATCGGGGTCGTCCTTCCAGACAGAATCTGCACGAGCAGCATTGTTGCGTTGCTGTATTTTCATGTTTCTGTCGAATGCTACAGTGCTGGTGCTGTTGCTACTGTCAGGACTACTGGAAGAAAAATATTGAGTTGCGACACCGGTGCTTTTGATAGTACTGGTAGTACTAGTAGAAGTAGTTATTGCGCTTGGGTGTTGCGACATTCGAGGATGGTGTAATGCTCGACACAGTAACCTTCTGCAGGTGTGCTTGCCTGTTGATATTGTCATCTTATGTCACAGCTGGAAAAAAAGGGAGCGAAGGAACAAAAAACAAGTGCGATACATTCACGAGCAGTATTGCTCTTGGTAACTCTGCACGAAAAAAGAAAATGGGCCCGATTAATTAATTACCACTACTCTACAACATTCTTATTCGAATTTTTTGTTGTTGTTGTGCGTTGTCCATGTTTTTACCGATGACCGACAGACGGCAATTCTCTATGTACGGTACTACCAGTACTACTAGTACGAGTAGTAGTGTAGCTAGTAGTAGACCACTCCTCCTACCAGGTACTCCGATTAGTAGACCAGGTGCTCGACTGCTAGCTAGAGTAGCTACTACAGTACTAGTCTAGAGTATTCTTCTACTGGTCTACTACTAGTAGAGACCCTACTACAGTACCACCAGGGTAGCTAGTAGGCTCTAGACTAGTAGTAGTCTAGCAGAAGTAGTAGGCAGTCTCGACAGTTTTTAGCCTGAATGATTTGATCCCATGTAAATCGTCATAATAATATTATTTCTTCCAATTTTTTTTCTATTTTTTTAAGCCAAAACAGCTTCCCAGTCATACGATAGACTAGTAATAGTATCTCGGCTGAGAAATGAGTACCGGTAAAAGAACTACTACTAGTCTATTCGTAGTAGTTTTACTAGCTAGTAGTGGCCTGATGGTACGGACCTGGTACTACTAATGCTCTCAATGACCAAATAGCTGGTTGTCTGTTCGTCACACTGTTACTAATTGAATCCATCATTCTTTACAGTTGAATGCCGGAGAACATTATATTTTTTAAATACTACGATTACTTAATTGTGTTGGCGACAACATCCGAGCAGTTGCCTCCTTATGTACAGTACGTAGTCTACTTCAGAGGCAGTAGAATTCGAGTGCCAGCAAAGTACCATACCGGCGTTGACTACGCATGCGGCGGTGTACGGTAAACTACGGGTACTACTAGTACGGAGAGTCTCCTTTTTAATTGTTTACCGTACCAGGTAGTACGGTACGCTACTACCAGTATCAGGTAGTATTCAATCATCACAACCAACAAACACAAACATAAAGCAACACTCTCGCAACTGACCTCGCAACTGTGGTCGACACTGCTTCCTGTTTTATTCAATCACACTCTGGGTCATAGCCTTATTCTTCTTCCGCCGACTCTTAATTTCTGCTCTCCAAATAAAATAACATATAGATTGCTGTTGGTTAACTTTCCTTACTTTGAAACCAAAAAGCAACAGCATACCAACACGAGGAGATCAGAAGCGAACCCGTCGTATACACATACAGCAGTCCCATTACAGATCCATTCACTGAATAGCCTTGCATAGTCATCCTTTCAACTTAAACTTCTTTATTAAGCCATCGAGCACGCAAATAAGTGTCCGAATATGGCGTACATGAGTTCCTCAAATCCCTACTACGGGATGACCCCAGGCCAGACTGGCCTCACTGCGCATGAACAGCAGCAGCAACAGAATATGAGCCAGCTCTATGGCGGTCATGGCATGAACCCGCCTCCTCTCAATGAGGCAGTTGTAAGTATGATGGCCATGCAAGGTGCTGTTGGTCCTGCATCCGTAGCATCGCAGCAGGATGACTCGTCCATGTTAGACGATGACAGCAAACACGACTTGGAATTACCTCCCGATTACGCACCCTGTCCGGATACGGTCATTGTCGGTCGCGGAAAAAAGGTAGCGCAACATCCTGGCAACGTCCGTTTTAGGGCCTACGTGAAGGAGGAATTGGAGGAATATTCTGCCGCTACGACCAAGGCACACAAGAGTTCCATTATTTTACGAGTGTTGACGCGGGTCCGCGATAAATCCCACTACGCCTTTGTCAAGCAGAATTTGGCCACGGGTCGATGGTCCCGCGTAGAAGAGGCGAGTCAACGGATCACGACTGCTCAGGCATTTCGTGATGCCCTCAAGGATAATTACAAGTCCAGTCGGGCCCACAAGAAACTCAAGCGAGAAGAAGAAAAGGAAATGAAAGTTCACGGTGGCGGCGGCGGAGGAGCAGGAGCAGGAGAAGGAGATGACAGCGTTAGTGAAGGAGGAGGAGAAAAAACAAAAAAGAGAAAGGCAGCTGCTTCACGTTCCAAAAAGCCTAAGGCAACAGCTTCGAAACGGGCTGCCAGACCGTCTGCAGCCAATTCCATCGATTCGGCACATGTCGGTACGGCAGTGCCTTCTCAGGGTCAGGATCCCGCTGACCCAGCTGCGGCTCTCCGCAAACTGTTGGAACAAAATCAAAATGCCTTACTATCAGGTCAGGCTCGCTTATGGAATACCGATGCACCCATTACACTGGCTGCACCTTCGGCTGCAACAGCCGCCGCTATAGCCAGGGGCAGTGCCGGTGCCATACCCTCGAACAGTGCTCGTAGTCAACAAGCGGCGTTGGATCGTGCCTTGAATTGGAGCTATAACAGTGGTCTGGGAAATTTGAGCAACCACAGTGCCTTGAGTATTGGTAGTGGACACCAGCGCAATCTATTTAATCGTAGTCTGACAGGTCCTGGTGGGCTCAATTTGAGCAATCACAGCATGTTGAGCCTGAGTCGACACTCCAATTTTAGTGGAATCAGCAATTTCAGCGGACACTCTACGGGTACCTTTACTGGATTAATGTCCAAATTTGCACCGCGTTCTGGAGCCGAACTCTCAGCAAATCCTTACGAACCGAGACCCATTCCAGGTTCTGCTGCTGCGGCGGCGGCAGCAGCAGCAGCAGTGGGAGGTGCAGTGGGAATGGGTGATGCTGTCGATGTCGAAATGATGGACGTGCCCATGGGTTTGGCCACGGCTCGTCCTGCTTTTGATCCTACGGTGGCGGCTTTGGGGGGACTCTACGGGACCGATGCTCACACTTCTGCAGCCGGTGTTTTGGCGGCTGCGCAGCAATCGCAATTCGCCAATGCCCAAGCACACGCACATGCACAAGCAGCGCATGCTCTGACGAATCTAAGTGATCACTCTCTGATGAGCGATTTTTCTTCAATTCACAGTCGGAATGGATACAATCCCTCTGCAGAAGAAATATTTCAAGAAATGGACCGGTCTAGACGTCGACAATTGGAGGCTATGCTACCCTAAACACATGAGGAAACGCTATGTTGCTCATATGGATTACATGCTCCTACTTTTCGCGACAGCCGCTTTGTTAGATGTATACTCGTGTAAAAGGTTTAAAGAATAATACAATACAGCAAAAAAAGAAGAGTTGAATTTTGCTCAGTGCGGATTGAAAATTTAATAAATCATGCACTAACGTCTGAACTAGTGTGCGATACATGGTGCAGCAATTTTGGATTCATTCTTGAATAGACTACTTGCTTGTGTAGTACCAGGTACAATACACAGTCTACTCTACTAGACTACTAGGTAGTAGTAGCTACGGAGTACTGTAGCTACTAAAAGCTACTACCAGTACTCCACATTCAATTTTCAATCCTCGTCGCTCCTTTCCACAGTCCGATTAATTTTCCTCGTTACCATGGACACCACACTTGAGCATGCCCAAGACTTTGTAAATAAATTCAATACTGAGTATGAAGCCAAGCACTTGGCATTTGAGCAACAGTTTTGGGGAGTTAAAATGGCCTTGTCTTCCACAACTACTCTCGCCTATACTCCAGAATTGCTAAGTCAAACCAAGAAGGAGATGGAAGATCTGCTAAGTAGTTCCGAAGCGCTCTCCATGGCCAAACGACTTCGGACGGATATAGTGTCATCCGAACGTGAGCCTCCCGAAGATTTGGTCAAGACACTGGATATTATTATCAAAACGTGTGGTTGCTACAGCATGCCCCCAGCCATCAAAGCCATTCGGGAAGAGACCACCAAATTAGAAGGAGAACTGGAGCTTGCCAGGAATCGCTCCCTCACACTTGGATACAATCTTCCAGAAAACGGTGGCTTTTGCGAGACATCATCCGTTGGGTTGAGGAATGTCATGAAGACACATCCAGATGAAAGCGTCCGGAAAGCCTGTTATGATGCCCTGCGTTCTATCGGGCCTTTTTGTCTCGAGCATGGATTTGTAGAAATTATCAAACTTCGAACGAGAATGGCCAAGAGACTGGGTTTTCAGGACTTCTACGACTATAAAGTTACTAATTCGGAGGGTTTTGGCAAGGACAAGCTGTTTGAAATTCTAGATTCACTGGAGAAAGACACAAGATCCATTATGATTAAAGCACGCCAAGAACTCGAAGCCAGATTTGGAAAAGACGCCCTGCAGCCTTGGAACACTGGGTTTATGATATCTGGTAATGCTCAAGTCAAGCTCGAGCCTTATTTTCCCTTCGGTAAAGCCGTCGAACGATACGTCAGGTCGTACGCTGCCTTGGGAATTTCATATAGAGGAGCTGTGATGAACTTGGACCTACTGGAACGCAAGAACAAACACGATAATGGGTTCTGCCACTGGCCCAAGGTTGCTTGGATCAAGCCGGATAAAACTTTCCAGCCATCTACGACGAACTTTACGAGCTGTGCTGACCCAAAAGCAAAAGGCAGCGGTCTGGCAGCTCTCCAGGTGCTTCTGCATGAAGCAGGACATGCAGCTCACTTTGCGGTACGTGCCCTTTGCATATTCTTGAACAAAAGCTTTGTAATTTTTTTCTATAACTTACATCTCACCAGCAATGCCGCTGCAGAATGTGGTACAACCTAGCCCGTTGTTTAGTCAAGAGCGTGCACCAACAAGTGTCCCTTATGCAGAAAATCAGAGTATGTTTTTGGATTCTTTGGTAGGTGACAGTGCCTGGAGAGCCATCTACGCCAAAAACGACAAAGATGAGCCCGTTCCTTTTGATCTCTTGAAGGAGGAGATAGAGTCAGCCCATCCCTTCGCAGTGTTGATGCTACGCGGGATGCTATCCGTGTCTTATTTTGAAAAGGCACTGTACGAGCTACCCGAAGAGGAAGTCACGGCAGAAAAAGTTATAGAACTTGCCGACAAAATGGAATTGGATGTTCAGGGCGGCTATGCTCTTCGGCCTATTGTAGCTTATCCTCACATTATCAGCGATGAAGCAAGCTGTTACTATCATGGCTATATTTTGGCTGAAATGTCGGTCCACCAGACCCGCCGCTTCTTCAAGGAGAGAGACGGATATATTGTGGACAATCCGAAGGTTGGTCCGACTCTGACCAAGGCGTATTGGGAGTGCGGCAATTCTCGCGCGTTTCTCGACATTGTGAAAGATTTGACTGGAAAAGAGTTGTCCGGAGGAGCGTGGGTGGATGTTCTCAAAGAAAATGTCGAAGAAAAAGTGCACCGGGAAAGAAAGGAGTATGAAGAAGCATTAGCAAAAACGACGCCAATACGAAAGCACAAGCTAGATGGCTGTTCAGCATCTGATATATCCTCCAGTCTAGATTCGACGCTCGATATGACAATTCGATTTGTAGATGGTGATACGCTCGTTGCAGATTCATCCGAATTGGATGGTGGGATACTTGAAGCTTGTGCAAAATTTGAAAAATTCGTCGCTGCTCGGTAGCTTAAAAAAATACGGACTGTTGAAGACATCACTCATGGCATCCTACGTGTATATTAGTCACGATGAACGATAGCAAGAAATAGATCATGGTAACAAGGCTATCTCGTTTCCCGACGACTTGGAAGGATTCCATCAAACGCGCTCCTATAAATCTTGCACATTCCACCGCCTCCTAAAAGAGGCACAGAAGTGTCTTTTTGAAAAGCTGCCCAACTGGAGACAAATAATCACAATAAAAATTGCTCGTGGACTGCCAAAAACTGTAGTTAGAGAAGGTTATGAGCTGTCTACGGGTTTCTAAGTGCTTGTCATGCTCATCGTCATCATAGCTGAAGTTGGCCATAAAATAATAGTAATGGTTTTTGATTTTGCTCAACTGAAACAAACACAGAATCTTACTACTGCCTCACGTAAAGAGGTGCATAAGAAGTGTTAAGGGTGTAACCATATACTAGTAACTTTTTGTTATCCAGCTAGATAGCCCACATATGCTCCCACGTTTTTCAGAGAGAGCTTCCAAGCGGCAAAGGCCTGCCAGCTCCACTCCTGATAATGTTCGGCGACGGTACAAACATGCAGCCGGATACGTTCTGCTTTACCTTGTTCAGCACGTAATTGCATTTGCTCCAGATCCATTGCATAATGCTGCAGTCTCTCCGAATCAAAAAATATCACGCAGCACAGTCAATGTACAGCAAGTACTGTTTGGCGTCTCCGTTTCTGCTACCAAACAGGATGCGAAAGCGACCTCCAATCACAACCGACAAGTTCAAATCCAAGAGATGAGACACTCCTTTATCAGCAGTATAATCGAGTCGCTAAAAGATGAAACCTTTGTTTCTTTGGTGTTTCAAGGACCACCCAAACAAACCAGGACGAAAAAGAGCCAAAAAATGACCACCGCGGCAGCAGCAGCTGCTGCTGCCATTTTGGACGATGAAGAATTATTACGAGGTTGTATGAAACAAGTCTCAGGGCGACGCATTAAGCTGAAAGATCAGCAGTTTCTGCAAATGACATTTAAATATCATTTAGCGACCGATATTGTCAAGAATTGGCCCATGTTGGAAGACAGAAACCTTGAGGATTTCAAAGATGCACTTGAGACGATATTGGATCCCTTTCAGCAGGGCATTACAAGGAGTCGTAGCACCAATAAAAACATAGAAATGTATGTTCCTTTATCAGAATGGGGAAGTAAAGACGCGCTGGTAAGAGAAAACTCAGAGCAACAATTTACCAAGAGTGTGCTCGGGATACAGAAGGGTGTACTCGCCACAACGTCGCACACTCTCGAATTAGACGTTGCCTATGCCACCCAAAATCCCCGTCTGAAACATTCCAAATTTGAAAGTAACAGAAAAAATGTGACTGCAGTAGTGGATGAGCATGATCGAATCAAGAATGTACCACTCGATACCAAGGCAGGCTTTCTCCAGGCACTGGGCGTTACCGACACCAATGGAAAGCCCAAACGAGCCATGGCTTCAAAATTGCGACAATGTCAAAAATTCGTTGAAATTGTGGGCAATTTGGTCAGTCGAGCGACATCTTCAGCCAGTGATAATACCGTAACTCCAGTCGTCATGGATATGGGGTGTGGTCGTGGCTATCTAACGTTTTCGCTTCATTCCTATCTTTGCCAAAAGTTCGAAACAGTAAAATCGGTCGGCTTTGACGTTCGCCCAAAATTAGTAGCTGAAATGAATGATATTACGAAATCATTGGGCGAAGCCTTTGGTGGAGTATCCTTCGAAGAAGGTTCAATTGAGCAATTAGTTTTGGATGTCCCTCCCACGTCTACTATTACTGGGGCTAACGAACACCACAACATGCTGGATATACTGATTGCCTTGCACGCCTGTGACACAGCTACCGATGATGCCTTATGGTGCGGCATTTCCCGTCAGGTTGATATTATTGTAGTAGCTCCATGTTGTCACAAAGAAGTTAGACCACAACTGAATGCTCATCTTGGTGGGAAACAGCAGCATCCTTTAGCTGACATGTTGCGACACAATGTATACCGTGAACGTCACGCCGAAATGGTCACCGATAGTATGCGAGCATTGCTTTTGGAACTTGCTGGATATCAGGTCCAAGTCTTTGAATTCATTGGAGGAGAACACACGGCGAAAAATGTAATGATTACGGCTGTTCGTCTTCCAACGTGCAAGGACCAGAGACAACAACAAACAGCACTGCAATCTCGACTTAACGAGTTGGCTTCCTTGAATGGCATACAAAATCAAAAACTGGCACGGTGGATGGGCTCGTCGTACTTGGGAGATAACAGTCCATTGATGGAGTCTAGAAAAGAAAGAAATAAGGCAAGACAAGGTAGGATGCCTCCTTTATAGTATTATGAAAGTAATGTCATAGCTTCGCCTTGATATTATGACTATCTTTGTATTTAAAAATTGTAGCGCTATGCCGTGGTTTCGGAAGTATCCAAAGCACACATGGCATCAGTTCCCTTGATCACTAGGGAGACACTTTCGAAGGGTTTCCAGGAGAAGATGTAGCACATGATGGAGGCAATCAATTCTTCCCGCCACCCCTTAAAATCGATTCTTTTTATGTGCAAAAATAGAACGAGTCGTTCCTGATCGGTTGGATTTTCGGCCCAATGGGTAAAGGAATCATCAAAGATGAATTCTTTGCCTTCGGTCCACTCGTACTTTTCCAAACGACACCTTCCCGGTGGGTTGTCACTCAGATCATCTTCGCCCTCGCATTCTCGGACGCTCAGGTAGGGGCGTACAGGAGCCGTGTTTGATTCTTTCACAGCCGATTCTTGGACAGGTACTTTGAGTGCTAAATGATATATTTGAATCTGCACAAAGAAATGACAGCAAAAAGAAGGTGAGCACTTGTAAATGTGTGCGCGAAGTTCATGATTGGAATAGCTTAACTGCACCTGCCATTTTGGAGAAGCCTGTGTGTGGTTCAATCTTCTGTCCCGGTGCCAGTCGAGAGAACATAATACTGTAGGCCGTTAATCCGCTGTTCCGAACTGCTTCCAGAGTCCGAGGAAAATGAGCAGATGCACACGTATACCTTCCCATGGCTTTTACAAAGACTGTCTTCCATTGACCCTTGGTGTCAAGTAGACCATGCTCCTCGGGATCGAGATTGGAAATAATGGGAATTTCGTGCTTGGAGCGATATTGCTCGTATTCTTCCAGGATAATATCTTTGTAGGCGGCCAAAGGAGTAGGCGGCGAGACATCTCCTACCATTAATTGGTGTGGATCCTTCACCATGCTTCCTACAAGATCATGCAGTCCAGCACCCAAAAGAAACTCTGTAACAAATCCATGAGAAGCCCAGACCCAAAGTGTCCGAGGAATATGACTAGCAGTAGGACCCACAATGTACAACAAGACCAAAAGGGGCAAGAAAAAATTGCGACGCAGCAAGACTCGGGCCAGGTACTGATACGGAGAGTCCTTGGGATACTTGTTAGGATTGCTGCTTATACTATCGGCAGGACTGGCAGTAGCATCATATCCCATGGCAACGTCGAGATGAGAAGCTTCCATAGAGGTAGGTTTCATGACATTGCGTTGACGGACAGCTGTCGACATGATGTTAAATGCAGTTGTGTAAGTTAACTCGAGTCTTTTCGGACGTTAAAATGCACTCGTATGAGAGGAATGCGAAAGCAGTCGGATTCGAAGAGACTACTCTCAAGAATGCAGTCTGAGGGATTTAAAAAATAATATCAAGTAATCTCTTGGTTACGGTATTAAAATCTTGCGGACCCGCCAAGAAGGGGACTTGCATTTTTAATTTTTTTCCTCCGAGTCGACTTTCAGCAGCAACCGAAATGTGATCGCTTTTTTTCAAATGCGAACGGACGGCAAGAGCTGAGGTGCGTCAGAACTCTGCTCAGCTTTAACCCTAAATATGGAGGTGCCTCCAAAGCCAGTGCATTAGTAATATTATACAGTACTAATAATTATCATGTAAAAACAAAACAGAAGAGGCAAGGCAACTACCGTAAGCAACTAAACCCAGTATCAAGTTCAGGCATTGTGCTGCTGAATATCATAAGACGAAAAGACCCACATCGCGCAACAATGCATGCGGAATCGAATCCTCTTTTGCATAGTAATTATGCAATCTACTGTGCCTTGATCCAAGCAAGGCTCCCTTTGGAATTGCTGTCCATTAAATTTTTTCCGTTATCTCAAAGCAAGGACATGTCGCATCCTTATTGGTACTAAGCTATTGTTGTTAAACGAAATGCTGGTGGAGTAGGTTTCCAAGTTCGAAAGTTCGAAGGAACAAACCCTGAACCCTAAAATGAAGGACAGGGACTAAGAAGTTGTGTGTGCTTCCTAGGCTTCTGATACAGCATGAAAATATTGATCGATTAATAAATAAGACTGGCGCAATAGAAACCGGGGGCTGAAATCTGTCCGTCATCCGGAGAACCCTAAAAAGATTTTGAGTTAGTATGGGCCGTTGAAGTTCACTTTGTGGCTCAGTCCCCCCTGTTAATTTTAAGTTTGAAACTTCTTTTTCTATATGAAAAACATCCAGATCATTACAAGAGCTCCATCACTGAATAGAGCATTCAAAAGACTATCCAATGGTATGCCTATCAAAAAATTGACTTTTCCGGGCGACAGACAGACTAGCCCCCGGTTTCTATTGCGCCAGTCTTAAATACTGTACCTGGTACCGGTACCATGATAATAGATTGGTCTACCATGTTGAATCTTTTGCACTCTGCACTCTGCACCGAACATCTACCCAACGTTTAACACAGATCCCCCCATCCGACATCTACAAAAAGCAAACCAGTATCCCTGAAGAGCGAAGCCTGTCAATGGTCGATCTTCTTAATTTGAAATTACTATTTATTTGGATGGCAGCATTGTTTCCAACTACTATGACTGCCATGTCGACTTCATCCACCAAACGAGTAGCGCTCATCACGGGTGGCAATAAGGGCATCGGCAAAGAAATCGTTCGCATGTTATGCCAGAACAGTATTAACAAAGAGAATGGCGAAAGCTGGAAGGTTTTTCTAGGAAGTCGGGATATGGATCGGGGAAAAGCGGCTGTCCAAGAGATCAACCAAAGCCTACTTCCCGAGTCTGACTGTGATGCAGCAAAGTCTACTATCATTTGTTGCCGTTTGGATCTTACCTGTCCAGATAGCATACAATCAACCTATGATCAAATCAAAAGGGAGGAGGGACATTTAGACGTTCTAATCAACAATGCTGCCATTTGTTTCAACGACCCCACGCTCTACGGAAAAGTTGAATATACACCCTTTGAACAGCAGGCTGAAATTACCGTACAGACCAATTTTTTTGGGACCCTGGCAGTGACGGAAACCATGATACCACTCTTGAAAAAATCTCAATCACCACGCATCATTAACATTGCGAGTTCCGCGGGACGATTGGCCATTTTAAAATCAACAGAGTTGCTTCAAACCTTGACGGACCCAGAGCTGCAGCTGCCACGCTTAAAGGAGCTGATGCAGACCTTTGTTGCCGACGTCGAAGCAGGATCGCATGCTGCAAAAGGCTGGCCCAATACGTGTTATGGTATGAGCAAGTTGGGCATCATAGCGCTGACCAAAATTATCCTAGCACGGGACTACCCTGAAATCATGTGCAATTCTGTGGATCCTGGATTTTGTGCAACAGATCAAAACAACCAACAGGGAGTCCTACCAGCCGAACGAGGGGCTGTAACACCCGTCCTGTTGGCAAGCTTGCCAGCATCGGATTTTCTTACAGGACGACATTTGTTCCAAGAACAAGAAATTGCCTGGTGATGAATGCTGGGGGGTGGTAGGTGAATAAGTAGGGTCTAGTGGGGAGTTACAACAATGTAATGCACATCAGACGCACATAAGTCATACATCGTGCATTAGGGTGTGAGTTCTTAATGAGAACCTGAAGCAAGATTGTGCAGGACTCGTGCTTGGCGCCTGATGCCTCTTGCTTGCTGGATGCGTTGAAACAAACGAGAACTAAGCTATCATAAATCATAATATTATCATCATCACTCATCACAACAGAAAATTATGAAAATAAGCGAACCAAAACTTGAGACTGAGCACAAAATTAAATAAATTACTAATTAACTCCTTCTTACCATTGCACAAAAAAAAAACCAAAATAATGAAAACGACACTTCACTTGTTCTTTCTTCTCCTCTGGCTACTCGTCGTCGGCTTTGTTACAGCTAGACGGGGAAGTCTTCCTCAGCCTCAATACAAACAAAAACAAGAACTGCCATCTCCTCTCTGGGGTGTCTCGGCAACGGCAACGGCAACGGCAACGGCAACGGCAACGGCAACAGCAACAACCAACGCAAGCAGATCAAGCACGACGAACACGGACTACGAAAAAGTAGCGAAATTGGCATCGCATTCCAGATTTGTAGATCGGTTGCATGAGGTATCTGCCAAATGGGGTGCCTCACACGAAAAAAAGCATATAACGGAGCAAAGCGATCCGCGAAATAATAATAAGTAATATGGCGAGCAAACGAAAATGCCCCCACTCTACAGCCGATCCGCCCGCCCACTTATAAACTCGGCTTAATGACCTTGTAGCTTTGAGAAATTAACCAGTATACCAGCTTATAACATATAACCCATTAATACAATCAATTTAGTTTTGTGAAATTATAAAAGGAGGACTTTTCATTCGGAAAAGATACAAAGTTGGTTGTATAGTCTAGACTCTAGATTTCAAAAAGAAGAAAAACAGGCGTAATTTAACAGGCGTCAGGTCTCAACAATGACGACAAAAACAGGCAACCGAAAGAAAATTAAAATCCCAAGGAAAAGGTGACCAATACATTGTCACTTCTTGTTGTCGTCATGGGTTTCTTTTGTACACGCCGCAAGGATTCGACAAAGCATGTTGGTGAAAGCGCACTATCTCCGTCTTCTGACTGTGCGACACTACTACCAGGTACCCATGATTGTTCCACTCCAGTGGGACTGGTTTCTGCGTTGTGCCGGTGCTTTGCGCTCCTCCTACTTGGTTCAAATAAATGACCTGCCTGTAAACAACCTTTTGAACTTGTCTGTCTGTCTTTTCTCCCGAGGACAACCTCAATACCTGGTCGATGACAAGTTCGGTGCCCGGGGGGAGGGGTGTCTGCAGAAACATTTTGTGTGTAGGATTAAGGTTTTCCAATGACGCAACGATTGCACGTTGGCGCCCTTTTTCAATGTTGTGACGAAGCTCAATACATCTCACAAATCTGATCTTCACTACTAGAGCTAGCTAGTAGGTCTAGCTAGACCTACTTTATCGTCATTTATTTTTTGTTTGAGAGGGACGAGCAACATTGGTGCTACAGTGGCAAACAAGAAGTTTATTTTGGAAGTCGAATCCACTTCAAGTAACAATAACCAAAGTGCAACAACAAAAATGTCTCCCACCAAACGATCCAATGAGGAAGGATGGGATCAACAGGATCTCAAACGTATCCGTGGAGGCGGCGAGGATGATTTAATAGAAGATGAAGAACTCTACGACGAAGAATTAATTGACATGGCCGCAGAAGAAGAAGAAGAAATTGCTCAATCTTACGAAGTAGCAGTAGAAGGAGAAGAAGAAAATACCGGCAGTTCTGCCTACGACAGTTTTGACGATCACGTGGTAGCTGCTTCCAAATCTAAATGGGTCCGACCTCCTCTGGCAGCCGACTGCGACAACAAGGCAGATCTCAATGTTCAATGGCTCGATATTGACACGGTTGGTGGTAAACCCTTGGAGCAAAATCCCAATCGGTCCAAACAAACTGTGGTGGGAAATACCAATGGCCAAGAGGTGCCCGTCATTCGTGTTTTTGGAGTCAACGAAACCGGACATTCCTGCACTGTCTTTATCCACGGATTTACGCCGTACGCCTACTTTGCCTTGCCGTCGCCGGAATTTCAGCCGAGCATGTTCGAACAGAACCGTGGCAAGACGCTCAAAAATATTCGCAAGGTACTCGATGATCGACTGCGTATGGCAGCACGGGGTACCACTCTTCAACAGTACGTACTGGGAGTCGAGTACACGAGCGATCACAAGAGCATTATGGGATACGAAACCAAACATACACAATTTATCAAAGTTTACCTCGCCATGCCTACGCTTGTTCCGACCCTCAAACGTGTCATGGGAGAGGGCGTGGATCTGGGAGGATCCATTGTTCCTGGAGCACCCGCCCAGGAACTCAGTTTCGAGCCATTCGAATGCAACGTGCCGTTTGTCCTGCGGTACATGATTGATCAAGATATTACCGGAGCTGGATGGTTGACTTTGCCCTCGGAAACCTACCGATTTCGGTCGGAAACCAACAAGACGACTCACTGTCAGGTAAGCTGGGCTAGAAGATACAAGCTAACGCCCGTGTTTGTTTGATGTTTTCTCCTTTTCTAAAATCGTTCTCTCATATTATCAAAACGATCATGCACGTACGCATTTACATACGTATATGTAGATGGAAGTTGACATTTCATACGACGATATTGTTGCACGAAAATCTGAAGGCGAATGGAACAAGATTGCTCCTATTCGTATCCTCTCGGTGGATATCGAATGCCAGGGACGCAAGGGACACTTTCCCGAAGCGGACAAGGATCCTGTCATTCAAATTGCTAATGCAATCACGGTTTACGGCGACAAGAAACCTATCATTGAAAACGTGTTTACCCTCAAGGGATGTCTTCCCATTGTTGGTGCTCAAGTCATTTCGAGTCAAGAAGAGGAAGATATGCTCATGAAATGGAGAGCCTGTTTAGAATTGGCCGACCCAGATATCATTACCGGCTACAATGTGCAAAATTTTGACATACCTTATTTATTAGACCGAGCCGCGGCCTTGTCTAAGAATGGGTCCACGTCCAAGGCCAAGTTGGCCAATTTTAATATGTGGGGACGTATCAAAAACGCTCGGACCAAAATGAAGGATACAATATTCCAGTCGTCGGCCTACGGAAAGCGATCCAACATTGAAACTACCATTGATGGTCGTGTCATTTTTGATATGCTCCCGTATATGCAGCGCAACCACAAGCTGAGTTCCTACACGCTCAACAGTGTTTGCTCCGAATTTTTGGGACAGCAAAAAGAAGACGTTCACCACAGCATTATTTCCGATTTGCAAAATGGAAGCGACGAGGACCGCCATCGGTTGGCCGTGTACTGTTTGAAGGATGCCTTGCTACCTCAGCGTCTCATGGATAAGCTGAGTGTGTTGGTCAATTACATTGAGATGGCGCGTGTCACAGGAGTGCCCATGTCCTTTTTGATTTCCCGTGGACAACAAATCAAGGTATTTTCGATGATTCTTCGTAAGACAAAGGAAGAAAAGTTGTTGGTCCCAACACTGGCTAAAACTGGGGGTGCAGGTGACGACGTCGGGTACGAAGGGGCTACCGTCTTGGACCCTATCAAACAGTATTACAAAGAACCAATTGCTACCTTGGATTTCGCTTCGCTATACCCTTCCATTATGCAAGCTTGGAACTTGTGCTACTCGACCCTTGTGCCCCCGCAGGATTTGAACCGCGTCGACGAAAGTCTTTACAAAAAGAGTGAAAATGGACATTGCTTTGTTCACTCGAACGTCAAAAAGGGTATTTTGCCCACAATTCTTGAGGAACTGTTGAGCGCTCGTAAGCGAGCCAAGAAGGACATGAAGAATGCCCCAACTGAGTTCGAAAGGACCGTCCAGAATGGTAGACAGCTTGCTTTGAAAGTGTCGGCCAACTCTGTGTACGGCTTTACCGGGGCTATTGTTGGTCATCTTCCCTGTCTACCCATTGCCTCCTCGACAACTTCGTACGGTCGGTACTTGTTGGAAAAGACCAAGGAGTTTGTGGAGGCGACCTACACAATAGCCAACGGATACGAACATGATGCAGTGGTTGTCTATGGAGACACCGACTCCGTCATGGTCAAATTTGGCACAAGTGAACTCTCCAAGGCGTTTCGCTTAGCAGAGGAAGCAGCTGAAAAAGCGTCCAAGATTTTTCCAAGCCCTATTCTCTTGGAATTCGAAAAGGTTTACTACCCATACCTCTTGATGAACAAGAAACGCTATGCCGGTCTCATGTGGACCAAGGAAGACAAGTGTAAGTTATTATTTATTTGACATCCCTTTCTATTGTTTGTGCCCAACTAGACTCGGAGGACGCTCACACATTGTAATTTAATTTTTTAGACGACAAAATGGACACCAAAGGTCTCGAAACTGTCCGGCGAGATAACTGCGCTCTTGTTCGTGACTTGATCCAGACATCCTTGAATACTATTCTTATTGATCAAGATGTGCCAGGCGCCATCAAATACGTAAAGTCGCAAATTTCTGACTTGCTTCAAAACAAAATGGACATTTCGCAGTTGGTAATTACCAAGAGTCTTAACAAAGGAGCCGAGTACGCATTGGGCCTGGGGGGCAAGAAGGAAGACTATAAGGTCAAGCAAGCTCACGTAGAGCTCGCAGCCAGAATGCGAAAACGAGATGCTGGTTCGGCACCCCAAATGGGAGATCGTGTGCCGTACGTTATTATAACAGGGGCCAAGGGCGCTGCCAATTTCGAAAAAGCCGAAGATCCCATTTACGTTTTGGAGAATAATCTACCTATTGACTGCAAATGGTATTTGAGCAACCAGCTTGCCAAGCCCCTGACTCGTATCTTTGAGCCAATTATCGACAATGTTGAAAAGAATCTTTTGCAAGGAGATCACACTCGCAAGATCTTTATTCCCACTCCCAGCGCACGAAAGGGCAGTTTGATGATGTTTGCTGTCAAAACGGCGACGTGCGTTGGCTGCAAGACCGCTATTACAGACTCTTCCAAGGGTTTCTTGTGCAGGCACTGTCAGCCCCGTGAGGCTGAAATTTACATGGAAAAGTTGGCTGTGATGCGTGAGGCTGAGCTACGCTACAACAACCTGTGGGCTGCCGCCCAGCGTATTCACGGTACAGTGCACTCGGATATTATGTGCACTGGTGATGGCTGCGCCTGCCAGTTCTATCGTCGTAAGAAGGTTCAGGCAGATCTCAAGCTAGCACAGGAAGTCCTGGACAAGTTTGGACGATAAGAATAAGAGTAGTCTAAAAAGAGTAAGTATTCTCATCATGATTTTAATGTATAGCCAAGATTTTGCTGGTGTCAGCATGTGGTTTCCTTAGAGACATGAAGTAGTTCTCCATTTGATTGGAGCAGGAAGGTTGCTGTATTTTACACCCGACTATTGCTTCCTTCGTAGTTGTTTATTTCTCAAAACAAGGACGAAGCAAATTACCAAAGCCTCGACTCGATCCACACGACGCTTAAAAGTTTCATCGCATTCCTCCTGTACATTTTCGGGTTCCTCTCCTTTGTCTATTTCCCTGCCAATCACTTTCTTGTTAGAATTGGAAATGACCTCTTTGCATCTTTTGGTCAATTCGTCGTCTTGATCAAGATCGGGCACCAGATGCCAAGGCAATTCTTCATAGTCCTGATCCTCCCATGAAATTTGGTCATGGTCTTCTGTCACGTGTCCATCATCCCATACAGTCAAAGGAGCATCTTCTTCTTGAACATACTCGAGGTGATGTGTAATTAAGGGTTCCTGAAATTTGATGGCGCATTCTCGCTGAGGCTCTGGAGGCTCGACGACAGCAGTATCATCAACAAGTGATTTGGTTTTCTGGACGGGAAGAGGCAGATTCCCTTTCTCGCTACTTCCCTCGTCACCAGAAGATAACAAAAGTTCCGGTAGCCCATCATCGTCTTCGTAGGCTACACCATCGACTTGCTCCAATATTTCATCCAGAGGTGAGGCAAGCTGGGAATTTCGCTTGCGTTCATGCTTCTGCTTTGCAATACCACCACCACCACCAAAACTAATTTCGCTGGCGTCCAAGTCTGCCGTACAAACACTACTAATACCACTGTCGTCCCAACTGAATTTAAAATTGTGTTTCTTGGATGAATCGTCCATACCAGCAGGATAGCGGCGACGACCAACGTCAAAGGACACGCCCGAGCAGGACATCATACTTTCATCCAGGTTGTTGGACTCGCTGTCACTGTCGTTCCAATATCCCATATTTTGCTTCGAGATTTTCTCGTTCGTTTTGGCTCCTACAAAAGAAAGTTTGATTATTTATTTGTAAATTACAAGTAATGCACAAAGATGGCAGGTGAGTTGCTTGCACTAGTCTGGTACTAGTAGTCGAGACTACTAGTATTGGAGCAGGAGCGAAATAATAATAGAGGAGTACCAGTATGTACTACTACTACAGTAGTGACTAGTACTAGCTAGTAGTACTGTAATAAATAGTACGGTACTCCGAACTCCGCATGATCTGCCAGTTCATCCCACGGGGGCAAAAGCTTCTACTAGTAAAGTCATTGCTACTCGGTAGCGAAATCATCTATAGTAATACTGTAGAAAACCAATAGAAGCAACTGGTACCAGTAGGGACCAGTTCATTTTTTTGACATCATTCAGTCGTTTTGATCTACTACTATTTTGAGACGGCAAGAACAGGTGGACGGACAGATGTT
>Ga0100392_1001642_pt1 | contig 20735 bp, 12 predicted proteins | sample CryGeymeta201516_FD_81548 | JGI IMG/M metagenome (GOLD analysis project Ga0100392, IMG submission 81548) | Groundwater microbial communities from Crystal Geyser aquifers in Utah, USA - Crystal Geyser metaG 2015-16 | ecosystem: Environmental > Aquatic > Deep subsurface > Groundwater | place: USA... | reverse complement strand
TACTTTAGAGTAGTGTGAGAGGCATACTCCAGTTTTCAATTAGGAGAGTTTAGAAAAATATTTAGGAGAGTTTTAGGAGAGTTTAATTAGGAGATTTTCTGAGACATTAGGAGAGTTTTTTTTTCAATTAGGAGAGTTTTTTTCTCAATTAGGAGAGTTTTTTTTTGTTAAGCTAGATATTATCTAGAGGAATTAGAAGATTTTATTTTTCATTTAGGAGAGTTTTATTTCAAATTAGGAGAGTTTAGTCAACAGTACTAGGAGCGTTTCACCTTAATTAGGAGAGTTTTAGGAGATTTATGAAAAAGAAATAGGAGACTTTTAAAAGTCTCCTAATTAGGAGATTTTCAATTAAAGCTTCTTACTACCTGTTCTTCCTGGTAGTTACTAGAGTACTGGTAGAGTACTACTGGTACAAGCTACCACCTGGTACTAAGTTGCCAAGCAATTTTATATTACCTGGTACAGTAGTCTAGTAGAATTCGTACCTGGCATATACTACTAGTACCAGTCTGAGTAGATGACACTTTTCCCTCGGACATCATTGGCGATTTCTGACTCATAATCCACCCATCTCATCGGTACGGACCCACCAAATTTGATTCTAAATGACACGACAACAACTCTAGACTACTACCTACTGTAGTACCAACAGACGCTTTTAAGCGACAACATCTGCCAATATTGTTAATCAAGTACACAAATTAGATCAACTAAGAAAAGACGAAACACACCATGATGTTGCAAAAGATCAAAAGGCTCAACTGGTTCTCGACACCCTCTAAATTATTGCCCCATGGCTTTACAGGAATTTGTTCCGTGCTATTGGGGCTCCGCATAACATGTCACCATCTCTTGGGTCAGGCAGATCTGTACAACGAGTATGCGAGTATCCCCTATTCTGTCATTCTTTTCTGCGTCTTTAGCATATCAAATGCCTGGGCGGGATATAAATTGGCTAGCAAAGCTATGAAGGGGACACAGGGCATCTTTCGGCGTTGTGCGATTTTTCAGATATGCTTGAGTTGTCATGTGATTCGATTTACACCACAAATCACTCACTTCATTCGCTGGCTACGTGGCGGGACCTACGGTTTCCAAGTCGTAGGAGCTGTCCTCTGTATTCTTGATACACTGACGGCTCTCGCAACTGTTCTTTGCACACTCTCCTTTTTGCAAGCTGCGAGAGAAGAGTGGCATCGCGCAAAAGAGGTATCTGTGGCGGTAGTGTTTGGGACGTTTGGGCTTCTTTTGCTGTCAACCTATCCGGTTCAGCTGGTATTTTTTGGACAAGACTGGTGGGAATGCGTGCAAGAACGTTACCCGTTCCAAGCAGCTGGGATGGTCGGATATATCTACGTCCCTACCACAGTCACCTTCAGTTTGATTTTGTTTGGATGCAGTTTGTACCAACGCAAGATTATTTCTCCCCAAGGTTTTGGCATTGCTTCTAGTATTGTCATTTTGGGTATACTCGTCAGTACCGTCCTGAATCAGGAGGTACACATTCCTGATGTATCAACACAGCGCATCTATTTGCCGTGCGAAGAGCCGCCGTCAGGAACACTTGAAGCTACGATTGTGGAAGCTTTGGATATCTCAAAATACAGCAGGATCTTCTTGTCAAACTTCCTTGGGATTGATTTTCAGCAGAAATCCTGAGGCAGCGACATTAAAGGTGCTTTCTATTTCAACTTTCTTAGACGAGCAACTGTAGCATATCGAATATTCACCCTGGAAAGGTCGTGATCTCGAAATTTTGTTTTCATAGTACCATATTTATTATTTTATAAACATTACTCTGAGTACTTCTTCAGCTTGCTTTATTCTATTTATCAGGGTCCAAATTAGGGTACACGTCTTTCATAGCAATACCAGCCAGCTCCTGCAATTGCGCATCATCCTTGATAACATAAAGTCGGTTCTTCATACGTGGCTTAAGAAAGAGCTTGAATATTTTTACAAAGAAACCAACGCCTGGGGGAGCGTTGACAATACAAAATAACGAACAGCGGAGAGGAAAGCTATCATTTGTGACTTCTGTGAAACGCTTCACGAAAGCGTGGTGGTAGAAGGTTGCCTTTCCCAAGTCCAAGATGCAGATAGATCCTTTTTTCTGCATCTCCTCGCTGGCCTCCAACGCTTGCTGAACCGTGACGACACATGAACGTGTCAGAGCATCAATGTTACTTTTCTTGGATCCGCGGGAGGGATCAACGATTAGGAGTCTCTCGTGACCGGGAACAGTACGAATATAGCCGATAGAATGATACTCCTGGTCGTCCATCATAGCTCCAGCGCGATTCAAAGGAAGGAAGGCCTTATCCACGCCAAACAGATCGACGCGATTTTCCCAGTACTTAACATATCGCTTTGCTGCCAAGTCGACTTGAAATACATCGGTCCGCAAGAACATTAGCTTGAAGTCGTCAGTGAGAAGCTCGGGACACTTGCACTGGGCATCCAAAAGACATTTCTTCTCGCCTGCAGGAATCTGTTCAATTTTGTATTCAAAATCTTTCAGAGCATTCTCGATCAAGTCATCCGTTTCAAGAGGATGTTTTTGATGGTGTTCGTCTGCGAAATTGATCGTACTTTCTTGCGATCTGGGTGGCATTGCGCTATGGCTTAGTGCTTAGTATGCAAATAAAAAATAAGAACGGGCTCTAGAGCGCCCGATGTAAAACCAAATCAATGAAAGTAAACAAAACAGAGAGTTTTGTTCAATTTCAGAAAATCCGTTAATCATGCTAACGTCAGCTCTCAGATCGCGTCAGAACAATATTATTTATTGAATTTATACCACCTTAAGAGGAAGGGTACTAGTACTTTCTTTATTATTACCGGGTAGGGTCTACCTGGTACCTGGTACTACGATAATACCTGCTACTGTACCTATTATTATGTAGTTACCGTAGTCAAAAAAATTCTCGAAGATTTTGACGAGCAGACAAAATTTGACCAAAGTAACACGTCTTATTTTTATTATTACCAGGTACTCGGGAGTACCTGGTACTATTTATTTAGTCAAACTCAAACTTTCTCGGCTGGTTATTGGTTTATTACCGTAATACTGTACCTGGTACCATACCTGGTACTAGTTAGAGTACCTGGTAGTAGTACCAGGTATGGTACCAAAAAGGATTGGCACAATAATTTTTTCCGAGTTGCCTGGTACCAGGACTGTTATGGCGGAGTCAGCAGACGGTGCGTTGAATTGAATCGTGTGTTATTCATTCGTGCATCTTCACTCGACGTACTACAGTACAGTACGCTCTAGCTACTTTAGCTGACTACTAGTACTACGTACTCGAGTAGCTGGTACTAGTACCTGGTAGGTACTGTACCAGGTACAGTACCAGGGTACTCGGATACCATCATTCGTAGAAGTCAGTAGTTAACTGAACTTATGACGACACTAAAAACCGAAATTTCTCACATCATATCAAGAAATTATGAAGCTAAACATAGTCATACCATTTGTTGGACTTGCTAGCGCTGGCTTGTTTCATTTGATACTGAAGCAACCTATTTCGTTACGCCTGCATAATGTCATCTTCCGTCGACGGGGATCGCAGAGTTGCGTTCCCGGAGAAATTCTTCGTCAGGGACATGCCCAACCTCTTCGACCAATATCAGACGAAGAGAAACTCGCCTTTGGCCGTGATCGATCTGTAATTCTTCGCGACGTTCTTAGCGAAGAATGGGTGGAACGTTTACAGCTGCTCATGCTGGATGCATACCAGCACCCAAATTTTTGGGACGTGCTCTATTCACGAATGGTGGGCAATTTTTACTCGGCACAGAAGAGCGTGCTTCTCCATCAAACCTCAATCTGCGGAAAAGAAATTGCGCAGTCCTCTCCAACTGTCACCATTGCTCAGCAACTTCTCGATGCTAAGGAAGTTCGCAGCTGTGAACCCAATATTGCCCTCATGAATTACGGTCAACCGGGCAACACGAGCGGAACAACGGGATGGCACACAGACCAAAAATACATGCCCGTGCGACGGACACGCTCCGACCGCGCTCATGTGGTGCGGTTGTGGATTCCGCTGCTGCCCTTCACGGAGAACGAACTCATTTTTCAGATGCTCAACGATAGCCACGCTGCCAGGAACGAACGTGAAGAACGTGCGTTGTCTGTGGGCGGCTCGGATTATTTTATGCACAACAAACTGATCCAACAAGGAGCCGACATAATAGATAAGCACCTCGTTCGACCTATGAATTATCGTCCAGGCGATATCATTGTTTTTACTGGCGACGCACCTCATTTGGCACAAGGAATCAACTGCAGTAGAAACTCGTGTCCCCGACTGATTCTGTCGTACAGTGGTGACCACGCTGAGTTTACGGATCAACATTTCAGAGCGTACTTGCCAATCAACGACAATCAAACAGTGGGTTCGAATGTTCAAGGTTCCCAGTTTCCCAGAGTTTATCCGAGCTTGATTCCCTGGGAATGGGCTCCATTCCGCCCAACTTACGGAGAAATAATAGCAACGCTAATCGACGGGGCAAAAGCAGGAACCAAACCCTTTGCTAGGGTAAGTATCACTGAAACGCTGCCCTATTTGGGACGAGTTTACAGTGCTTTTCGGTTAGGTATGTGGGCTGTTCCCAACATGGCCCAGGAAAACGATGGTCCTGCTTTCGAAAAGCTTTCGCTTTGGAGGCACTTCGTGTCAAATATTGTAAAACCTTAAATGATCTATACAAAAACTAATAATCTGCAACCAAATCTATTAAAAGCCGCCCATTGACACGGAGTGTATATCATTCATTCTTTCAACAATGTTTAAGGGGGGGGGGTCTTCTGTTCGTAGTTTGAACGTCATTATTCATGGCAGAACGGAACCATAGAATGCTGCAGAGTACATGGTACTCCGGAGGGAGTACCTATTAGTCCAACAATGTCGTGTTCAAATAGTTAGACGCACGTGAGCTCTGAAAGAATCGAAAATCGTCCTCCCTTTCTGTCGTAACATTGCAATACGAAAACATGTTCGTACTGTTCATAATTACAGTTACAATTGCTTACTCGCACAACAATGAACCGCAGCATCCACTCGAGCTCCCTTTTTGACCCACCAGGCGAAGATCATGTTACCATGAGCAACGATGAAAACAATGACGGCGGCGACGGCATGTTATTGCAGCATCCACCACCCATGGAAAAAGCCATGGTCTGCACCAGCGTCGTCGAGATCGGTGCCAAAGTTTGTTTCGCAACTTACAACGAGGAGGAAGAGGAGATCATTATTGAGGAATCGCCGTGCAGTGGAAACGACTTTGCGGTCGTAGCAGAGCGCTATTTTGCCCTTGTCCGTCCGAATTTATTGTTGTTGGGAAATTCCATTGTAACCAACGAAGGTTTTCTCGAAGTCTTGACAAAACCAATCCCGACATTGGTGATGGATGAAGGCAAAGATACCTATGGTAAAGGCGATGGTGTCAACAACACAAGCAGTGCAACAGGTTCCTCCAATGCCGAAGCCTCTTGCAGCATTCCGTACCGTGTTCTGAAATCGGCAGCCTTTGATGTTCGCAATGGCATGGCGCTCATTCTCGATCATTTACGTGTCGAATCACTCATCCGTCGTAGCGGTAATCGTCGACAGGCTCGTGATGATCCCGTCCGTCAATTCCCCACCAGCAATCGCACGTTTGCGGTTTCGCCGTACCACATGCTGGGTAGCGTTATAGACTTGGATTCTCAATTGCAAGTAAAGGCGGTGGGAGCTCTCTTGTCGTTTCTGCAGAGTACTATTTTTAAGTTGGACGGCCAAATTACCGTCAACAAGATTCGTCATGCTAAATCGTCAAAATACATGCATTTGAGTGGTAACACTATTTCTTCGCTCTCCATCTTTTCCACCGACCACCACCCTCTCTTGGCGTCCAAAGGTCGGGGTAACAGCAAGGAAGGATCCTCCTTGTTCTCCTTGTTGGATCGAACCAAGAGTCGCGGGGGGCGCCAAATGCTCCGCCAATGGATGCTTCAGCCACTCTTGGATCGAGAGGAGTTGTTGGCACGACAAGATGGTGTTGATTTCTTTGTAAATCCGCTTTTAGAAAATTGCGAGAGTGCGGCAGGGGCCATTCTCAGCCTTCTACAGCAAGTCGGACCCGTCAATCAAATCCTCAATCGCATCATGAAGTGTGTCCCCTTGCCGTCGGATTTTGTTGCGCTCACGAGAACGCTGTCGGCGGCTCACGAAATATGCAAAGTGCTGTCATTTGAATTGCTGGAACGACTAAAACCCTTTGTCCCGCCACTAGGAATGAATCTGCCTCCCGGTGTCACCGACAACGAAGCGGGACGTGCGGAGCGGGGCATTCGTTTCTTACAAGATATTCTTCGGCGGTGTAACACGCCCGTTCTATGTGATTTAGAGGAGCGCATTTGTGCCTGTGTCGACGAAGATTCCACGTACGAAGCACGCGATACGGTTTGCATCCGTCCAGGATTTTCGGAAGAATTGGATCAACTAAAGACTAACTACAGTCGTCTCAATGGTATGTGGAGTGAGAGCTATTCTTTTCTTAATAGTAGAAATGGTGGAAATCTAATTCTTATCTACTAATCTCTTCTGCAAAAAAGAATTCCTGTATGGACAGCGGCACGTGGCCATGCAACAATATCCCGAACTCGGTGATATTGTGGTAGCATTCTTTCCGCAGATTGGATACTTGTTGGGCTGCGAAAAGGACAAGATTAGTCTCCACGTTCACGACGATGGCACGCATACTGTCTTGTTCGCCAACGCTAACGGAGAGACTCAGCCTCTGCCACCAGAGGTCCGTCATATTTGTGACAATGAGGACGGCATGTCGTACCTAAAAAACGACGCCATGATGCTGCTAGATGAAACCCCCGGCGATATTGACGGTGCCATCAAGGATCTCGAAGCCGAGATCGTTTCTAATTTAGAAGATGAGATTTTAGAAGAAGAAAATGACCTTCGAGAAACATTCCTGGCTCTTTCCGAGTTGGACTGCATCCTCTCATTTGCCATTGTTGCTAAGGACCGTAATTATGTTCGTCCACATATCTTGGGTGATGATGGAGAACAAGTCGTTGTCATTCGGAATGGACGACACCCTTTGCAGGAAATCCTTGTCAACGGAGACTTTGTTCCGAACGACACGGATATTGGAGACGAAAAGCGCATCAATATCGTGACAGGCCCTAATTTCTCAGGCAAGAGCTGCTATTGCCGACAAGTTGGCGTATTGGTCTACATGGCGCACATTGGCGCTTTCCTTCCCTGTGAAGGCGCCCAGCTGTCTCTGTTTGATCAAATATTTGCCCAGTTCAGTACCGTGGAAACGTGTGCAGTACCACAAAGCAGCTTCCAGCTCGATCTAACACAAATGGGAACCATCTTGCGACGAAGCACCCCGAAATCCCTTGTACTGGTCGATGAATTCGGCAAAGGTAGGTGTTTGATTATTTGCTTTTATGTTGTTGTTGCTTTATGAAGTATTTGACCAACTCCCAAGCTCAATCTAACCACTCCTTCTCTCAGGAACGAGTCCGGCATCTGGCATCGCTTTGCTTTCGGCTGCGCTCCGGAAATTTGCAAGAACCAAAGCCATAGTTGTGTGCACCACTCACTTTTTAGAAGTCTTCTCACGCCAACTGCTGCAGGACCGCGATAATGGTGTTAGAGCTTTGCGCATGGCCGTTCACATCCCCCGCGACCGATGCGACATGGCAGAACCCCTTTTTCGTCTCGAAACTGGTGTTGCCGATAGTTCAGCCGGAATCGTCTGCGCCAAAATGGCGGGACTGCATAGGTCAGTAGTGGCACGAGCACAGGACATTGTTGTGGCCTTAAAGGATGGAAAGCAAGTACAGCCTTGCAAAGAAGTACAGCAGGCCATTGTACGTCGAATGCTGGCGCCAGCTGCAGATGATATCTTAAGAACGTTCATTTCCCGACCGACGTGGGGGGATGCTTCGAACGAAGAAATATCAGAGATACTCAAAAAGGTCGCCGGGATTAAAAGCCAGGTCTAGCAGCTTTCTAATTTCATCTTTTCGATGAGAGGCGCAAGCTTTTCCAGGTCAGCTCTCCAGAGGTCTGAGGGGGTTCTTTTTTGAATCGCTTCCAAATCTTGCTCTTTCCTTGCTGCATCGTCTTGGAGTTGAGTAATCTTTTCTGATGTCAGGTTAGAGAGGGCCATATTCAACAAGTAATCAAATTCTTGTATTGGAGTAGTCGCCTCTTGCCTTCCTTCCGCTTCACCCATATCGTTCTCTTCATCTTGCTCGTCTTCTTGTTGCCTCAAAACGGTATTGTCATTTCGAATCATATCCAGATCAGATGCCGATGCAAACTTGAGTGTTTTCATTTGGTCAACAATTTCTGCTTTGGACTGCCTTCCACTAATGAGATCAATTTCTCCGTCCACCACAGCGCGAATAAAATTAGCTTTGTTCTTCATGAGTACCGAAGCGTGCTTCATTTCAGATTCCAGGACCGACTTGCGATCGTGATAAAGTGCCATACGTACAGCAAAAAAGGCATCTGCAATCTCTTCCGCCGATTTGTATTTATGAATCACACTGTTAGCGTCAAAAGCGTGCATATTCATCGTGGAAAGTTTTGACTTGAGCTTGAAGGCTCCTTCGAGACCTGTGGCGCTATTCATTATTCGCTGGAGCTTGGCACTGCTCAACTTAACCTCAAATGACACCTTAGTGGTAGTGTGGTTTTCCACGAACCCCATAATCTCACCACGGTCGCGCATCTTGAGAAGGCTTTGCTTATACTGGTCCGTCCAAACTCCGAGAGGAAGCTCATCAATCAATACAGAATTCTCGGTAGCCTGTTTTGCCCTGCCATACGTCACATAACCGCAGCCGTCTTCCTGAGGCTCAATCCTTCCCCCGAAATTTCGCGCATACGGGCGAATTGGAGGCAGATCCTCTACCTCATCCAGTCTAGCAATGATGTAATTCAAAATATCCTCGGGATTGTACGACGGGACGTGCGTCGACCAACCTGTCCCGATACCCTGGCTTCCATTTATGAGCAAAAGCGGAAGAATTGGAGCATAAAATTCTGGTTCTATTTTCTGCCCATCATCTTCCAAATAGTTAAGCAGGATATCATCCTCTTCCGGGAAAATATAGCGACTAATGCGAGACAGGCTCGTGAAAATATATCTTGGCGAGGCAGCGTCTTTCCCTCCTGATAGGCGAGTACCAAACTGACCTGATGGAACCAACAGGTTGATGTTGTTGGACCCCACAAAGTCCTGAGCGAGCCCAATAACTGTGTAAAGGCATCGGGAAAATAACATTGATTAAACGAGCTGATAAAGTGCGCGAACACTCTCAGGGACAATAACTTTGTAATATTCACTTACTGGTGGACTGGAGGGAAACTTCTCCATGGTGGTAATGCGTGTGTTCAGCGCAATACCCTGTCAGCTGCGCCACTTTGATTTCCGATTTCAGGTTTCGTTTGAAAGCCGCGTAAAGAACTTTGCGCTGAGAGGGTTTGAGACCATCAACCACATTTGGTAGACTTCGAACATTGTCAGCATTGGAGAAGTGAATCATTTCTTTATTGATAAAGTCCTCATATGTAACCGAGTTTCCAGCTTCGCTGTCTGGGTCCAGTGTTATCTCTGGATCGTACGTCGCATTAATCCAATCTCGGCGTGCTGCAGCTTGGTTCTTGTCAAACACCATGTCAACGAGTTCCCCGTCCATATCTGAGTTCCAATGATATGGACGGAAGTGTTTGTGAAAGGCAGCAAAATATTCTTTTGCTTCGGCAGGAGTACTAGTTCCCAGACCTTTGTAATACTTAATGCTCCACTTTTTCAGTTCTGATGGGTCTAGCAGAGATTCTCGCCATTCATTGTATTCTGCCAAGGAATAGAATGATAAAACTTCCTTGTTTCCTTTTCGTGTTGCTTTCAAAAGAGGCGTAACGAACGAGGAGAGAAAAGTTTTATCACGACCGTCTGTCCCAGGAGCACAGTCAACCGCTGGTTTGAGTAAATTTGGCCAGAAATGACGAAAGAAGTTGATCACCAGTCCTTTAATATGAGAACCATCGTTATCTTGATCTGTCATAAGCATGACATTCCCATAGCGCAACTCTGCCCGCTCTTCTGTCGTGTCGTAATCTTTTTTGAAGCTCAATCCAAGAATCGCCACAAGAGCTTTCACTTCTGCATTGTTGGTCAGTTGTGAAACCTTTGCTTCGCGAACATTCAAAAACTTTCCACGAAGCGGAAACACGCCGTAGAGATCACGACCGATGACTTCCAAGCCGGCAACAGCCAATGACTTGGCAGAGTCACCCTCTGTCAATATCAAAGTGCAGTCGCTGCTCAACGTGGTCCCTGCCTTGTGGGCGTCCTCCAGCTTTGGAATGGCCAAGAGTTCTCGACGAGATGTTTTCTTGCCCACTTCTCTCATCAACAAGGCTTGTTGGCGGCCCTGAGCCACCCGTATCAGCTCCTCTACTATTCCCGGTCCTCCTTCCACGACTGGCCTGACAAGTGCCTTGTTAAGAAACTGCTTGCTCAATGTATACTTGCTGCCGAATTTTTCGGGAGAAGAAGTCAAATACTCCTTCATTTGCGAGTCAAAATTAGGATTTTCAATAAGAGACCGAACCGAAATAAATAAATTGCGTCGAATCACACTAGGAGTAATCGCCATGGCCAACTCCGCATCACACTGCTTCTCCACTTCTTCCTGTAGTCGCTTGACAATTTGATTTGAAATGGCATTTACATGAGTTCCACCTCGATGAGTCGCCATTCCATTGACAAAGGACACAGACTCAAAGCTTCCACTTTCGGATAGGCCGACTCCCACTTGCCATCGTTTATTGATTTCTTCAAACTGCAGAGGCATGGCGTCCTTACCCCTGTATAATGCACTATAGTCGAGAAAAGAGGGCATCGACACATCTTGTCCATTGAGTATCACTTGCAAATTTTCATGACATCCCGCTACATCGACCACTCGCCGGCACATGACGGCAAAGTCATTCGGGTCCAAACCGACTTGATCTGGATTTCCCGTCAATCGTGGAATGTCCGGAACGAAAGTGACCTTGGTAAAATCCTCGCCTAACTTGACTTGCACGGGAACAATCTCGGGATGACCTACTGCTGTCATGTTGTTCCTCCAAGTTTGCTTGTAGTGAAGTTTTCGTTTGGAATCCAGAGTTTCAACTGTGAACTGTGTTGAAAAGACGTTGGTCAACTTGGCTCCCAGTCCATGAACGCCTCCCGTCAGTCGTTTGGTGGAATCATTAAAATTGGATCCCGACAACAAATGTCCAAAGACCAATTCCGGAACATACATTTGTTCGTCCTTGTGCATTTGAATAGGAATGCCTTTGCCATTGTTAAAGATCGAAATGGTTGGTGCAGAGGAGGATGTTCCAGGATCAATGGTAACTTCCAATCGATCGCAATTTTTTGAATCTCGCAATCGATTGTCGGAAGCATTGACCAAGATTTCATCAAAAATTTTAATCAAGGCCGGAACCAGTCCGAATTCTTTTTGGACCATGCGAAAGGGAGGTGTTGTTGTGGCTGTCCCTGTTGCTGCTGTTGATAGTGTTGTTGCGTCATGATTTATTTCCATGGAGTCCGTTACTGAGCTGACTGTGTCGTCGTGTTCTATTGGAGGAACCGAGGGAGTAGGGTCAAGAACCCAACAAGTGGTGGGTGGCAATCGCTCACAAGGTCCCACGTACATTCCTGGTCGCAACAAGATATGTTCGAGGGGTGTCTTGCGACTGTACTGCTCTTCTACACTCAATGACGTTGTTGGGTCGTCTTTATTGCTTGACTGCTGTTGCTTCGTCTTGTTGGCGGCGACAGAAGCCGACGCAGCAGGGCCACCAATGCTTCCATTTACCTTGTTGGGAGAAGATGACACGGACGAAAAATAGTGACGCTGGTTATCATATGACTTTTCTTTGTTGGGAGCAACAGAAGACGCGTTGGCAGTCCCATTATGAGAAGAGGAGTAAAGCAGTCGATGTTGGATAATTTTGTATCGAAGCAATTTACGTGGCGCGACAACGACAACAGGCGTTGCAGTCAAAGTTGACAAATGGCTACTAGATGAAAGAGGACAACATGTTGTGACCAATGGGGCTCTTCTGCTATCGGTGGTCTTGTTGTATCCTAGTGTCGCAGACAGCGGTCGTATCCTTTGTCGACTAGATAGTCGCAATGCTAGCATAGTTGCTTCAAAAGTGGCCTGTGTTTTTGTTTGACTAATAATAATAATAATAATAATAATATTCAAAGTTTTTGTGGCTACAGGTAGTAGCTAGCCTACGAAAGAAGACGAAAGGCTTGTGGACGTTAAAGTTCCTCATTCTTGGCTCAAGTCACGACAAGACTTGGATTACAAGGCGTCCGGGTGGAACACTTGAATCTTTTTGAAAATCCTCACAACCATCCACAAGGCGCTATGGCACTTCAACAATCTGCTCAAAACTTGCAATTATCATAAACCAACACCGATAAATCTTTTCCTAGTAGTACTACTAGTAGGTGCGTATAATAGTATTCTTATTGCTGTAATAGACACGCATACAAATACTAGCCAGGGTCAAAGGGGGGAGCCAAGACCCAATGAATATCAATTTAATTGCGCCTCTTGTTTTTAAAAAAGTACGAAGGCAACAAGAACACTGATAGCCAGCCGCCACAGAAGGCATCATAGATCATAGTTGCTTTCCTTCTTTTGCAAACCCATGCTCTTATCTAGTAGTAGTAGTGCCCGTATCGATTTATGCCACCACTGGTGCATGTGCTGGAGAAGCACTTGTTCACGCCTAGTTCATTTCGTAGGGTTTCCGTTTTGACTCTTGACCAACGCTGTGTTCATTGACTGCTGCGACGGCGGTGGTACGTGACGGAATTTTTCCATTTTTTTCTGCACTACGACGCCAAAGACTCAATTTGAACATGTCTAAGACGTCACATGTTGAGTTGACGAATCACGTGATTCATTTTTTTAATTTTTTTACCAGGTGGACCGGACCTATTGCTTACTGAATTACAGTATTTATTTTTGTTTGTTGAAAACCACCAGAATTAATATGAGGCGTGAAAGATATTTTTATAGACTTCGCATCCTGACATGTTTGTATCTCATTATCATAATAAATAGAGTATTTAATAGTAGTAATTATTTTACATCTATTTTCAAGAGTTTCAATCTGGCTTCAACGCAATCAAGTACAGCACATATTAACTCATAAAACCGTCTCTTGCAATGGTCTTCTCAGCATTTCTCGTCTCCCTTTTGGTCCTGGCCAAAGTGCGCACAACCACGTCAGTCGTTATTGAGCTCGATCGCTCTGTGGTATCGGCTACTCTTCCCAAGGCAATATCCGATCATACCGCCGTCCTCGGCGACGATAATCTCATTTATGTTGCCGGAGGATGTGATGACCCCAATGGTAATACCTGGAATGAAGAATGGGAAACTTTTGCTTGTGGCTCCATCTCTTCGTCTCTCTTTTCCTTTAATCCGGAAACCTCCGAGGTTGCGACCCTTCCGGATATGCCCCGTGGTCGCTACCGTCATGCAGCTGTCTCCGTCGGAGATGAATTATGGATTGCTGGAGGGAGAAGTTTAGAGGACTCTCTGCTGGAGGAAGTGGATGTGAGTATTTTTGTTTTGTAATGCCTGATTTTGAAGGGGTAGGTTTCGCTGGATACGATTATACGATGACTGGATCTTTTTTCTCCAATTGTCACTATCACTCATTTTTTGTTCATTTCCCTGGGCCCAAACACTGAAATGTTTTTGTAAACTAGGTCTTTAATACAGCCAGCCAGACTTGGGCGACGTACACACTTCCTGCTGGATACGCTTCTTCGGATCTAGCTGGCTGGGCCACTGACACACATGCTTTTTTTGCCGGTGGATACGACGCCAACTATACCGCCCTGGCAAAAGTCTACAGCATTGATGTTGCTGCATCTGTAGCAGATAATTTGCTGGCTATTGAGGACAAGGATGATCTCAAAACCGCCCGTGGTGATGTCGCTGCCACGGTCAATATCGAAAAGGGATATGCCTATGCGAGTGGAGGATTTACTCACGAAGATGGCTTTTGCGCCGCACTCGAGTCGGTAGAACGTTACAGTCTCGCGGGTGATACTTGGATTTCTGTCGCATCTCTTCCGACAGCTCGCGCCGACAAGGCTATGGTGACCTATAATAGCCACACGATTGCCTTGGGAGGTGAAAAGGCGCCCGATAATTCGTGCTCCGGCGAACCGCTCACTCCCGCCGAGAAGTCGGAGGCCGTAGACGATATTGAGGTGCTCAATGATGACGATACCACTTGGCAAATTCTAGCTGAACTTCCGGAAAATCGTTTTCGATTTGCTGCCGCGGTTCACAAAGATTCGATCTACGCCTTTGGAGGACAGCAGTCGTTTGATTCTGAGTGCAACTGTCTCAAGACGACCAATGAGATTGTGGCCTTCAAAATCAACGAAGTAACAACTGTTGACGAAAATCAAGCCAACGCTGATGATACGGACCAAGCTTCCGACATGGAATCAGGCATTGACGAAGCAGCCACTGCCGACGGCGCCTCTGGTGCTTTCACATTTCGTGCTGCTAGTATTAGTCTTTTTTCTCTGTTGATTGGATCGCTTTGGATTGTATAAGCTATTGAATGAAGATTTGGCTGATGATTTGACAGCTATAAGTCGCCATGTGTATGAATGTGTCAGTGTACAAAAAGTAGACTTTTAGAACGCAGGATCCACTCTAGAAATGGCCATTTAATTTTATTTACAGTATTTTCCTTGACGAACCTGATAACGGCCTCATGTCAGCATCAGAACGGGGACCACTATGATTACTACTACTATATTGTGTGTGTTTGCAGAAGCACCTGCGCGCACTCAAATAATGACATATTGATCACAAAGCGAAGACTCGCGCTGGTCTTCATAGTCACTGCGAGTTCTCGGTCTATGCACATGCTGTATTAATGCTGCACTCGAGAGATTTGCATAGGGATTTCTAGCTACCTAGTATAGAAGTAGAACAGGATTCACAACTGCTACTAGTAGCAGCTACCAGGTACTCCACAAGGAGTACTCGAGTAGCAGCAAGTGGTAGTCGAGTAGTCGAGTATATAGACTACTCGAGTGGAGATTTGTATTGTTCAATTTTTGTCTTACCTATCAGAGCCAGCGGAAGGCAACGTGAGACAAGGAGACCCGAGCCGGACATCACCGCAATGACCCCAAATGTCCCATCCTGTCTCCCACTCATAAACAGGAACGCATCGGGAGAAATCGGATACAGTGATTCCCACTTCAGGGAAGAAGATCCACATGCCGGGCTGCCAAAGCCAAGGCCTGACTCGTAGCCCAGCGTCGAATCCCTACCAAACAAGCCTAGACCTGGATCCAGCAATTGAAGAGACCGAAAAGAGCAGAAAATTTTGCCATAAATTTGCCATTTTGTCGATACGAAAGCAACTTTAAATACCTAAAATAGTTTCTCGCCAACACTTATCCCTAAGTAAACGTTAACCTTAACTTGCGGTGAGTCTCAAATTTTCTCCATCAAATAAGCGTTGAAAGATTAATTTTAATGTGGCACAGCAGTACACAACTCAGAAAGGTAAGGTAAGCTAGGCTAGGATACCATGGAATGATTTTTTGAGTCTGATTGGTGCGTGCTTCACTTTTTTGGCAAGGCAACAAACAAGAGTCAATCATTTTCCAACACCAATTATTATTCTCGAAAGCACAAGCCAAGAAGATCCTCGCCCGTGACACTTGTCAAAGTGTCTTTCTGCATTCTTTCAACAGAAACAGAAACTCTAGTTGGCACACCTGGACATGATGAACAAACTTCTTGTTGCCCTGGTTCTTACCGGTGCCACTCTGGTTCCCGCCGAGATGGAACTACGATCCGTGCCCACTACTACTGAACTGAAACTTCCCAAGCCCCTTTCGGATGCAACAGCATCGGTGGGTCAAGACGGTTTGATTTATATTGCCGGAGGTTGTGATTCTGCTTTTGGCAATCAGTACATTGCTTCGACGGATACCTTTCGCTGCACGCACGTGTCCCGGTCTTTTTACGCGTTTGACCCATTGACAGATCAATTCGAAACACTGCCTGACATGCCTGATCCTCGGCATCGCCATACTGCTGTCGCCATTAACAACCAAATTTGGCTTGTAGGAGGACGCGATGGCAATGATGCTGTTGTCGGAAGAGTCCACGTAAGTGCTTTGTTGTTCAATTTCTGTGAATCGATATTCTTGACGAATCTAGTAATCTTACACTCTTCTATAATTTTCTGCAACATTCGAAGGTCTACGATATCAACGATGGTCGCTGGAGGACCTTTCGTGATTTGCACGAAACCTACTGGGTATCCGACTCTGCCGGATTTAGCGCCAATGGTCGCGCTTATATCGTCGGAGGATTTACAGCGGGTTATCGTGCCGTCAGCAGAGTGTTTAGTATTGATCCCGCCGCTTCGTGGAAAAGTGGAAGACTCGAAATTTTGCGGCACGCCAATTTAGTCCATCGCCGTGGTGATATTGGTGTGGTGGTCAATGCCAACGAGACGCTCGCCTTCGTCAGTGGTGGATCGACGCATGAAAATCATTTCTGCTCTCCTTTACATTCTGTTGAGCGATATGATTTAGTAACCAGTGCAGGATGGGAAGAACTTGCACCCTTAACACAAGCTCGAACAGGAAAGACGGTATTGGAAGTAAATAATCAGCTTGTGGCGATTGGTGGAGCTCAAGCCGCCAGCAAGCTGTGCGACAAAACTGTTATGGATCCATCAAACATGCAAACTCCCGTGTATGACATTGAGACCTACAATGATGGAACTTGGCATGTTAGCCAAAATCTGAATCAATATCATTTTCGTTCTGCTATGGTGACCTACGAAGACGCCATTTACAGCTTTGGTGGACAATCAAATTTCTTTTCTGTGTGTGAATGTCACCCCACCGTGGACGATATTGTCATTTACCGTCAAGGTAGTGAAACAGAGGATCGCGTCAATGCGGAGCAAAACCAGGATGGTAACTACGGAACTGCAGGTTTCGGCACTCCTAATGATTTCAACCAGGAAACCGATGGAGCCAACGGAACGACGGGTACCGACACTCTCAGAAATGGCGACGAGCAAACCAATGGAGCCTACAACAAGGATAAGACAGGATTTAGTGGATACCAACAAGACGAATCGTCGCGCACCTCCGGAAGTAGACACATCCAATCAAATATGGTGTTGGTTGTGGCGATTGGTGCTGTTGCTGCTCTCTTTATGTAGAATCAATCAAATATATGAATCTGGAAAATAATTCTGCAGTAGAAATAGATGTTCTATGTTGAATAGAAGTATTACTCAAAAAGCAGACTTTTATCAATCCTTGGTGTTGCGAATGGTACCGGGAGGTGTGATGAGTTGCAACAATGCTTTTCCTGCAGGAATTTCCCACTCTTCGTCATAAGAATAAACTTGAAATCCGCTTTGGCTTTTCGATGCGATCTCGACAGGCTTGTACCAAAACTTTGTTCTACCAATAACATCAATTTTCGGCTTCCAAGGTAATCCCGTCAAACTTCCCAACATGTTCCAACGACTTTGAACGTATCCTTTGTCACGATACAACTGAATATCTAACAAAATAGACTGACAGCCTCCTGGCTCGGTCAAGGCATCAACAATGGGTACAAGGTTTTTCAAATTCTCTGTGAACTGATTCGTCCCTTCAAATGACAGTGTCGGATCTGTGAATTTGCATTGTTGATCAAAGACGGTCAAATCAATCTTTCCTGTCCATAGATAATTGCGAACCACGTAGTCGTCTCTTATTCTCTCTAATAATTCTTCGGGCGTTGCTGGTGGGGAGCCGTGAGAGACAGCCCGTGTAGTCTTGTCGTCGTTGTTGATAGTTTCGGGATCGTTATTTTTGAACGAAAAAAAATTCACAAGCCCAGTTAAAGAGGAAACTAATCCCTTGGAAGATGCATCGGTTTCGTCGTAAGATATACTACTATTATTACTTGACGTAGGTGCCTCTGAATCTGTCGGTTCCTTTAAAAACAGCGTTGATGGTCTTCCTATAACGCATCTTATGTCCCAGGCCACAATCGGATGTAAAAAGGCTGATCGTAGGGGCGCAAACCCCAGTATCAAAGTGAGGACAAGTTGGAGTTGATGTAGCATGTTGTTTGTGGTTGCTTGGAATATTGCTTACCAGGTATCCTGTTTATTATGTTTGGTTGTTGTTGTGACGTGTTGGCACGAAGAAGAGTTGATGTTCAGTGAACATACTGGTAGATTCTTCTACTCCTATAAACACCCACTGAACATTTTTTCGTTTCAATACAACATAGCATCATTTATTACCGTATTGTTTTAATCGACTACCTGGTAGTCTAGGTGCCAATGGTTGCCCCCGGGTAGCCTTGGCGCCCTGCGGGCGCCATAATTGTGATCCACGTAAATACGATGTTCCATTTTTTTTATGGACTAGTCTAGTCTAGGTCTGCTCGGAATACAGGAGTTTTAGTGTACAGTACTCGAAGTCGCTACCCAAACACTTAATGATAGTATCTAACAAAACTCCTCTCCTTGATGCGACAAGCTAGTGCACCTGCTTGGAATGTATGGTTGCACCTACCCAGGACAGATACCTTTCAAAATCAATGCTAGTAGCCATACGAAGGGTAGTGGTTGTACTTTTTCGTTGATCTTGTTCTGGCGGTGTAAGTCGACCCGACGTAGCATCAATGCAAGCTTGTATGGTTTCCCATTCGACGGCATCTGGGTACTCCATGACAAATGCACAGACCGGATCGCAGCTTAAGGAATAACCAACAGTATCGTGTGTTAAAAGCGTCCGAAAAAAACCGCAACAATTTTCAATTATAATTTCTTGTTGGCGGTGATCGTCGAGAAATGCCTGTACTTGGGGTACACCCACTGCTTCCCGCAGTTGCTTCATACCACAGACTGAGCTTGTGACGAGATGAATCTTCTCTTGTAACGGTTGACACATCAGAACGTGATGAGCAGCTTCTGGGTCTAAACCAAAATTGAATTCGGGTTCTGTCTGTATCGTCGTTCTTGACGACGGGCAAGGATGATTTCCACCTAAAATATAGATCGAATGGACTTTGGACACGAAATCATTGAGCCGATTCTTTTTTTCACAATGTTTTAGCCAGTGTGAAATATTTGTCAAGGGTCCAATGGCCAGAATATCAACACTGTGGTCTTGACTGATTCCCAATATACGAGACACGATTTGGTCCATGGCATCATCCTCATCCTCTTTTTGGTTGGTTTCGTTCTCAACTACATTACTCGATGTTATGGTGTTCGATTCATCATGTGAAACAATGATATTGCGGTCGTTGCAAAAAGCCTCGAGTCGTTCGGTCCGATAATGAACCAACCATTCGGGCAATGGATCGTACGGCATACATGGAGCATCTTTTCCCGTAACTATCATATTATCATTATTCTTGTTATGATTGTCGTCGTCATTGACAAGATGATGATTAAAAAGTCCTTGTAGAACCCGTGATCCTCGTTGGGCCGAAACAACACCTCCTACGGTGGATATCATCATCGTAGTTGTCATGATGTGGGGTTGCGATATGGATGATGATGATGATGATGATGATGATGATGATGATGATGATGATGAAGTAGCTGTCGTAGTCCGTGCAACACAATTAGCATTGAGCAAACATTGCAGAGCGACCAAATCATCAAATCCTACATCCGTATCAACAATCCGCAGCAATCGTTGAGAAGATCTCTCATTATTGTTGTTCATACTGATGTTAGTAGCGCAAAGTGTTGCTGAACACCTACTAGTAGTAGCCGCTCTACGCAAATTATTTCTTGCCAACAAGAATGCAGCAGCAGGTTTTCTCCAGAGCATATATTCTGTGTTCTGTAGCACCGCAGCACCTCTGTAGCACCAAGTAAAATGGACTTTCCTATCCCATTTGTGGACAAAGGAGGAATATCCTATGCCGGCGATAGGCAGTTGTGAAGGAGTAGTCTACTTTAGTTTAGCTAGTCTACTACTACTAGCAACTAGTAGTAGCAGTAGGGTCTATCAGTTACTACTACGAAGTACTAGTACTAGCTAGTACCATAGTAGTGCACTACAACGCCGTGTCAAAAATAAAACACTCCAATAAAAATAGGAGTAAGTAATATTTGTTACCACCATTCCCGGGATATGGAGTGACCCCGGGACTGTGTATCCAATTTTCCGGGATATGGAAATCCTGGGATTGTTTGACAATTTAGTGATCACCAATTCCGGGATATTGAAAAATCACGGGATACATTTTATGCTTATATTCGGAATGAATAGTTTAATGTTACATTGTATTTAGATGAATTAAATTAAAGTGGTTCAGCACCTAGTACCTGTTAAATGCTAGCTTACTAAAAGAGTTTGACCATTTTATTTTAATACATGAATACAACATGAATTCGTATAATGACATTATTGGAGATCGTATAATATTTTACCGAATAAGCCAATGAATTAAATTAAAGTGGTGCAATACACCACTTTTACCACGGGTTAAAAGCCGTACAGCGAACAACTGTGCGTCCCTAAGCGGTCGGCATACAGCCGTCCACGTCAGCTAGCGTCAAGGGTTTTCCCCTACTAGGGTT
>Ga0100392_1001631_pt1 | contig 20819 bp, 17 predicted proteins | sample CryGeymeta201516_FD_81548 | JGI IMG/M metagenome (GOLD analysis project Ga0100392, IMG submission 81548) | Groundwater microbial communities from Crystal Geyser aquifers in Utah, USA - Crystal Geyser metaG 2015-16 | ecosystem: Environmental > Aquatic > Deep subsurface > Groundwater | place: USA... | reverse complement strand
CCTACCACTGGTGGTTCTGATACCGAGGAACCCAGCAGCTCAACTACGACCCCCCGTCCAACTCGCCGCCCATCACTTTCTCCTGAAGCCCGTCCCGATTCTGGTGGATCTGTACCTTCAGCTCCTTCGACGCCATCGTCTCCATCGGCTCCAACAGCCCCATCGACCCCTTCAGCTCCATCCACCCCGTCAGTCCCAACAGTCCCATTCAATCCTACTACCCCAACTACGCCAGGGTCGTGTGAAGATATGAGTCGTCAGGACGGTCTTATCATGGCACTAGAAGGCATCACGGAGGAAACAACTCTGATGAATCCAGATACCCCACAAGGCCTGGCCTTTCTGTGGTTGGAAGAAATTGACCCTCTCCAAGTCGATCCCTGCACCTCCGATCAATTAGAACAACGATACATTCTGGCCACATTTTATTACGCCACGAATGCTAATGGGAGTTCTTGGACGTCTGCTACGGGATGGCTGACAGAAGCTGACGAGTGTTCGTGGATGGGGGTCACTTGTCAAGGTGGACAGGTATCGGGTATCGAATTGCGTACGTGCCTTTTTTGTTCTTTCCTTTACTTTTTTACATTTGTTCCTTTGCAGACCAAAACCAGTCTCAACTCATTACAAGCTCCCCTCTGCCTGTTCTTACATGACACATCATGACAGCTGAGAATAATCTGGATGGGTCACTTCCTCTAGAGCTCAGCTTCTTGTCTTCGCTCTCTGTGTTGGATCTTCCCGGCAATTCCCTGAAGGGCGATCTTGTACCAATGCCAGCTACTCTCACCTTTGTGGATCTGGAAATGAATCGTATGAGAGGGGCACCATTTGACGCTTTAGCTGGATTGAGGAACTTGGAAATTGTCCATCTGTCAACGAATGGATTCACTGGTATCATCCCGAGTGACATCGGAGAATGGTCGGCACTGAAAGAACTTTGGTTTGCCGACAATCGTTTTCAGGGAGCAACCATCCCGAGCGAAATCGGCAAACTTGAAAATCTGAAGACTTTGTTTCTTTACAATGCACAAATCGGTGGTTCTATTCCTTCCGAGATTGGAAATATGGACCTTGAAGAATTCCTCGCCAACAACAATCAACTGTCAAAAGAAATTCCCCCGGAATTTTACAACAACAAGGGCCTCACTCTACTTCGACTGGATAGCAACTCGTTGTCTGGAACCATCTCCAGTTTGATCGGCAATCTTGTGGATCTTACCGATGTTTTCTTGAGCAACAATACCTTATCAGGTACTTTGCCTGTCACACTACTGCGGCTGACATCCCTCGGTAAGTTTGTTAGCACTACTATTCTTCCTATTTGATGAGTGTTCCATTCTCAACACCTAGTCTCGCTTTTTGTGACATTTCTACTCTTCCGATTTGTCATTCCTCTTGCACAGTCAATATTCTCCTGAATGACAACAAGCTCGTAAGTCACTTTGCCCATTTGCGAAACTTTATGCATTTCCTTTGGTGATTTCTCGTTAAAATCTAACCCCTTCGTTGTCTGCTCTGTTTGCACAGTCCGGGTCAATTCGAGACGACTTTGAAAGCTTCAGCTCGCTCGATTTTGTGGATTTCTCAGCCAACTTGTTCACGGGAAGTCTCCCTAGCTCTATATTTGATCTGCAAAATTTACGCTTCCTGTATTTGAGCAACAATCAGTTCGGTTCCACTTTACCGGAGAACTGGGGAAATGCGGCAATGTTGAGAGACATATTTCTTGACAACAACTCTCTGGAGGGCACTGTGCCTGAAATCTCACCAGGAGACTTTTCTCGGCTAACAGAGCTCTTGTTGAATGGGAATCAAATTACTGGTTCCATGGCCGCTTCTGTTTGTGAGCTTCGAACAAGTGCGCTCTTGGAGGATCTCTGGACTGACTGTGCGGGGTCACCACCGGAAATTCAGTGCCCCTTGCCATCGTGTTGCACGTTTTGCTTTCAATAACTCAACAAATGACTTAATTTCCAACATCCGGCTGCCGGTGGAACGTCGATATATGGCCAGTAATTTCTGAGTATTCCCGCTTTGCTCCACGGTAAGACTGTGCTGTCAGGTGAGCTGCAACTCCCCATTGAAGGACGCGAGCATCTTTTACCGAGACTAGTTCTATCCAAAGGAAGGACAATTCCCGTTACCAATCCTATGCTTAATCGTATGCTCAGTATGCCGGAATCCTGTGGGATCGTTGATTTCTATGTCGATTGAGGGATGAACTGTGGGACGACAGTAGAATGAAATGGACAACGATTCCATTAGAAAAAAAGAGACACTGACAACTAATATTTAATCCTGTTTTAATAGTAGTAATGGCTAAAGTAATATTACTCGTATATATCATCATTATGAAACCAGGTATTCACCTCAGAAGGAAGAACATTGGTTAGAAACCCAATGTTCGGCATGGGCATCACAGCGGAGGAAAAGTGACCAGAGCCTATCGTACACCCCGCAGGTGTACAGGTTTGTTGCCTTGCTCCTTTGCTGCTCAAAAGTACCGTGTGTGGTATAAACGTAGGAATGTGTAGATAATAATAATATTATACATATGACGGATGAAAATCGCTCACGAGCAAAACCAGGCAGGACCAAGTTTCATCAAACCGCTTTGGATGGACTCGAGCCTGCGTTTGTTCCATGAATTATTATCATCGTCATATATAAATATATGCGTATATAGAAATAGAGCTTGCTTTGAAACTCATCTTGTGTAGTGTGGTGTTGGTATAAGGCCAATAAAAAAGAAGAAAGGCAATGCCCCACTTTGGCAGAATCCAACATCACAAGGGTCATGTAGAATGGTGCTCATTCCGGTTCTTTTCTTCGTGCGTCGGATCACACACTCTTGCTATTATTTGTTTGTTCGGACTCTCAACCGGTAATCTTGCCAGCCTTGTGGGCACTCTGTTCCAATTCCGTGTTGGACAAGAGTCCGGCCCTGCGGGCCGCGTAGCCAATGATAACGCCCCGTTTCTTTGCCGATTGGACGTATGACTTGAAGTAGCATCGGATCCGATCGCGTACCGTAACAAAGGAGAATTCGGAATCATCAAAGACGTACCCGTGTTCTGCCGCCAGTTCCAACAATCGCTCCGTGAGCCTATTGTTGTACTGCTTTTGTTGGACGGTATAATTGAGAGCCGAATGACGCAAGTACTCTTCCCGATTGGCAATCAAGAAGGCTTCCAACTGTTTTGCCGCCATCAAAAGAAAGCAGTGTAAGCAACAACAAAAGAAATGTGAGTTTCTAAGAATTGCCAGCAAGCAAGCAAGCCGAAACCCGCAGGTGATTGCGAACCAATACCACGAGAGCAGCCAGTCTTAACGCACCTCGGGATAATTCTTCCAAGAAAACTTTTTCCGCAAAATTGTCTTGATGGTCTTTCCCTTGGGAACTTTGACGGCCTTGAGAGACCGTTTCGTCGTGTCCGTGGTGGAATGAGAATCATCTTGCTGCTGCTGCTGCTGCTGTGACGTCGAAGTCAACTTTTTGGTTGTCACAGCCGCGGCGGCCGCCTTGGCGGACAATCGACGTTCTCGTTTGGCCTGTTGAGCCTGGCGATGTCGATGGCGACGACGACCGCTACCACCACTACTGTAGTTACCAGCAGCGCATGCCTTGTTGGAGGAGATCTTGTTGGAAGTCGTCTTGTACAAGACGGGCGTACTGAGAGGAGAAACCAAACGAGCTGCATTACCTCGACTCGACAAAGTCGCTGTCATGACTCGCTTTGGTGACTCTGGACTGTCAATCGAAACAGCACGGGCTCGCTTCTTGTTGAAACTGTACGATTCCGTGTAAGAAGAATCGCTCGAATCTTCATCTTCGTCTTCCGAGTCTTCGTGAGCATCCGAATCTGTCGTCGACGACATCTGGTGTTGCTGCTGAGTTCGTTGAACTCCATAGTTCCAGAGACCATACTTGGAGGTGCTGGCAAGACCTGCGGTAGTAGAAGTGATAGCAGAAGAAGAAGCAGGAAAGAGAGGAAGTTTCGGAAAGTTCTGGAGAATTTGATCTTCTTGTTCTTCTTCGTCTTCTTGCCACAGAATTGGCTTCTTGCCCATAGCCTTGACTTCATTCTCGGCAATGCTAGACACGGACAGCAACAGTGCCGCTTCCTGTTCCATGGCATCAGGAGCAGCAACAGCAGGAGGAGATGGGGTTTTCGGGTGCACCATCATGGGATCGGCTTCGTTGCCAAAACTGACAGTTCGGCTCTTGATGACGGGACTGCTACAGCTACAGTTAATACCAGAGGAAGGAGCAGGGATACCAAAGCCATGGAGAAGACTAGAAGGAGCTTTGAGTGGGTTCATGTTGTTGGTAATTGTATTATAGTTACTAATGTGTTATGATTAAATAATATGACACTTTATAAGGTACTTGGAGTAAGCTAAATGCTACGAAAGAACAAATGAATGCCGATGGAAATCAAGGCGAAAAATTACGCAGTAGCGATTTTTCCGAGTCCGAAGCTCTCCGATTGATCACATCATACAGTGCTAACTACTACTAGCTAGCTACTAGTAGAGTACTACAGTAGTAGCTAGCTACTCATAAAACACTCATCAGTAGACTAGTTCTGCTCTTGTCTTGATGCGAGTGATGTCAACCCACTCAATAGCTATAGTACTGTCTATCGGCAGCACAGCACGTCACGTCACACACACCTTTGTTCTGTCTACTCCCTACTACCTGGTACTCTAGTTTACTTTCTTTACACTACCAAACACTGTACTCTCTAGCTAGGTACTGGTAGTCGGCCAGTTCATTCGATTCTCAATCAAAAACCAGAAGCAGCAAAAGAAGTCAGAAGAAAATGGTGTCATCATCATTATAAACAAGTCAACCAGTCAATCAACTTATCCCCCTTCAAACGATATTTCCCCCCTCTTTCAGAGTATGCACGACACGAGTATTTCCATAACAAAATAAAGTGATTATGAGGATTCAGATAAACAACGATCCTACCTACCCCCTCTTTACCCCCCAATATCGCGCGGTCCAGCAACTTGAAGTCATCAGGTGATGCTAAAATAGTAGCATAGAACTCTGGATCTTTGTTAAATAAGTGCGCAGTTCCTACATAAACACGGATCCAATATAAGGGAACCATACATCAGAGGGAGAAGAATCTGTACCAGGCACGTTTGATGGATTCTTTTTTCCCTTCTTCTCACTGTTGTGTGTTTGTGCGTGCGGGCTTCAGATGAAAGGGAATGTAAAAAGTGGGGTCAAGTGTGTGATCATATTATTATTACTATTATTCTCGTGCTTTGGAATCTACTCTACATTAGTTGCTACTACGTTTCTCATGTTTTTAAGAAGTTAGCAGTACGTAGTTTTCATGATTATTATTATTTGGAATCTGCAGCAGCCTGTAGTATTATTTTTTTATGTATTGCAGGAGAGCTGCCAATTCATACACGCACATTCTCTCTCACTCACTGACTCACACACACACAAATTCGCTATTTTGATTACCAGATAGGTGACTTGGTCCTAGGTATTTGAAGGCTTGGTCTCTCCCCTATCAAAGTCACCTATTTCTTCCTACCTGCCTGTGCCTTTGCCACGGTTTTTGAAGACGGTTTTGATTACCATTACTGCTCGTTCGACCTCGATATGGTGCACGCACAACAACTTTTTTTTGGTGTTTTGTCGAAGAACGATCGAGGTGGGTAAGAAAACAGCGACTGGCTGGTACGATTCGTTGGATCCGTACAAATCTTCTTGATATTTGGCCATGGCCGACATGATTTTGTAGGAAATTTCTTGCATTGTATTTCCGAAGCATATAGACTGCAATATTTCCTTGAACGAAATAATGTTGTGAACTTGCTGTAAGGTTATCAGTGGACACATAAATGGTGATTATACTTTGATTTTTTGACAAATTTTATGCCACCAATGAGAGAAGGTTTGGCGTGGCGTGATGATGCGTAATGGTACTAAACCAGTGTATAAGTAAGAAATGACAGTTTTCTACGAGTGCTAAAAACTACCACCAAGGAGATTAGGAGAAGAAAAACGTCTCACAAGGCAGTATGAATCAATCAAACAAATCAGTAGTTTTTCGATCTATTGGACTCGATTTCGAACTGACAACACCAAGAATTGTAGAATTCGCTCACGCTCACGTTGGAAGGACGTCGATCTCTGGTTTTGAAAAATCCATGCATTTTGCACCATATCTTTTACGCTGGAGACGTATAGCTAAAATCGGCAAGTGATGCTTCAGCCAAGGAAGTGCTCGAGTAAGGTGCCTTGCAATAATAGTTTAGAGGAAGGTCGCGTGGATATCACTATTAAAAGTATTTTGTAATAAAGCAGTTTGCAATTACGTATATTTATAGTAACTTGTTGGCTTTGTTACAAGGTCAGGTCACGCAAAAAGAAAGGTCACTTATTCGCTCTCTTCTCTCACGGGGAAACCAGGGGCGACATTAAGCATGGCCGGGGTATCGGGAGGAACGGGACCTTCAATACCACAACCAACACCGGGCAAGGGATGCGCTGGGTACATCGTTTCATCCATGGGAGGTGCATAAGGCACACCATACATTGGTGGGCTATCAATCGGGAACGACATAGGAACTTGGGCAGGCATCGTGGGGGACACAGGAGGATACGAGTACATGGGAGCAGGCGATGCTACATAGGAAGCTGCTCCGCCATAAACGCCATGTTGATAGGCTGGATAGTAGCATGGAGCATACATGGGGTAGGTGGGACCTGTCGCCGGAGCAGCCATGTATGCGGGGCCATAATGGCCGGCAGCGGAGACAGGATCGGGTGTTAGGTGCTGGAAAGATAGTCCAGCGTTCTTTTGCTGTCGGCGACCAGGTCCACGGCGATTATTTCGTGAGCCTTCCTTAGGCTCCGCGGCTTTGACTTCGCAAGTCTTACCGCGCATAACCAAGCGTCCGACTTGGGGCTCCTGCACGCTGCTGGGGTCGGCTCCTTCCTCCTGTCCCATACTGAGCAGTTGAGAAGCAACCTTGGGGTCGTCGTAGGTAACGAAGCCGAAACCACGAGATCGTCCAGTTTCTCTGTCCCACATAACAACCGAGTCCACAATCACACCAAATTGGCGGAAAAATTCGTAAAACTCCGCTTCCGTTACTTTATATAGCAGAAGAACGAGAGATATGCGAGAGAAATCTTAAAATGAGAGAAATCCGAAAATATGCTGAGTCGTCACAACTGTTTTTGCGACTCACCGTCTTGAGGGAGCCCCCCGACAAATAACTTGCGATGATCCTTCTTGGTGGGAGAAAACTTAGTGGGTGCCAGCTCGGTAGCAGCACCATTTCCTTCTTCTCCTTCCATCGTGTTTGAGAGCTCCTTTTCAAAGACAATCTTTTTTTCTTGCAAAACAACTGGAGCCCCCGAAGTGGAAGGAGGTGTATTGCTCCTTGTTCCTTGCTGCGGATTCGAATTGTCATTAGTATTTCCAGCAGAAGGGGTAATGGTCATGGTTGGGTTGGCACTAGTAGACATGGGTTCCAAAAAGCTCAATCAAATTCAGTTGCTGATAAGTGCTGATAATAGGAGAGTCTGAGTCACGATCCAAGGGTAAGTTGGTCAATTTGCTACTTTCTGCATTACAAGAGATCAATTTGAAGTCCTGGAATGCCGCTTCTTCTCTTTAAACGGCCCTGCAGATTAAAATAAGATTAATTGAAATAATAGTTATTGAGCAGGAAGTTGAGACACATACTCGATGGGGTTGAAAGTTGAAACAAGTGTATGAAGTATGAACGTATGTACCAGTACGAAGTTTTGCAGGGCTCAAAGATTGCACGTAGAAACCAGTACTCATCACACGAGTGATGTACCCCACTTTTTCATTGCAGGGATGACCCAGGATCGGTCTCTCCTCTCCAATCATTACATCCCGATATCATTGTCAAACCCTTGCAAACTTGCCTTTCAATAAAATCAATCGATATAATAAATTTCTATAAAGGTTTATCAACACCGCAGGGTTGTTGTGCGCTTTTTAAGGAGGAGGGGCGGTGAGGTTGTTTGTTGCAATGAAGAAACTGAATTTCTAAAATTGAGAAGGGAATGCTTCTTGAATTGGCTGTTCGCTCTCGTGAAAGTAATCACTACCTACGGTACCATAACATTAGACTCTGCTATACCTGGTACGGTAGTCTATCCGCGGGCGGCACGTTTGGCTTTGAAATATTTATCATGGATGTGACGTAGCCTCGGTCATATTAATCATCGCCAATTGAGGTGTCGCAAAGACAAATATTATTTATGAGCTTTTCGCTAGCCAGCTCATTCCGAACGACAAGAAAGGATTCGATTGGTTAGGAAGTCATCCTTCCGTCTCTAGATATTTCAGGACTTTTGCTTATTATAAGTTTTTAAGGACATGATTGGCTGGATGAAAGTGACGTATAATGATGCAAGAGCGTCTGAGCAAGCGTGCAAGCGTGTTTGGATCACAAAGCATCTCGAAGCGGCTCAATAGATCCAGGAGGAGCTGTCTGAAAGTGGCATCCAGTGCCATTGTCCTGATCCCCATTACTAAGAAATTTCAGTGTTGTTTACCGGCACCTAAACAATATCCCCGGAGCTCCATGGCGATGCTATTTTTCTACCAAGCCTTCATGTTCTCTCACGAGCGGTATGATCGCTTCTGATGGAATTCTTTTCTGAAGATGAATGGGAATCTTCTCCTTGTGCGCGCAACTCAAACCAAGAAGCAAGGGCCTTCTGGATGTCGAAAATCAAGAAGCGGTGTAGAATAGAGACCATGATGTTGACAATATGAATCTTTTCGACCAACGCCAAGTAGCAAATCGACTAACTGCTTGTATGGTTAGAGTCAGCTAATGCTACCTAGTTTCCCTGTGTATCTACACTAGCAGCTCGACCATTATTCTAGCTAGCAGTAAGACAGTTCAACTTTTTCCTCTCTTTGTAGTCTGCTCTTCCCCTACCTCGTGTGTTGCATGCTTATTAGCAGCACATTAGAACGAGCGAACAAGCAAGCAATCGTCTTCGAGGAGGATCAAAATATATACCAGACTTTGCGGATATTAAGCTCAAATTCATGGAGTTTGCTGTTGCTTCCTTCTTGATAAGATAGCTTCTATTTGTTCAGATGGGCAGGATGAGTGATGGCTTTTTTTGGTTTTGGTTATAGCTCACCGTACATTTCTTTTACTTTCTCGGCTGTGGATGTTGCTAGATATGGAGTATTGAATTCGATTACTGGAGTAAGCAATTAATAGTAGGTCGTCTGAGTAGTTGGTTGTTCTCATTGTTCAGTGTCTAGCTACTTGCTAGCTACTAGACTAGTAGTAGTGTAGTAGGCCAACCAAACAACTAGTAGTGGTAGGGTCTATCATCATTCAAGTCGCAACTCAATCGTTGCTATTGGTAGGTGGAGTCTCAAAGACGGATGACAACCGGCGAGAGCAGACCGTGACCCGACAGGCTCGTCGCGGGAAAAAGAGGGGCAAAGTTATTTTTCTCGTCACAAAAATCCATATTCCGTACTAGTGTACCAGGTACTAGCTAGTAGCTAGTGGTATTACATAGAAGTAGCCTTCATAAAAAACCGAGAGAGCATTGAAAGTTTACTACGGTAGTAGACCTAGTCCTTGTCCTTACTTCTTGTCATTGAACACTTACTTTGTCTCTTGCCGAGTAAAATTAATTTCTGCATGTCGACGAAAGTAGTCAAGGCCGAGAATGTAAGTTATTGGTGAGGTCCGTGACCGAGATGATTCTTTCTTCTAGTAAACGTTAACGAAGAGCAAAATCGGTGCTGGTGAGAGGTGAGAGTGCGAATTGCTGGTGAGCCATTCTTGGCTACGTAGATTTTCTACTACGTTGGGGCGCGGAGAGTGAGATCAATACACAGTATCCAGCAACGCTGAATCTCCTCGATCACCAACTCTTCAGAATTTCTTTTTGGAAGCCATGTATAAATACCGGCTCTCCTTAAGCTTGACAGGGAACCACAGCTCTTTTTTAAAAGAGCTATCATTATTTGGTCGGATGCCGGGGTGATCGCTGCCGGATGCCGAATATAATCGTCATTTTTCAATGCTTTATCTCACGCTATTCGTTGCCGTTATTATTTTTCATGTCTTCTTCATCCGTTAATCCTCTCTTCAAAACCACCGACCATCTCATATTGCTCTCTGTCCTCAACTCCATTATCTTAATTATCCATTCTGCATTCGTTCTCAAATTAAATTAAATTAAATCATATTCAAACCCTTACCTGTACACCTTACACCTTACACTCAACATACGAATCACCTTGCCACCTTTCAACGCACATATTCGATCTACTTTCAGATGGAGATTGCAAAAACCTCGGCTAAACCTGCTGCTGAGGCCAAAGCAAGTCGCAATGGCCACAATGGTGCACGTGCCAAGAAAAGCACTCCTCTGACTGCCAAGACCAGCTTAAGCGGACATTCGTCTTCTAACCATAACGATAGCAACAGCAACAGCGACAACAAAGGAACGGAAAATAAGGATACTAGGAACACAACTGCTGCCACTGCTGCTACTACTACCAGTACACCAAAGGAGAAAGGGAGTGCCAAGCAAGATGGCTCCAAGAGCCCACGAATTCCTCGAGGTACCAGTAAGACCTACTTGGAGCTTGTTCACGAAGCAATCGTGTCGCTGAAAGATCGGTCCGGGTCGTCGATTCCAGCCATTTTGAAGTTTTTGGTATCCAAATATCCCAACTTGGAACAGAAAGATAACCCTGCCAACCGATTCAAAAAGAATGTCATGACGGCCTTGAAATCCGGAATTAAAGCGGGTCGCTTTGAAAAGCTCAAATGTTCGTACAAAGTCAAGGCCGAATTCAAAAAGAAGCAGGCCGCCGCCGCTAAGAGGAAAAAACAGCAAGAAATAAAAAAGCGAATGGAGACCAAGAAGAAGGAACAAGCAGAGGAGAAGAAGATCAATAAGGATCCTCTTCAAGCCAAGATTGAGCGTCTTTGCAACAAAGATCCCACTTCCGACGAATTGAAAAAGCTTTTGTCCGAGAAAAAGAAAAGGGAGGAAGCAGATGCTCGTAAAAAATACGTTGCTGAGCGTCTTCGAAAGCGTCGATACCCCATTGAAGATACCAAGCTGCATCTGGAAGACAAGGAATTTGGAGTCAAACCTCCAAAGGAAGTCGGACCCAGGCCCCAGTTGCCATTCTTTTTCCATTTAACCGAAACGGATGATCGGAAAACGAATCGCGGCTACGCGGCGGCTGCTTCCAAAGCGGAAAATGTCGAGCAGGATTGTCGTGGATTGGTGTCGGATATGTTGCAAGTGTACCACTTTTTTCGTGGCGATGTTCATTATCAGGGATCTGGTAAGGCGACGTCTGGGCGCGAGATTGTACCCGCCTTTACACTGAAGCATTTGGTCTACGCCGTCGATGACATTTTGAATGGAACCGCCAAGCGAACTCGTATGATACCTCCTTTGATTGTTCATTTATTTGTTACATGCTTGCAAATTTTGACAGCGCCTCCCGACGAAAACATCGTTGAAGACGACAGCTACCCCCGACGACAATTGCAGAAAGATTTTGCCACTCACTTGAACGGTGCCTTGTCTCCCACTAGCTGGGCGGATGTATGTTTCCTTTACATGGATGCATTACACCGCCATTCAACCACTGATGCTTCGGTCGCAAAAAATGTGTTGCAGGGTCTGCCAATTGATACCGATTATTTGCTGGGTCTGAAAGACGAGGAAGTAGAATTACCATTCACTGATCTTCCTTCTGGATATAAAGGATATTTTGGACAACCAGAAGGCTCCCTCGCCCGAGCCCACAGCAAATTGGATCGAATGGATCCGTGGCTCTTGACTGCGGAAGAGCTGATGGCACTGTTGCGTGCCCTCACCGATGATGTGCTCTCTCGAAAGCCAGAGATCAGCGAGGACATTTCCCATCGAGAAGAAGCCATGTACGAGCTCCTCAAAGCAAAGAGAGCAGCGGACTCCAAACTGCGCAAAATTCGTCTGGCATACGAAGGTCCCAAAGAACCCAGACGGGTTAGACCAACTGCTGCTGGTGACGACAATGCTAAAACGGAAAGGAACAGTGACGACAAGACCGACGAAATCGGAAAAGCTTTCGAGGACGGAAACCAGGAAGACAGTGAAAAGAAAGTCGAAGAGTGGAAGCCCACTGCAACCAAGAAGCAATTTCTAGCCGCGGAGAAGGCCCAGCAAAAGGCTAGTGATGCTTACGAGAAGGGCGTACGTAGCCTTATGGCCCGCACAGAGCCAGTTGGATTTGACCGCAATTTCAACGGGGTCTATTGTTTTCGGCACGATCCTGATGTACTGTATGTCGAAATGGTCAAGCCGTCCACGAGTCCGGAACACAATCTTCTAGGGGACATGCTTCCAAAGAAAATCGCCTGGCACGTCATTACAAAGAAGTCGGTCTTTGATCAGTTTGTAGAGAGTCTCGATTTACGGGGGAAACGTGAAAGGGCACTTTATGAGGATCTGGTTGGTCCTCAGGGTTCACATCAATCTCTTCGACGCTTTCTACACGACGATATAAAAGAGCGAGCGGACGCTGCCTCGCAGTTGAAGGAAAAGGAAAACTTGAAGCGGAAGCTTGAGAATGCAAAGCTGCGGTGCGATGAAGAGGAAGGGCGCCGAAGTGGAAGACTTGCTGGTCAGGCAGAGAAAGAGCTCGTGGAAATCGAAAACGACATCAACAAGTTGGAGGAGAAGATGAAGAGTGGAGCTGTTAAAGTGGAGTACGACTACCACGAGCTGACAGGGCTGGACCTCTTAAAGAGCTACGATAAGGCTGGAAGTGTCGAAACTCGCAGAACCCGTGAGAAAAAAGTTGCAGCTACCGTCAACACTTTTGATTCCATGCAATGTAGTAAATTGTACAGTACCGGCAACATTGACGGTACTGGCTTTGTCGGCATGCTGGTGGCCAAGATGCTTGAAATCGAAGGGACTTGTAACGAATTGATACCGTGGGACCGTACTGATGTTACTAGAAGTACATGGATTTCGGACCTTGAGAACCTCGTCGTTGCTTGGAACAGTGCAAGTCCTTCTGAAGCAGGCCCATCCGATGCAGCAACTCAAGCGTCGTCCTCTCCCAAACAATGGGCGGGTGGTGCAAACGTGATTACACCAATGATAGACGTATCGACAAGCAAAAAGAAGCGACCGTCCACTGGGGAAACCTCCGATGCTAAGCGAGCGAAAGTGGAGATCGATTCTTCTTCGCAACATTCTTCTCTTACAGTTTCCCAGGCGGTTTCGAAACTCCGAGTAAGTCTGCAGCTTAAATGTTTGATAGTGGATTTGCACGAGGCGAAAAGTGCAGAAGAATTGTGATCTGACAACCCTCTTGGTAACTTTTATCCGTATTTGCAGGGTCCTTTGCTATACTTGGAGAGACGCATTTTTGAAATCACTGGTCTTGCTATGGCCGCAAAGGATTCCCACGATGCCGACGACAACATGTCAGCTGACGGGGAAGCCGAGGACGCCGACCAAAAAGACAGCAAAGAAAAGCGAGCCTGGAAAAAGATTATCCACAAGATGAGATTTGAACCCTCCAAACGTCACACTATCATTCGTGAAATGGTTGTTGCCGCAATTGCTGCAGCTCGCAAATCGCAGTTAAAGGCTGTAGTCAGTCAGTTGCGAGCTGCTTTACTTGAGTTCCATCCCAATGCAGCAGGGGCTTGCAAAGCATCAGCTTTAAAGGTCTTGGAGAGCCACGGCGGTTACGAATATGATGACGAGGATGACGAGGACGAAGAAGACGCAACGGACGAAGCTGCTGCCGATAACGAAGAACCCGAGATACCTTCGTCACTTTGTGCCGAGGCTGTAATTATCAATAGCAGCTTGGACGGGATCGAAGACGCTGGTCACACTGACTGGGTGGACGCAGTCAAATCTGCCCGCACGTTGTCCCGCATTGCCTGTCTCGTGACAGCCTTTGCTGTGCGTGCAAAGGAAAAGCTAAATAAGATGCAAGAGGAGCAGGCTGATCTACTGAAGGCTGTTGGTGTTTGGGAAAAGGAACACGAGCGCCACTTGAAGAACGTGTCGAAAAGCAACGCGGAGACTGTAGCGAAGAAGCCTAGCAGCTACGTAGTTTCCGAAGTGTGGGCGAATGTCAGCTTTTCGGATGAGATTGTCATGGTGAAGGTGGAACCTTATCCTTGGTGGCCAGCTAAGAAATGTTTCGCTCGAGACACAGCTTTACGTTCTTCCTTGGAGACTGTCGGTCGCTGGTTGGTCTCGTTGATAGGTGAAAATGGTGGGTTGCGTGTTGTGGAGACAACTATGGTTCGCCCCTTCACGGGTACATTAGTAGAAATAGAAGAAGGCCTGGATATGAGCGATGTCACCAAAGAAATCAAAGCACAGCTGGATGATTGCATGGCCATGGCTCGTCGCGTCCTGCGCAGCCGCAGTAAGAATGGGACCAAGTAAGTTGACCGCATAAATTCTGTGTAGAGGGAGCTCCGATTTATTTGCTACTACAAGTATAGGTAGTAGTCCAAATCAGCAGCTTTGTAGGGTTACATTTCCTGACCTATGAGCTTGTACTACAAAATAGCAACTTAACTTCTTCCTATTGTCACAGTTCCTGTAGTAGCCGAATGACTGCCACTATGATTAGTCGTTTAGCTCTCCTCGCCTGCAACACTATGTGATTGCCATTGCAAGGAGAACTCGGATTTATAGAAGGGCCACAATATACGACTGATTACAACTACCAGGTAACATACAGAGATCCAAAGGATGAGCTCACCGGAGCCAAGACGGCGGTAAGTCGAGGACACATGGACGCCTTGAATCGCTCCTGGAAATCGTTGACTCCCTATCATAAAGCGTTCATTTGTTCCATACTTCGACCCAGTCGAAACTCTCAATCCGTCAAGGCATCCGTTGAATACACAGCTACAGAATAGACTAATAGACTACTACTAGACTACTGTAGGACTCGAAGAAAAACAGTAATCGTACCTGGTAGCTAGCGGGATATCGTGACTAAATGGAGACCGGTGTGAGGCGTCATCAATTATTTTGTCTACCTCTTCCACGCGTATGGTTGTTGTCCCTGATGCCAAAGAAGCAATCTGCCTTCTCTTTTCGCCCGTTCGAGGCAGATGCGAACAATCAACCACCTTGCCTTGGATTTTGTTTTCGTTCCCTCATCCCACATCACACACATTACACATTACACATCGCACATCGCACATCGCACATCACACAACATCAATCCGATCTTCACAAAATAACAAGTACAATTAACGAGTAGACACTACTCTATCATACGTACTAAAGTCCAACTGTACGAATAATAATTGACTACTCGAGCAACTAAGCTACAGCACGTCTACAGTACGTACAGGTACGCCACGAAAGTACACGAAAGCAACCATCAAAAAATAGCATGACGATTCGGGTGGGTCAAGAACAACTTCACGCAGAACAAACCAAACACGCTACCACCACCACAACAGCTGCAAGCGCCAGCAACAGCACCAACAGTAACAGCAACAGCAGCATTACCAAGGACGATTTATGGAAGAATGCTGAATTAAAAACCCTCAAGAACAATGCTAGTTGGATTGTGGAAATGACAGGTATGGACAGTAAGACGCACACGGTGTATGCTCGTGCCGTACCGACTGCCGATTACATCCCTTCCAGTCACGTCAGTCCAACCGTCCGCGAAGTCGTCGAGAGTGTGGTGGACATTGCGTGGAAGCACGTGGCCAAACATATTTTGGAAGCCAAAGCAGCGATTCAGAAGAGGAAGGGTGGCAAGGAAGTACTGGGACTGGACGATGAAGAAATTTTGCGCATCGATCTGGATCATTGGAATCAAGGAGCTTTTCCACCCGCCGACCAACTTTTGGAATTGGGAGCTGTTTGGCTGGTTAACGAAACTTCTTTTCTCTCTCAAGTCGGCAAAAAGAAAAAACATCCTCACACCAAGAAGAAACGCTTGAGCAAAAAGGAAGATGGTGATCGACAACCGGATTGGAACGATTATGTTTTGAGGGTGCATTACGCTCCCAACCGATTTCATGCCATGGAAGAAGTTGACTGGTCCAAGTATTGTCGTGGACTGTTGCTCGGAGATGACTCGGTTCAGGTCATACTCAAAGGAAAGCAGCTAGCGGCCCACGAGCACGTTCCATTGAGCGGATATCCAGATAAAAAAGATGGTGTCATTGTATACGAGGTACGTGAGATCTTTATTTCGTTGCAACTTTTTATTGGTTTTCTTCAAGATCAACTTACCGTATCAAACGCTGCTTTTTCATTTTAGGATGCCGAACACGGATTCGCCATTCTCAATAAACCAGGAACCGTTCCTGATCATGCGACGGTCAACAATCATGCCGAAGATGTCTTGTCGGCCTTTTCGCAGGTACTTCGCGAAAGAGAAAAGAAATCCAAGGAGGAACAAGGAATCATCCTTCACCATCATCATCACAAGGCAGCTCATGTCAGTTTGCCTCTTCCATTGGACACAGAAACACAAGGTCTAGTTATTATTGCCACCAAACGACTTTTTGGTTCCTACTTGGTCAATCTCGTGGAAGGAAAACATCATGCCATTACCAAAAAATATAAGTGTCTCGTATGCATCAAGAGCCCAGAGGCTATGTTGGGTCTCAATGACTTGCAAGAATCGCGCCGGATCGTTCAGCATTTTTATCATCACAATCCCACGCACAAGCATCATACCAATTTTGTCACGGATATTCCAAAGAACCACAATGCTCACGAATATGGACGATGCCAGCTTCGTATTGCGCACATTGGAACCAATCATGGCTTGTATGCCGCCAACGTTACATCGGATACATCAATCGGAGATGCTCATTTGGCGCAACGTATTTGGGGTCTCGGAGTGCAGAATCACTCCAAGACACCCGCCGAAGACCTGGGTATTTCCTATGTGGCGCAGTTGGAACTCGAGCAAATTGTGGATGCCGAGCAGCTGCATTTGCATTTGAATACTGCCTCTCGTCTGACACCACAGCAGTTGATTTGTGGTCAAATGGCAGCTCTGGGATTTCCTCTCGTTGGAGACTCGGTCCACGGTGGAGGTACCAGTGAAGTCTGGGGACACCGTCACGGATGGAATCGTTTGGCTCTGCAGTGTTGCGAATGGTCCTTCCCAGAACCCTATTGGAGCGAGCCCGTCAGCAGCGTCGCAAAATCGGATGAAAAAGTTGATGCCAATTCCATCGAATCGGCAGACTCGAACGAAAAGGAGAAAGATTCCGACTGGAACGTGGTCACGAAGGCCAAACAAAAAGAACTGAAAAAGGCCACATCGAAAGATTCTGGGTCTACCGCAGAAGGCCACCACCAGAATGGAACGAGACAGCTTCTCGCCTCTGCCGCCAATCGTTGTGCCTTTCGTTTGAATGAAGCTTGGTGGAATCCTTTGCTAGACGAATATCACGTCGAGGGATTCCCCGAGATGGCCAGCGAGATTCATCAGTAGAGAAGTCCATCGTTTCAACAAGCATGACATTGCAGCTCACACAAGTATTACCTGCCTACCTACGTGCTACTTCGATGCACCCAGAAATAAAAATAAACACTTTCACACAATACCGTACCACAAGCAGCAACAACAACAAAAAAGCAACAACAGCAATATTACTATACATTATTTTGCATATCTATGATGGCTATGAAGGTGCAAGACAGTAAAATAGCTATTCCAAATAATGGTGCAATTCTTCTTTAACACCTCATTGATTGTCCACACCTGTGTCTATAAGTCGCCAAGAAGTTGGGAATTCTCTGGCGTAGAATGCTTGCTTGACAGGATAGTAGTGTTGCATGTGATCAAAACGATCCTCCATGGCGTAATACCAGGAATTGTGGATCCCCATTTCGTATCCAGGTTCTTTATGGTTGTCGGCATGGTATCCTGCAGTATACAAAATGAATAATAGTGTACGTGAAATGTAACAAAAGAAGTGGCGGCTGGGAGATTAGAATCTATTCAAGTGCTACAGTGCACATACAATACAAAAACCTCCATGACTTGATCGCGTACCTCGCAAACGATTTATGTAGGCCGTAAAGGTGCTGAACCAGCATCCAAAAAAGGTCCGTCCTCGCGAGGCCACCAACTGATCGATCATTCCGTAGTAATTGGTATTGACTTGCTTTCCCAGAGCCGAAATAAAATCATCCAAAAAGACAACATCGTAATGTTCCTTCAATGGATTGAAAAAACTCTTGTCGCGTTCATCGGTGGCAATGTAAACGGTATCTCCCGGTACCAGTTTGCTTTTGGAAATTTCGTAAATTTTATCGGCATCTAATCGAGTAGCCTTGTACTGAAAGTCTCCTCGTCGAATGTGAAAGGCATCGAATGCTCCATCATTGTTGTTGGGTTGTCGTTGTCGCACACGATTGCGCACTGCTTCCACAACGCGTGCAGCAGCACACTGAATCTCATCAACGTACCGTACATGATCTCGAATAAATCGTTTCATCCACAAATCTTGTTGCCAGCTTTGAAAGAACAGAAAGGCATAAAAGTGCACCAACAGACGAGCATCCAGAGTCGGATCGGTCGGCATATGAACCGATGTTTGTCCCTGTAACAGTTGATTGTAAATACATAGTCGTTTGCGAGAGGCCCAATTTTCTTTCAATCGTTCGAGGGGTGGTGCATCGACCGGTGTTGGTTTGTCCACGTAGGATTCCCATTTGGGCATACCCTTCTGCTGATTGTTTGCTGGTACTAGTATTTGATCGACCAAATCATTGAGAGCCTGTTCGTCTTTTGGATCGGGTGACTGTGGAAAGGCTGCAAGACATTCTTCCGGTGTCCACACAGCGGTATGACTAGATGCTCGTAGGTACGTGTACAATTGTTTGAGTTCCTTGCCGTTGGCTCCATCCCAATTGGTTCGATTGTTGGGTGGAAATGCTACCTTTGTCGTATACCGATCAATCATATTACCCCGCATAGCCACCGTTTCCAGGTATTCTGTCATTGAAATGATGTCCAAACCAACATGTTCGTTGTGAATGGATTCCATGTGAAAGAAATGACTAAAACTAAAGGTCTTTTTTTGTTCTCCGCCGTGTTCTCCTGTATCCTTTCCTAATAGGTAAAATTCTTTTTCGGGTGGTAACACCAATGTCCGACCCATGGCAAAAGCGGTCGCCAGTACTGTTTCCATATTCATTCGAATATTGTTCCATCCTCCATCATCTATCATTATTTTCAAGAAGGTGTGTTGGAGAGTTGACAAATAAGTAAGCAAGTAAGTAAGTAAGTAAGTAAGTAAGTAAGTAAGCAAGCAAGCAAGCAAGCAAGCAAGTATTTGAGTGAAAGGATGATCGTGAGCAACCTTTTCGAAATGCTGGATTTCAAATGTATATGCTGTATGTACTGTACTGTATGGTTGTATGGTATTTGAATTTTGAATGGCTCTCCTTTCGCATCACAAAAAAGACAAAAGCACGTACCTGGTTCAAAAGAAAGATACTGTCGTTGATCGGTTCTTTTAAAGGGTGACACGTACATGCTGTCGGAAGGTATATCTTCCCAGTAGACCATTTCCTGTGCAACTTCTGGTGAGGGACCACCAAACTTTTCACACCTAAGACCGGCCAAATTATGTCCTCCTGTGGTATCGCGAAGTGGAATGCTAGTACGAGCGTTTACATTATTATTTGCCACAACAGTTGACAACAACGATAACGCCGCCACGGATTCCGCCGATGACGTTGACGTTGACGACGAGGAAGAGGATGTCCAACGCTGAATGAAATCTTGTTCCATGGTTTGAATATTTTCCAACATTCCTAATTTGGCACTCAAGTAAACGTTGAGTGCCAAACTCAGAAACATAGCTCCAAGAACGAACAATCCAAACGTTTGGGAAGATAAACCTTTTCTATTGCTGTGATTGTGTTGATGTCTAGAACAGCAACAACACCACCACCAATAATAATGGTGAAGGTGATGATGATGCTGGTGTGGTTTGTTATTATTGGATCCTCTACCAGTACCAGTACGAGTACCAGAGACCGTCTCGGCTTTTACAACTGAAAGTGGCTTTGGCATCTCGTGTTTCTTAACAGTTACAGTAACAGTTTTGTTAAGATTGGTAGCAGCAGCTACTAGCTATAGCTATCATTAGTAGCTAAGAGTAGTACTTGGCTCTTGGGTACCCAGCAGTAGTAGTATCAGTTACCGTAGTAGCATTAGCATTAGACTATTAGCTACTCTACTACTAGTAGTGGACTAGCTAGAGACTAGTCTAGTAGTACTAGATAGCCGTCTACTACTACCAGGTAGTCTAGTAGTACTACTAGTACTCTAGTAGCTAGAGTACTCCTACCGCTACTTCTTCAGTAGAATAATAAAACAATAATTAACAGCTCCTACCTGGTATCGTCTCGCAGGGGGTGGTGGGGTACCAGGGTACTGGTACAGCAGCCACTGGAGTTGAAGTTCGTTCGTCTTACAACGTGATGACTGAAATATTAGTCCAGTCTGTAATACTAGTAGTAGTAACTTGCTACTAGTACTACTCTACTACCAGGTACTAGCTAGTAGCTACGGCAGTAGCAAAAAAATTACTCCAGTACTCATCTGAAAATGACGTCACTACTGTGCTATTGATAGTTTGAGGGAGAATTTGCTCAGAATGGGGGAGAATTTGCCATCATGTGAGGGAGAATTTGCTCAGAATGGGGGAGAATTTGCCATCATGTGAGGGAGAATTTGCTCAGAATGGGGGAGAAT